>Ga0335076_10001552_pt1 | contig 22295 bp, 19 predicted proteins | sample Lox_Sample_25_FD_206717 | JGI IMG/M metagenome (GOLD analysis project Ga0335076, IMG submission 206717) | Soil microbial communities from Loxahatchee National Wildlife Refuge, Florida, United States - Lox_Sample_2.5 | ecosystem: Environmental > Terrestrial > Soil > Wetlands | place: USA... | reverse complement strand
GGGCGAGCAGTTCGGCCATGGCGAACGGCTTGGCCACGTAGTCGTCGGCGCCGAGGTCGAGCCCCTTGACGCGCTGCTCGATGCTGTCGGCCGCGGTGAGGATCAGCACTGGCAGCGCCGATCCGCGCGCGCGCAGCTTGCGCAGCACCTCGAAGCCATGCAGCCTGGGCAGGCCCAGATCGAGAATCAGGAGGTCGAACTCGTGGGCCGCCAGCGCCGCGTCGGCCTCGGTGCCGGAGCCGACCTGATCCACCGCATAGCCGGACGCACGCAGCGCGCGCAACAGGCCGTCGGCCAGCACCTGGTCGTCTTCGGCAATCAGGATGCGCATGGCACTCCTCGGTCGGACCCGCCGCCCTCGATGCGCGACCAAGGGATTCTAGGCAGCAAGCCCCGAACCGCTCCCCCAGGCGGCCCTCGAAAGCGGTGCCGAGGGCAAATCCCAAGTGTGGTACTGTACAAACATCCAGCTTGCCTGCCATAATCGGCCGCAACCCTCAGGAGGTCTCGATGGACGCACCCGTCAAAGCGCTCAACACCGAAAAGGCCAAGGCCCTGCAGGCCGCGCTGGCGCAGATCGAAAAGCAGTTCGGCAAGGGCTCGATCATGCGCCTGGGCGACGGCGAGATCGGCGAGCCGATCGAGGTGGTGTCCACCGGTTCACTGGGCCTCGACATCGCGCTCGGCGTCGGTGGCCTGCCGCGCGGCCGCGTGATCGAGATCTACGGCCCCGAATCGTCGGGCAAGACCACTTTGACGCTGCAGGTGGTGGCGCAGATGCAGAAGCTCGGCGGTACCTGCGCCTTCATCGACGCCGAGCATGCGCTCGACGTGCAGTACGCGCAGAAGCTCGGCGTCAACCTGCACGAGCTGCTGATCAGCCAGCCCGATACCGGCGAGCAGGCGCTCGAGATCGTCGATTCGCTGGTGCGCTCCGGCTCGATCGATCTGGTAATCATCGACTCGGTGGCCGCGCTGACGCCGAAGGCCGAGCTCGAAGGCGAGATGGGCGACTCGCTGCCCGGTCTGCAGGCGCGCCTGATGAGCCAGGCGCTGCGCAAGCTCACCGCCACCATCAAGAAGACCAACACCATGGTCATCTTCATCAACCAGATCCGCATGAAGATCGGCGTCATGTTCGGCAACCCCGAAACCACGACCGGCGGCAACGCATTGAAGTTCTATTCGTCGGTGCGGCTGGATATCCGCCGCACCGGCAGCATCAAGAAGGCCGAAGAGGTGATCGGCAGCGAGACCAAGGTCAAGGTGGTCAAAAACAAGGTGGCGCCTCCGTTCAAGAGTGCCGAGTTCGACATCCTCTATGGCGAGGGCATCAGCCGCGAGGGCGAGATTGTCGACATGGGCGCCACTGCCGGTGTGCTGGAGAAGTCCGGCTCCTGGTACGCCTACAACGGCGAGAAGATCGGCCAGGGCAAGGACAACGCGCGCGAGTTCCTGCGCGAGAACCCCGACGTCGCGCACGAGATCGAGAACAAGATCCGCGAGGCGATGGGCGTGCCGCTGCTGCCCGAGCGCGCGGCGGAGTAGAGCGAGCGGCCCATCAGGCCGCGGGCGCGATGGAGCGGCAGAAAGCGTCGGCGCCGGGCCCGTCGCTGCGGGCGCGCGCATTGCGCTGGCTGTCGCAACGCGAACACAGCCGGCACGAGCTGCGCGACAAGTTGCTGCGGGCGGGTGGGGAGGAAGCCGATGCCAGCGTGGTCGAGGCGCTGCTCGATCAACTGGCGGCGCACGGCCACCTCAGCGACGATCGCTTCGTCGAATCGCGCGTGCATGCGCGCCGCGCGCGCTTCGGCAATCGACGCATCGAGCTCGAGCTGCGCAGGCACGGGGTGACGCCCAGCGCGGACCTGCAGGCGCAGTTGCGCGCCAGCGAGCTGACGCGTGCGCGCGAGGTCTGGCGCAAGAAGTTCGGCAGCCGGGCCGCCACCAACGTTGCCGAGCGGGCGCGTCAGGCGCGCTTTCTCATCGGGCGCGGCTTCTCGACCGAAGTGGTGCGCAAGGTGGTTGCGGACAGCCCGGAGGACGATTCGGCCTGAACCCGGCGCCCCATGGTGGCTCGCGCGCAACCGGGTGCTTCGGCCGCGGCGCACGAGCCCGCGTGCTAAATTGCGGCCGCCTTGCGGCCGTTGCGTCGCGCTTCCGTCATCCGCGCCGCGTCACGGCGCCACCACCAGCCGACCTCAGCATGAAGATCCACGAATACCAAGGCAAGGAGTTGCTGCGCAACTTCGATGTGCCGGTGCCGCGCGGCTACCCCGCATTCACGCAGCAGGAAGCCATCGAGGCGGCACAGCGGCTGGGCGGCAAGGTGTGGGTCGTCAAGGCACAGATCCACGCCGGCGGGCGCGGCAAGGGCGGCGGTGTCAAGCTGGCGCGCTCGCTCGACGAGCTGAAGACGCTGGCCGCGCAGATCCTCGGCATGCAGCTCGTCACCCACCAGACCGGGCCCCAGGGCCAGAAGGTGCGGCGCCTGCTGATCGAGGAAGGCGCCGACATCAAGAAGGAGTACTACGTCGCGGTACTGACCGATCGCGCGACGCAGAAGGTCGTGCTGATGGGCAGCTCCGAAGGCGGCATGGACATCGAGCAGGTGGCGCACGACACGCCCGAGAAGATCGTCAAGGTCTTCATCGATCCGCTGACCGGCCTGAGCGATTCGCAAGCCGGCGAGCTGGCGCGCGGCATCGGCATCCCCGGGGCTTCGCAGGCTCAGGCGGTGACGCTGTTCAAGAGCCTCTACCGCTGCTACATGGAGACGGACGCCACGCTGACCGAGATCAACCCGTTGATCCTCGAGGGCAGCGGCAAGCTCAAGGCGCTCGACGCCAAGTTCAACTTCGACTCCAACGCGCTGTTCCGCCACCCGGAGATCGTCGCCTACCGCGATCTCGACGAGGAGGATCCGGCCGAGGTCGAGGCGAGCAAGTTCGACCTCAGCTACATCAGCCTCGACGGCAACATCGGTTGCCTGGTCAACGGCGCCGGCCTCGCGATGGCGACGATGGACACCATCAAGCTGTTCGGCGGCGAGCCGGCCAACTTCCTCGACGTCGGCGGCGGTGCCACCGCGGAGAAGGTGACCGAAGCCTTCAAGATCATGCTGCGCAACCGCAACGTGAAGGGCATCCTGGTCAACATCTTCGGCGGCATCATGCGCTGTGACACCATCGCCGAAGGCGTGATCGCTGCGTGCAAGGCGGTCAACCTCACGGTACCGCTGGTGGTGCGGATGAAGGGCACCAACGAGGACCTCGGCAAGCAGCTGCTCGCCGCCTCGGGTCTGCCGATCATCAGCGCAGACACGATGGCCGAGGCAGCGACCAAGATCGTCGCGGCCGTGCGCTGACCGCGGGGACACCCATGAGCATCCTGATCGACAAGAACACCCGCGTCATCACGCAGGGCATCACCGGCAAGACCGGTCAATTCCACACCCGCGGTTGCCGCGACTATGCCAACGGCAAGGCCTGCTTCGTCGCAGGGGTCAATCCCAAGCGCGCCGGCGAGGACTTCGAGGGCATTCCGATCTTCGCCAGCGTGGCCGACGCGAAGGCCAGGACCGGCGCCACCGTCAGCGTCATCTACGTGCCACCGGCGGGCGCGGCAGACGCGATCTGGGAGGCGGTACAGGCCGAACTCGACCTCGTCGTGTGCATCACCGAAGGCATTCCGGTGCGCGACATGCTGATGGTGCGCAACCGCATGAAGGTCCGGGAAGCCGCCGGCGGCAGGAAGACTTTGCTGCTCGGCCCCAACTGCCCGGGCCTGATCACGCCCGAGCAGATCAAGATCGGCATCATGCCCGGCCATATCCATCGCAAGGGTCGCATCGGCGTGGTATCGCGCTCGGGCACGCTCACCTACGAGGCGGTGGCGCAGCTCACCGAGCTCGGGCTGGGTCAGTCGAGCGCAGTCGGCATCGGCGGCGACCCGATCAATGGCCTCAAGCACATCGACGTGATGAGGTTGTTCAACGACGATCCCGACACCGACGCGGTGATCATGATCGGCGAGATCGGCGGCCCCGACGAGGCCGACGCCGCGCGCTGGTGCAAGGCCAACATGAGGAAGCCCATCGTCGGTTTCATCGCCGGCGTCACCGCGCCCCCCGGCAAGCGCATGGGCCATGCCGGCGCCTTGATTTCCGGCGGTGCCGACACCGCCGACGCCAAGCTGGCGATCATGGAGGAGTGCGGCTTCAAGGTGACGCGCAACCCCAGCGAGATGGCTCGCCTGCTCAAGGCTCTGCTTTGAGCAGGTCAACGGCCGAGGCTCGTGCCCGCGCAGCGGACGTCAAGCGTAAAGCCGCCTGCCCGAACCAAGACGCCGCGCTGACCCCGCGTTCGTAGTTGTCCGCAGCGGCGGCGCCGGTACCGGCCCGTACACTGCCGCGGCGCCCGGCTGCCCCGGCGCCTGCCGCACGCACGACGACACGGAGACTGCATGGAGTTCACCTCGGCCGCATTCTGGGCGGCGCTGGGTTCGATCGTCTGGGTGAACATCATCCTGTCGGGCGACAACGCGGTGGTGATCGCGCTGGCCGCGCGGTCCCTGCCGCCGCATCAGCAGAAGAAGGCCATCTTCTGGGGCAGTGCGGCGGCCATCGTGATGCGCGTGGTGCTGACCATCATCGCGGTCGAGATGCTGAAGTGGCCGTGGCTGAAGATCGTCGGTGCGCTGCTCCTGGTGTACATCGGCATCACGCTGATGCTCGAGGACGACGACGAGGAAGGCGAGGCCAGCGACAAGGCCGGCGGCCTGCTGGTCGCGATCCGCACCATCCTGATCGCCGATCTGGTGATGAGCCTGGACAACGTGCTGGCGGTCGCCGCCGCCGCCAAGGGCGACATCCCGCTGCTGGTGATCGGCCTGGCCCTGAGCATCCCGTTGATCATCTTCGGCAGCACGCTGCTGCTGAGGGTGATGGAGCGCTTCCCGATCATCATCACCGCAGGCGCCGGGCTCTTGGGCTTTCTCGCCGGCGAGATGTTCCTCACCGACCCCGCACTGGTGGCCCGCATCGGCGAGCTGCCGCACTGGCAGGTCGACGCCGGCGGTGCGATCGGCGCCGCGCTGGTGGTGGTGGTCGGCTGGACGCTGCAGCGCCGCCGCGAGCGCCGCGCGATCGCCTGACGCATCGCCGCTGGCGCCGGCCCCGGGCAGTTCGATGTGGCGCTGGCTGAACAAGCGCGGGTCACCGGCCGCCGGCGCACTCTCGTCGAGCAGCGCCGCGGCCACGTCGGGCCTGGCGAACTACCGCATCGAACGGCTGCTGGGCCAGGGCGCCGCGTCGCAGGTGTACCTGGCGCAGGACCGGCGCAGTGGCCGCTGGGTGGCGCTAAAGGTGCTGGACCTGGGCAGCAGTTCCGCGTCCCCGGAGTGGCACGACGCGCTCGAGCGCTTTCGCCGCGAGGCCACGGTGCTGCACGAGTTGCAGCACCCGGGCATCGTGTCCGTGCTCGACGCCGGTCCCAGCGAGCACGGCGCCTGGATGGCCATGGAGGCCGTGGCGGGCTGTGATCTCACGCGCTATGCGCGCCCAGCGCGGTTGCTGCCGCCGGCGCTCGTGGCACGCATCGGCGCGCGCGTGGCCGAGGCCCTGGCCCACGCGCATCGGCGCGGCGTGGTGCACCGCGACGTCAAACCCGCCAACGTGCTGGTCGATTGGACTCATGACGTGGTGAAGCTGAGCGACTTCGGCCTGGCGCGCAGTAGCGAGCACACCCAGACGCGCTCGGGCGTGACCCTCGGGTCACCCGACTACATGGCGCCCGAACAGCTGGCCGGAAGCCCGGTCGGGCCGGCTGCCGACGTCTACGGGCTCGGCGCCACCTTGTACGAGCTGTTGGCCGGCCGCAGGCCGCACCAGGCCGACAGCCTCGGCGCGCTGCTGCGCGCCGTGGCCAGCGAGCCAGCCCTGCCACTGACCGGGCTCAGCCCCGGCCTCGACCCGACCCTGTGCGACACGGTGATGGCCCTGCTGATCAAGGACCCGGCACAACGCCCTCGCGACGCGGCCGCGGTCGCACTGCAGCTGTGGAACGTGGCGAACCGCACGGCCGACAGGCCGCTCACCCCGTGATCCGGCACCGACGGCCGCGGCCTGGCCCGCAGGATCCGAGGCACAATCGTCAGCCGAACGCCACTCGCGACGCAGCCCGCGTTTGTCTCCCACCGCCATGACCTTCGAGTACTTCCACATGGTGGACCCCGGGCGGGCGCGCTCGAACAACGAAGACTCGGTCGAGGTCGACGCCGAAAACGCGCTGGCGGTGCTGGCCGACGGCATGGGTGGCTACAACGCCGGCGAGGTGGCCAGCACGATGGCGACCTCGTTCATCAAGACCGAGCTCGGCCGCTGGCTGCACGAGGCGATGGGCCATGCCACCGACACCGAGATCCGGCGCGCGATGGACATCTGCGTCGACAACGCCAACCGCGCCATCTTCAACGCGGCCAACTCCAATCCGCAGTACGCCGGCATGGGCACGACGCTGGTGGTGGCGGTGTTTCGCGAGGCCCGGTTGCTGCTCGGCCACGTGGGCGATTCGCGGGCCTATCGCTGGCGCGGCGGGCGCCTATCGCAGATCACGCGGGACCATTCGCTGCTGCAGGAGCAGATCGATGCCGGGCTGATCACGGCCGAGCAGGCGGCGTTCTCGGCCAACAAGAACCTGGTCACGCGCGCCGTCGGCGTCGAGGACACGGTGTTGCTGGAAACCCACCTGCACGAGGTGCAATTGGGCGACGTGTACATGATGTGCTCCGACGGCCTGTCCGACATGATCGACGACGCTGCCATCGCACAGTTGCTGCAGACCCACGAGTCGATCGAATCCGCCGGGCCAGCACTGGTGGAAGCGGCCAACGAGGCTGGCGGAAAGGATAATATCTCGCTCATTCTGGTCCGCGCGGCCGGAGGATCAGGGGGCACGGGGCGTTCGTGGTGGCCGTTCAAGCGCTGAGCGGTGCCCGGCGGGGCGGGGGTTGAGCGGCGCCAGCCGCGCGACCAATCACTAGAGGATGAGCATGGGCAAGTTGGTGGTGTCGCTCGATGGTGTGGTCATCAAAGAGGTCCAGATCATCAAGGACAAGACCACGCTGGGTCGCCGGCCTTACAACGACATCGTGATCGACAACCTCGCCGTCAGCGGCGAGCACGCCGTGCTGCAGATGGTGGGCCAGGACGTCTTCATCGAAGACCTCAACAGCACGAACGGCACCTACATCAACGGCAAGGCCGTCAAGAAGCAGCTGCTGGCGCACAACGACACGGTCGAGATCGGCAAGTACAAGATCAAGTACCTGGTCGAAGAAGGCGGCGACTATGAGAAGACGATGATCATGCGCCAGGGTGCCGGCGCCGCTGCTGGCGCCGCCGGGGCGCAGCCGGGTTTCTCGCAAACCTCGGGGTTGGGCGCCAACTCCGGGTTCGGCACGCTTGGGGCCAACAGCAACCCGGCATCGATCAAGGTGCTCAACGGCGCGGCGGCGGGGCGTGAAGTGTCGCTGACCAAGGTGGTGACCACCGTCGGCAAGCCCGGGGTACAAGTGGCGTCGATCACCAAGCGGCCGGGCGGCTACGTGATCGCCCACGTCGAGGGCACGCACCGGCCGGCGATCAACGGGACGCCGCTGACCGGCGACTCGGTGCATCTGAAGAACGGCGACGTCATCGAGTTGGCCGGCACCCAGATGCAGTTCATCCAGGGCTAGGCCGTTCGCCAGCGATGGCGTCGTGACGGTTGTCACGGCTGCACATGGACCCAATCTGCGCCCACTGGTGCTGCAGCAGCGAACGCCAATTCCATGGCTTGCACGGGCAGGTATCGCGAAGCACCATGCGGATGATGGTGTCGGGCTCGACCGTACGCGCAAACTTGCGCGCGATCGATAGGGCTTGCCGCGACCGCGGCATCGCGTGCACGATGCCCGCGTCGCAATGAATCCTGGTCCATGCAAATTCGCGTCCTCGGCTGTTCTGGCTCCATCGGTGGCGATAGCCGCACGACGTCGTTCCTGCTCGACCACGATGTCCTGATCGACGCCGGCACCGGGGTGGGCGACCTCTCGCTCGACGAGCTCAACGCGATCGACCACATCCTGATCAGCCACTCGCACCTGGACCACATCCTGGCGATCGGCTTGACGGCCGACAGCGTGATGCGCCGCCGCGTCGGACGCGAGCCGATCCAGGTGCATGCGCTGCCGGCCACCATCGATGCGTTGCGCACGCACATCTTCAACGGCGTGATCTGGCCCGACTTCACCCGCTTGCCGACGGCTGAGGCGCCGATGCTGAGGCTGGTCCCGTTCGAGGTCGGCCAGGTCATCACGCTCGGCGAGCGGCGTATCGAGGTACTGCCGGCCGAGCATACGGTGCCCGCGGTCGGCTTCGCCGTGCTCGGCGCGCCGGTGGCCAAACGCGGCGCGTTCATCTTCACCGGCGACACCGGGCCCAACCCGGCGCTGTGGACGAGGCTGCACGGCATGCGCATCGCCGCGCTGGTGATCGAAACGGCGTTCAGCGACGAGGAGCGCCAGTTGGCGCGCGTCAGCCGACATCTCTGCCCATCGGTGCTCGGCCAGGAGTTGGCGCGGCTGGAGCATCCGACGAGCGTCTACATCACGCACATCAAACCGGGCGAAGTTGACGCCGTGATGAGCGAGATCGCTGCGCTGAACAGCCCGCATCGCGTGCGCGCGCTGGCGCAGGGCCAGATCATTCCGATCGACTAGTCGCGGCGCATCTGTAAGCGGTGTGACGCAGCGCGTCACCTGCGCCCGAAGCGGTCGACGCAAATCGGCAGATTGGGTGTAACGGGCGTGAATTAACGCCCAATTGACGCCCGCCGACAGGGGTTCCAGGCCTGGCACGGCAACTGCATCCAATCCAGGCGGAACCACCAACCCTGTTCCCCAAGGAGAGCAAACCATGAAACGCGTTCAGCAAGGTTTCACACTGATCGAACTGATGATCGTCGTAGCGATCATCGGTATCCTGGCGGCGGTCGCGCTGCCGGCGTACCAGAGCTACACGGTGAAGGCCAAGGTGTCGGAAGCGATCCTGGCCGCCAGCCAGTGCCGCACGACGATTTCCGAGGTCTTTCAAACGGGTAGCGCGTCGGCTGCTCCGGTTGCCAACGGGTGGGGCTGTGAAATCGGCGGTGCTGCCGGTGGCACCTCGCCCAGCAAGTACGTGACCAGCGTGGTCACCGACACCTTGGGCAAGATCACCGTCACGACCTCTAACGACACGTCGCTGAAGGACGCGGCCAACACGGCCTTGACCCTGGTGCCGCTGGACAGCACCGGCACTGCGCTGACCGTCGCCTCGATCGGCTCGACGCAAGTCTTCCAATGGCGTTGCGGCCTTGCCGCCGACGGCACGACGATGCCGCCCAAGTACCTGCCTGGCTCGTGCAAGGGCTGATCCGGTTGCCCTGGCTTGAGAAAGAGGCGCCCTCACGGGCGCCTTTTTCGTTCACCCACACATCGTCACGGATTCCGATGACACCCAACCTCGAACTCCGACGGCGAGCCACCGGGGCGATCACGCACCTCGGCGTGCTGTTGCTGGCAGTGGCGTACTTGCTGCCGGTTGGAGACGCGCCTTGGTACAGCTTCTGGAAGGAATGGACCGCGGCGATTGCCGTCCTGCTTCTGGTCCTGGGTTGCCTGAGCACGCTGCGCGATCAGGAGTTGCCGCTGGTGCTGCCGCTGCGCTCCGTGAGCACGGTCGCACTCGCGCTGGCGCTCGTGACGTGGATTCAGTGGGCCGGCGGCTTGGTGCCCTATCGCTCGGACGCGTTGATCGCTTCGCTGATGCTCGTGGGGTTCGCGCTGTGCGCCGCGGTGGCGGCTTCCCTGCCTCCGGCGCAGCGCGATGAGCTGGCCGACCGATTGGCGCTGTGCATGCTGGGCGCTGCGCTGATCTCGGCGCCGTTGGGCGTACTTCAGTGGATCGGATGGCTGCGGCTGGACATGGAAATGCCGGTGGAGGGCGGACGGCCCGTGGCCCACATGATCCAGGCGAACCTGTTCTGCTCGCTGTTGATCCAGGGGTTGTTCGGCGCGTGGCGCTTGGCGGCCAGAGCGCGAGTGCGCCCGTCGCTGGCGGCGCTCTTGTGCACGCCGCTGCTGTTGTGCATCGTGCTCACCCAATCGCGCGTGGCCTGGCTCGCGGCAGTGACCGTCGTTGGCGTGGTGATCTGGCGTCGCGCCCTGTTCGTCCGCGAGAGACTGGATCGCGCAGTGCTCGTGGCCGCCCTCGTGGTGGCGGGGGGGGCTTTGCTGCTCCCGTGGATCGACTCACGGCTCGGGTTGGCCGGCTCTCACCTGGCGGAGCGCATCTCAGGCGGGCGTCGCCCCGACGCCTGGGGGCTGTTCCTGGATGCCGCCCGGTCCAATCCCTGGACCGGGTGGGGCGCGCTGCAGAACGGCAGTGCCCAGTTCATGCTCGCCGACCGCCATCCCGCGCTGGCTTACTTCTTCTCCAGTGCACACAACGTCGTGCTGGACCTGATGGTCTGGTTCGGCATCCCGGTGGGCTTGCTGGCCGGGCTGGTCCTGCTGGTCGCTGCTGCTCGGCGCGTGGCACGCGCAGCGGACTCTGCGTCGATGGCGCCAGCTCTCGCGGCCGTCATGCTCCTGCTGCATGGCATGGTCGAGCTGCCTCTGCAATACGCGTACTTCCTGTTCCCGCTCGGCTTCTATCTCGGGCTCGGCGGCCCTGGCGCTGGCCCCGCCTTGCGCATGCCCATGCGCCTCAAGCCGCTGCTCCCAGTGGTCGCACTCGCCTCGTTCGGTGTGCTGGCGCTGCTCGCGAGCGAGTACATCCGCGTCACCGACGTTCGTCCCGCACTTGCCTACGATCGCAAATACCGCACCTTCACGCTGGAGGCGGACGAGGCGTCACCGCAGGTCGTGCTTCTGGATCAGTTGAGAGCCTTCCACGAGTTCGCAGCGCTTCCGACCGCGCCGGGCCGATCGCGGTCCGAGCTGGAAATGGCGCGTGAATCCATGTTGCGGCTGCCCCTACGTGCCTCCATCGAGCGATATGCGCTGTTGGCGGGCCTCAATGGGCAAGGGGCCGCCGCAAGCGAGGCATTGAGTCGCCTGTGCAAGTTCGTGACCCAGCGACAGTGCGATGACAGCCAGAGAGTCTGGCTGACCAGACGTCAACAGTGGCCGGAGCTTCCCGAGTGGCCTGACCCGGCCGTCGCGGCCGCGCCGACCCAATAGGCCCTCGGCATCTGCGGCGTCTGGATACCTGCCTGCGTGTGCGATGCTTGTCGTCATGCAGCGGGCAGTCCAACGGGGCGTTGCCTTCGTCGCGATCTCGGTGCCGCTGATCTCGGCGGTGAACGAGCCGCCGTCGCCGACGCTTCTCAATCAATGCGCCAGCATTGGTCTCGTTGGCCTGTGGATCGCCATGCTCGGTGCTCAGGGCATGCGCCCCTCGGCGCGTGACATTGCGGGCTTGCTCGGGGTCGCGCTAGGGCTCGTCGGAGGCATTGTCGTGTCTCACGCGAGGGGCTTGCCGCCATCGCTCGCAAGCAATCTTTGGGCAACCAGCCTGGCCTTGGCCATGGCGGTCTGTGCCGGCAATTCAGCCGGGCGCGACGCGTCGGCGGTCACTTGGTTCGTCGACTTCGCATGGGCGCTGTGCCTGGCTGGAGTGATCAATGCGGCCATAGGCTGCATCCAGGTTCTGGCCCCTGGGGTGCCTGATGGGGACTGGATGGCCCGATCGTCGATCGCGGGTCGCGCGGTGGGAAACCTGCGGCAGCCCAATCACCTGGCCAGCCTGGGTCTCTGGGCTCTGGTGGCCATCGTCGGGCTCCACGAATTGAAGGCGGTCCGGCGCGCGTATGCAGTGGTACTCATGATGGTCACACTCATGGGCGTGGTGCTCAGTGGCTCGCGCACCGGCCTCGTGGGCGTCTTCCTGTTGGCGGGCTGGGGATTCTTCGACGGCCAGCTGTCGCGGCCCGCGAGATTGGCACTCAGGGGCGCGCCGATCCTCTTTCTCGGCCTGTGGCTTGCCGCTGCGGCATGGGCGCACCTGTCCGCGCAGACCTTTGGGGGCGAAGGGCATCTCTTGAGCGAGGGCGGCGACATCTCCAGCTCGCGCTTTGCGATCTGGTCGAACACCCTGGCGATGATCGCGCAAGAGCCGTTGGCCGGCGTTGGCTTCGGCGAGTTCAACATCGCATGGACCCTCACCGCGTTTCCGGACCGCCCGGTCGCCTTCTTCGATCACACCCACAACCTGGTCCTCCAGTTCCTCGTGGAGCTGGGCATCCCCCTGGGGAGCTTCACGATTGCCTTGCTGTGTGTCGCCCTGGTCGAAGCCTGGCGAAAGGCTTGGGGGTCAGCCGGGGAGCTTGGCGTCGCCAAGCGGGCGGCCTTCATGGTGGTGCTGATGATCGGCCTGCACAGCCTGCTCGAATACCCGCTGTGGTACGCGTACTTCCTGCTGCCGACGGCGTTTGCCTGGGGATTCGTGCTGTCTTCGCCGCCGCCGTCGTCAGTCGAGCGCGGCTCGTGGAGCGCCCCAAACACCCGTGGCAGCCGGACACTGGCCTTCGCCGGCCTGGCGATGGCGATCGGGGCGGCCGCCGCCGTGCTCGACTACTGGCGCGTCGCGGTCATCTACGACCCGGGCGACAGCAGCATGCCGCTGGAGGAGCGCATCGAGCGCGGCCAGCGCAGCCCGCTGTTCGGCCATCATGCCGACTACGCCGCTGCCACCGCGTTCGGTGAACCCAAGGCGCCGCTGTCACCGTCCCAGCAACTCGCATTCAGGCGCGCACCCCATCAGTTGCTGGACGTGCGCCTCATGATCGCGTGGGCGCAGGCGCTCGCCGCGGAGGGCGAACTCGACAAGGCGCGCTGGCTCGCCGCACGCATCCGTGAGTTCCGCAATCCGGGTTCCGACGAGTTCTTCGCCCCGTGCCAGCGTGCAGAGACGGCCGCGACAGCGTTCCAGTGTCAGCCGCCACAGCGAGCGGTGCCCTGGCGCGAGTTCATTCAGCGCTGAGAAGACGACACGCCGGACCTCAGGCGGGTGCCGGCGCCTCCCAATGCCCCGACCGCCCACCGCTCTTCTGGAGCAGTCGGATGTCGCCCATCACCATGCCGCGGTCGACGGCCTTGCACATGTCATAGACGGTGAGCAGCGCCACCTGCACCGCGGTCAGCGCCTCCATCTCGACGCCGGTGCGGCCGAGCGTCTCGGTCTGGGCCGTGCAGTGCACGGCGCCGTCCGCCGCGTCGATCTCGAAGTCGACGCTGACCTTCGTGAGCGGCACGGGATGGCACAGCGGGATCAGGTCGGCGGTGCGCTTGGCGGCCTGGATCGCGGCGATGCGCGCCACACCGATCACGTCACCCTTGCTGGCACGGCCGGAGGCGATCAGCGCCAGCGTGGCCGGCTGCATGCGGATGCTGCCCCGCGCGCGCGCCACGCGGTGCGTCTCGGGTTTGCTGCCGACGTCGACCATGTGGGCTTGGCCCTGGGCGTCGAAGTGGGTCAACGTCGGGTCGCTGGAAGCCATCGTGGCTGGGTTGAGATTCGTTAACAAGCGGGCAACGCCATGGTGAGATCATAGGCGGCCTGACACCGTGCGGGCCCGGCGAGCGCGTCGGCCTCCCCGCCCGCAGGTTCCGCCCTGCCGATGAATCGCAGTTGCCCCGCCGTTGAACCGAAGCCCGCGCGCGCGCGGGCCCGTCGCGCCGTGGCCACCGTGCTCGCGCTGGCCCTCGCGCTGGCCAGCCCGGCGTGGCCGCAGGTGCGCCTGCCGTCGCTGGGCGAATCGGCCTCCGACGAGGTGTCGGTCAGCGCCGAGCGGCGCCTGGGCGAGCAGATCATGCGCGAGGTGCGGCGCGACCCCGACTACTTCGACGACCCGGTGCTGCTCGAGTACCTGCAGTCGATCTGGGATCCGCTGGTGCAGGCGGCGCGCCAGCGCGGCGACATCGCGCCGGACATCGACGCCAACTACCCGTTCGAGTCGTTCCTGGTGCGCGACCGCACGGTCAACGCATTCGCCCTGCCCGGTGGCTATGTCGGCGTGAACCTGGGGCTGATCAACATCACCGCCTCGGCCGACGAGCTGGCGTCGGTGCTGGGGCACGAGCTGTCGCACATCACGCAGCGCCACATCGCGCGCAGCATCAGCGTCGGCCAGCGCCAGAGCCTGCTGGCGCTGGCCGGGCTGATCCTCGGCGTGCTGGCGGCGCGCAACAACCCGGACGCCGCGCAAGCGGCGATCATGAGCGGCCAGGCGGCAGCCGCACAAGGGCAGCTCAGCTTCTCGCGCGACATGGAGCGCGAGGCCGACCGCGTCGGCTTCGCGGTGATGCGCGACGCCGGCTTCTCCGCGCTCGGCATGGCGCGCATGTTCGAGAAGCTGGACTACGCCAACCGTCTCAACGACAGCGGCGGCTACCCGTACCTGCGCAGCCACCCGCTGACCTCCGAGCGCATCGCCGAGGCGCAGGCGCGTGCGAGCATCGATCCGGCGCCCAGTCGCAACCCGCGCCCCGAGCACGCGCTGATGCAATCGCGCGCGCGGGTGCTGATGGAGACCACCGTGCAGGCGCGCCAGCGCCTGCAGGACCTCGACAAGGCGCTTGCCAACCCATCCGATGACCGCCTGGCGGCGCTCTACGCCAGCGTGCTGGCGTCGCTGCTGCTGCGCGACTTCAAGCGTGCGTCGTCGGCCTTCGCCGAAGGCGAGCAGATGGTGGCCACTGGCACGGCGGAGCCGCGTCGGGCGCGCGAGTGGCGCCTGCTGGGCGTCGAGCTGTCGGTGGCGCAGGGCGACGGTGCAACCGCGGAGAAGCGGTTGGCGGCACTGGCCAACGACGCGTCACGCCCGCGCATGCTGCTGGAGGCGCAGGCATCGTTGCTGACCAGCGACGCCGCGCTGCTGAAGCAGCGCTGCGAGGCGCTGCAGAGCTGGACCAGCAACCACCGCGGCGACGCGCTCGCCTGGACCGCGCTGTCGACGTGCGCCGATCGCCAGGGCCAGACGCTGCGCGCCGTGCGCGCGCAGGCCGAGTCGCGGGCGGCGCTGGGCGACTGGAGCGGCGCGATCGACCGGCTGCGCGCCGGGCAACGCCTGGCGCGCTCCGGCGCCAGCCAGGACTTCATCGAGGCGTCGGTCATCGACTCGCGGCTGCGCGAGCTCGAGGGCCAACGTCGCGCCCTGATGGACGAGATGCGCGCCAAGGGCCCACAGCTCGAGCCTGCGCAGTGACGCGCTGGCGCCCCGATCGTCAGGCGGCCGCCGGGCTGAACAGGCGCTCGATCGCGACGTCGATCACCACGCCGGCCACGCTGTAGATCAGCGAGCCGATCAGCGCGGCGCCGAAGCCCGCGACGTTGAAACTGTCGCCCAGCAGGCTCGCCGCCGCCCAGAACATCAGCGCGTTGATCACGAACAGGAACAGCCCGAGCGTCAGCAGCGTCACCGGCAGCGTCAGCAGCACCAGCAGCGGCCGCACCAGCGTGTTGAGCAGGCCCAGCACCAGTGCCGCCGCCATCGCGGCGCCGAAGCTCGCGACGTGCACGCCCGTGTACAGGTGCGCCACCAGCAGCAGCGCGGCGGCGAGCAAGAGCCAGCGAATGATCAGCTTCATGGCGGCGAGCATACCTCTGCATCGAGGCGCTCCGAGGCGGCGCGCGTGATGCGTCGTGGCGACAGAAATGCGCTCCACGAGGGAGAAAAGCGCTCTCTACGAGGGAAAAACGCTTCTCATCGAGGAAAGCTCGCTGTACCATCGCGCCCGCAGGGATCATGAGAGAACCGAGAGTCCACGTGGCTCTCACCCGGGTTCCGGCACATCAACCACTCACGTGATGGAGAGATTTCAGATGGCAACTGCGAAGAAGGCGAAGAAGGCAGCGAAGAAGGCTCCGGCCAAGAAGGCCGCCAAGAAGGCGGCGAAGAAGGCCCCGGCCAAGAAGGCTGCGAAGAAGGCTGCTCCCGCGAAGAAGAAGGCCCCGGCCAAGAAGGCCGCGAAGAAGAAGGCTCCCGCCAAGAAGCGCACCCCGAATGCAGCGTTCATGAAGGCGATGACGCCGAGCGCCGCGCTCGCGGCCGTGATCGGCGACAAGCCGATGCCGCGCACCGAGGTGACCAAGAAGGTGTGGGACTACATCAAGAAGAACAAGCTCCAGGATCAGGTCAAGCGCACGATGATCAACGCCGACGCCAAGCTGAAGGAGATCTTCAACAAGGCCCAGGTATCGATGTTCGAGATGACCAAGTTGATCAATTCGCACCTGAAGTGAGCCGCCAGCGGGCCTTCGTGGCCCGCAGGCGTGCCAACGAAAGGCCGGCTCCGCGCCGGCCTTCTTGTTTCTGCTGTCCAGCCCACCCTGCACCGCCTGGAGGGCCACAGCGGCCCGCGTAGTGGCCCCTAGCGCCGCGCCGCGTCGAGCACCGGCCGCAGGAAGCGACCGGTGTGGCTGAGCGCGTTGGCGGCCACGTTCTCGGGCGTGCCCGTCGCCACGATCTGCCCGCCGCCGGCGCCCCCTTCGGGACCGAGGTCGATCAACCAATCGGCGGTCTTGATCACGTCGAGGTTGTGCTCGATCACGACGATGGTGTTGCCGGCGTCGCGCAGCTGGTGCAGCACCGCCAGCAGCAACTCGATGTCGGCGAAGTGCAGCCCGGTGGTCGGCTCGTCCAGGATGTACAGCGTGCGCCCGGTGTCGCGCTTGGAGAGTTCCAGCGCCAGCTTCACGCGCTGCGCCTCGCCGCCGGACAGCGTGGTCGCGCTCTGGCCGAGCTTCACGTACCCGAGCCCCACCTCGAGCAGCGTCTTCAGCTTGCGCGCGATGGTCGGTACGGCATCGAAGAAGGTATGCGCGTCCTCCACCGTGAGGCCGAGCACCTGGCTGATGTCGAGCCCCTTGTAGAGGATCTCCAGCGTCTCGCGGTTGTAGCGCAGGCCGCGGCAGGCGTCGCACGGCACGTAGACGTCGGGCAGGAAGTGCATCTCGACCTTGATCACGCCATCGCCCTGGCACGCCTCGCAGCGGCCACCGGCGACGTTGAAGCTGAAGCGCCCAGCGCCATAGCCGCGCTCGCGCGCGCTCGGCACCTCGGCGAACAGCTCTCGGATCGGCGTGAACAGCCCGGTGTAGGTGGCCGGGTTGCTGCGCGGCGTGCGGCCGATCGGACTCTGGTCGACCGCGATCACCTTGTCGAACGCGCCGATGCCTTCGATCGCGTCGTGCGGCGCCGGCTCCGCCGTGCTGCCGTAGAGATGGCGCGCCACCGCCGCGTACAGCGTGTCGTTGACCAGCGTGCTCTTGCCCGAGCCCGACACGCCGGTGACGCAGGTGAACAGGCCCACCGGCACGTCGGCGGTCACGCCGCGCAGGTTGTTGCCGCGCGCGCCGGCGATGCGCAGACAGGCGCCGGCGGCGCCCGTTGGACCATCCTCGATCAGCGACGCGCTCTGCCACGGCGTGCGCTTGGCCGGCACCGCGATGCGCCGTCGCCCCGACAGGAACTGGCCGGTCAGCGACGTCGGGTGCGCGGCGATCTGCGCGGGTGATCCTTCAGCCACCAGCTCGCCGCCGTGCACGCCGGCGCCGGGGCCGAGGTCGATGCAGTGGTCGGCGGCGCGGATCATGTCCTCGTCGTGCTCGACCACCAGCACGCTGTTGTCGAGGTCGCGCAGGCGTTTGAGCGTGTCGATCAGCCGCGCGTTGTCGCGCTGGTGCAGCCCGATGCTTGGCTCGTCGAGCACGTACATCACGCCGGTCAGCCCAGAGCCGATCTGCGAGGCCAGCCGGATGCGCTGGGCCTCGCCGCCCGACAGCGTGTCGGCACCGCGGTCGAGGCTGAGGTAGCTCAGGCCCACGTCGTTGAGGAACTTGAGCCGCGCACGGATCTCGCGCACCACCTTGTCGGCGATCTCGGCCTTGGCGCCGGCCAGCTGCAGCGACTCGAAGTACGCCAGCGCGTCTGCCAGCGTGGCGTGCTCGATCTCGTAGATCGCACGGCCGGCGGCCGGCTCGGCATCGCCCACCGCGGCCAGCCGCACGTGGCGGGCCTCGCGGCGCAACCGCGTGCCGTCGCATTGAGGGCAGGGCCGCGCGGCCTGGTAGCGCGCCAGGTCTTCGCGTACCGCGATCGAATCGGTCTCGCGAAAGCGCCGCTCGAAGTTCGGGATGATGCCTTCGAACGGATGCCAGCGCTTGACCGTGCGCACGCGCCCCTTGCCGCCTTCGGCGCGGTAGATGAACTCGATGTCCTGCGCACCCGAACCGTGCAGCAGCACCTGCCTGGCCGCCTCGGGCAACTGCTCGAACGGCGTCTCGACGTCGAAGCCGCAGTGCTTGGCAACGCTCTCGATCATCGAGAACGTGTACGCATTGCGGCGGTCCCAGCCCTTCACCGCGCCGGCGGCCAGGCTCAACGACGGGAAGGCGACCACGCGCTCGGGGTCGAACGCGGTCACCTGGCCGAGCCCGTCGCAATGCGGGCAGGCACCGACCGGGGAATTGAACGAGAACAGCCGAGGCTCCAGCTCGGGCAGCGAATAGCTGCACACCGGGCAGGCGAAGCGGTTGGAGAACAGGTGCTCGCGGGGTGGCCGCGGCCGCCCCGCTTCGTCGGTGCCGCCACCGTCGAGTTCGAGCGCGATGGCGCGACCTTCGGCGATGCGCAGCGCTGCCTCGAAGCTCTCGGCCAGCCGCTGCTTCATCTCGGGCCGTGCACGCAGGCGGTCGATCACGACGTCGATGTCGTGCTTCTCGCTCTTTTTCAGCGGCTGCAGGTCGGCGGCCTCGACCACGCGGCGCTCGCCGCCGGCCGCACCGATGCGAAAGCGCACGAACCCTTGCGCCTGCATCTGCGTGAACAGGTCGCTGAACTCGCCCTTGCGGTCGCGCACCACAGGCGCCAGCACCAGCAGCCGCGTGTCGAGCGGCAACGCCAGCGCCGCGTCGACCATCTGGCTCACGTTCTGCGCCTGCAGTGGCAGACCGTGGTCGGGGCAGAACGGCGTGCCTGCGCGCGCGAACAGCAGGCGCAGGTAGTCGTGCACCTCGGTGATCGTGCCGACGGTGGAGCGTGGGTTGTGCGAGCTCGCCTTCTGCTCGATGCTGATGGCTGGCGACAGGCCCTCGATGAGGTCGACGTCGGGCTTGTCCATCAGCTGCAGGAACTGCCGCGCATACGCCGACAGACTCTCGACGTAGCGACGCTGCCCCTCGGCATACAGTGTGTCGAACGCCAGGCTCGACTTGCCCGAGCCCGACAGGCCGGTGATCACCACCAGCTGGCGCTTCGGAATGTCGAGGTCGATGTTCTTCAGGTTGTGCGTGCGAGCACCGCGCACGTGCAGCGTGCGCGGCTCCTGGGCCGGAGCCAGCGGCGGGCTTGGTACCCGAGCCTGCGCGACCAGCGCGCCGGCACTGCCTTCGGCGGGGGACATGAGCATTGGGGGCAAGCGCACGGAACCGGCCATCTTACGGGGCGGGGCCAGCCACGCGCCAGTGCGCCGGTGCGCGCGCGATGACGTTGCGCCGCCGTCAGTAGTTGCGCAGCTGCTGCAGCGTGGCTGCATCGAGCGGCGCGTACAGGCTGCGGCCACCGGGCTCAAGCCAGCGCACGCCAGCGGACTCGATGCGCAACGTGGCATCCGGCCAGCCGTCGCGCCACCAGCGCACCTCGAGCGCGTCGCCACCGTCGCTGCGCTCGGCGCCTTCCCGCCAGCGCCCATCGGCCGCCGCGAGCACGCGCGCCAGCCAGGCCTGTGCGGCCGCATCGAACGGCGTGATCGTAGGCCGCCCAGGGGCCGACCAGGTCCAACGCGCGGTGCCGGCCATCGATTCGCTCTGCGCGCGACTCAGCAGCGCCGGTGGCATTGCAGTCTCCGGGCGGGCGGCTCTCAGCGCCGTCTCCGCGCGCATCGCATTGAGCTTGGCGCTGTTCTGCGCCGCGCGCATCCCGGCCGCTGCTTCGTCGGCCGCATTCGCGGCTTGTGGCGCGGGACGTGGTGCGGCAGCAGCCGCTACCGCGGTCGACCCCTGCTCGCTCGACCCCTGTCTCGTGGCGACGCTGTCGCTCGAGCGCTTGGCTGACGGGGCGGCTGCTCCCGCGCGCTGATTCGGGTGCAGGTTGTCAGCGGGCTCGGTCGCATCGCGCGCAGGCGGGGCTTGTGGGCCAGATTCCTGGGCGCGTGCCTCGGCGGGGCGTTCGCCGTTCTGGCGTTGCGCAGTGGCTGACTGTTGCGCCCGTACGGTGCCGGCCGTGCCGGGTGCTTGCAGCGACGCGCCGATGCGGCGGTCGCTGCGTGCCTGGGTCGCTTCGGAAGGCGCCGGCGCCGGCGCCACCGGCGCGGCCTTGGCCGGGAGCCCGACGGTGCCTGTCGGCGCCTCTTCCTTGGCTTCCTTCGCGGCCACCACGGCCGGAGACTCGACCGCCGGCTCCGGTGCCAGGTCGAGCCAGAGCCCGAGGCCCAACGCGGCCACCAGGGCCGCGGCCCATGCGCCCGCCCAGCGCGGCGACAGCAGCCGATGCAGCCAGGTGCGCAGCGACGGGGCGCCGGCCACGCGCATGCGCATCGGCGGCGGCGCCGGGCTGGCCGGCAACGGCTCGCGCGCCCGCCGCGCCGCCGTCAGGATCGACTGCGTCAGCCCCGACGGAGGTGACAACGCATGGTCGGGCGCGTGGCGCAGGGCAGCCCGCAGGTGGGCGTCGTGTGCGAGGTCGTCGCTCATGGCAGACGCTCTGTGTCGCGCCGCACGACGGCGGCCGCGCTGACCGCCGCGCGCGGGCGCAGTGCGGCGGCGTCGAGGTAGGCGCCCATGCAGGTGCGCAATTTGGTCAATGCGTAGCGCAGCCGGCTCTTGGCGGTTTCGAACCCGATGTCGAGTGCTCGCGCCAGCTCGTCCAGCGAGATGCCGTCCTCATGGTGCAGCAGGAAGGCGGTCTTCTGCGCCAGCGGCAACTGCTCCAGGCAATCGAGCAGCTTGGCGCCGGCGCGGCGCCAGAACACGAGTTCGTCGATCGCTTCCTCGGGTCGTGGCCAGGCCGCCCATGGGGCACCGTCGGGCACGAACGGCTCGCCGGCGTCGTCTTCCGGCAGCGCGACCTCGCGGCCCGAGCGCCGCAGCACGTCGATCGCGCGGTGGTGGGCCAGCGTGAACAGCCAGGTGCGAAAGCTCGCGCCTTGGGGTGCATAGCGCTCCTTGGCGTGGATCACGCGCAGCCAGGTGTCTTGGAACACCTCGTCGGCCTGCGAGGCACCGTCGCGCCCCAGCAGGCGGCGCACGAAGCGATACAGCGCGGCGTTGTGACGCTGGTACAGCCACTCGAACGCCTGCGCGTCGCCGGCGGCGAAGGCCGCCATCAGCGCCAGATCGTCGGCATCGGCGTGCACCGCCCCCTGCAGTGCGTCGTGGTCCATCGTCGTCAGTCTGCCATGGGGCGCGCGCCAGAATCGGCCGGCGAACAGTTTGAAAACATTCAACGGCGCACGGCCGTCGACGGGGTCAACCGCCCGTCGTCGATCAGGGCGCGCCGGCCTCGGTGGCCTCGCGCAGCACCTGAAGAAGCGCGCCGCCGTAGGCGTCGAGCTTCTTGGCACCGACGCCACTGATGAGCGCGAGCGCCTCGAGCGTGGCAGGGCCCCGCTGCGCCATCTGCAGCAGCGTGGCGTCGTGGAACACGACGTAGGCGGGCAGGTTGTGCTCGCGCGCCACCGTCGAGCGCCACTGGCGCAGCGCCGTGAAGCGCGCCTCACCCGCCTCGCTGAGCACCACGTCCGCAAGCGCGGCGGCGCCACGCTCGCCGCCGCGCTTGCGCCGCGGCGCGGCTTCACGCGGCTCGCGCAGGACGACTGCGACCTCGCCCCGCAGCACCGCGCGCGCCGAGGGTGCGAGCTGCAACGTGTTGAACTCGCCCTGCGCGCGCACGTGGCCGAGCGCCACCAGCTGCCGCAACACGCTGCGCCACTGCGCCTCCGACAGGTCGCTGCCGACGCCGAAGGTGGAGAGCGCCTCGTGGCCGTGCTGCGCGGTCTTCTCGGTGTGCTTGCCGCGCAGCACGTCGATCAGGTGCCCGGCGCCGAAGCCGATGCCGCCGTGCTGGTGGAAGCGGTAGATGCACGACAGCGCCTTGCGCGCGGCCTCGGTGGCATCCCAGGCCTGCGGCGGGTTGAGGCAGTTGTCGCAGCAACCGTGCCCCCCAGCCAGCGGCTGCGCCGCGTCGCTGCTGCCCGAGGGTGCGTCTCCGCCC
>Ga0335076_10001551_pt1 | contig 22298 bp, 22 predicted proteins | sample Lox_Sample_25_FD_206717 | JGI IMG/M metagenome (GOLD analysis project Ga0335076, IMG submission 206717) | Soil microbial communities from Loxahatchee National Wildlife Refuge, Florida, United States - Lox_Sample_2.5 | ecosystem: Environmental > Terrestrial > Soil > Wetlands | place: USA... | reverse complement strand
GATGGCCCTGAGCGGAGCGCGCGGCCAGACGGCGGCCGAACTGGCCCGGGCCTTGCACGTGGACCCGTCCTCGCGGCCCGGGGACGTGGCGGCGAGCGGGCTGAGCCTGATATCGCCCGGGCGAGACGGCGGGTCCGCGGTCTTCCGGGCGCCGAACACCGTGTGGGTCCAGTCCGGGCTGCCGCTGCGGGCCGAGTTCACCGGACGGCTCAGCCGGGCCGACGCCGCACTGGCCGGCGCCGACTTCGCCGCCGCTCCCGAGGCGGCGCGGGCCGAGATCAACCGGGCGATCGCCGCCCAGACCGAGGGCAAGATCACCGGGCTGCTGGCGTCCGGCGCCATCACCGCGCTGACCAGGCTGGTGCTGGCCAGCGCGGTGTACCTGAAGGCGGCGTGGGCCCAGCCGTTCCCCGAGCGCGGCACGGCGGACGCGCCGTTCTACCCGGACGGACCGGACGGCCAGGCGCTGGCCGTGCCGATGATGCGCGGCGCCGCGGCGCGGAGCTACCTTCGGGGCGACGGCTACCAGGCCGTGCTGCTCCCGTACCAGGACATCGGCCTGGCCATGGCCGTGCTGCTGCCCGACGGGCCGCTGACGGCGCTGCGGCCGAAGATCGCCGCGGCCGGCCTGGGCGGCCTCCTGGCCGGGACGGCCACGCACCAGGTCACGCTGTCGCTGCCCAGGTTCCGGCTGGAGGCGGCGTTCGACCTTATCCCGGCGCTGGAACGGCTCGGCGTCATCGAGGCGTTCGGCGACGACGCGGACTTCGGCGGCATCACCGGCGCCGAGCCGCTGCAGATCGGCGCGGTCGCGCACAAGGCGTACATCGACGTCGACGAGCGGGGCACCGAAGCCGCGGCGGCCACCGCGGTGATGATCAAGACGAGGGCCGCCATGCGGCCGCCGCAGCCGGTCACGATGGTGGTCGACCGGCCGTTCGTGTTCGCGATCATCGATACCGCGACCCGCCTGCCGGTGTTCCTGGGTCAGGTCAGCCGCCCGGGCGCCGGATGATCACCCTTCTTCCGTGGTCCCGGCGGGCAGACCGCGGATGGTCTTTCGGGGAACGGCCGGGTTAGGCTTTTTGCCTGCGTAGTGCGGCCTGGGAGGTGCCGGTGATGACAGGACCGGACGAGGGGACACGGGCGAGCCGCGGACACCTGCGGGCCGCTCAGGCCGACCGCGAGCAGGCGATCACCGTGCTCAAGGCGGCGTACGCGCAGGGCAGGCTGACCAAGGACGAACTCGAGGTGCGGGCCGGCCAGGCGTTCGCGTCGAAGACCTATGCGGAGCTGGCCGCGCTGACCGCCGATATCCCCGTCGACCTGCCCGCCGTTTCGCCCGCCGGGAGGCCGCCCAGCACGCCCGCCCGGACGCTGGCGAAAGCGGCCTGCAGGTCCGGGGTCTGCCTGCTGGCCGCGGTCGCCCTGGCGGAGGGCTCGTTCCTGGTCGGTAACTTCCTGCTGATCGTCGCGGCCTGCTTCGCGCTCATCGCGGCGTCGGGCTTCTTCGGCTACGGAATCCTCGACGCATGGCAGGAGCGGCGGTCCCGCGGCCAGCTGCCCCGCACGCCGGGCCAGGGGCACCAGGGACCCGATGGCCGCCCGCCCGATGACGCGGCCCCCGGCGGGATCACCCGGACCCGCGCCGACCGGTCCCGCGCCGACCGGTCCGGCGCCGACGGGACCCGCGCCGACGCACGCAGGCACCCGGCTTCCGTCACCCTGGCACCGCCGCCCGGACCGCTGTGGATGCCCCTCATGCTGCTAGATTGTTGACAATTTTGTTGAGCATTTTTAGGATCGCCACGTGCGGGCGGCTGAGGACAGGACGTCGGCGGCGGGCGGACAGGCTGAAGAGCCCGAGCCGCGGCTAGTGGCGGGCGCCGTCGGGCGGCGGCTGGCGGTTGAGCGGCTCCGGCGGGCGATCCTGGCCGGAGACATGGCGCCGGGGCAACGGCTGGTCGAGGAGGAGCTGGCCGGGACGCTCGGGGTGACCCGGGCCAGCCTGCGCGCGGCGCTGTTCGACCTGGCGGCCGAGGGACTGGTCGAGCGGATACCGAACCGCGGCGCGCGGGTGCGGGCCGTGACCCTGGACGAGGCGATCGCGATCACCGAGTGCCGGATGGTGCTCGAGGGACTGTGCGCGGCCAAGGCGGCCGAACGCGTCACCGAGCCCGACGCGGACCGGCTGCGCCAGATAGGCGACGAGATGGAGCGCAGCGTCGCGGACGGCGAGCTGCTGAAGTACTCGGCGCTCAACCACGAGCTGCACCGGCTGGTGCGGGAGATCTCCGGCCAGGCGGTCGCGACCAGCCTGCTCGAGCGGCTGAACGGTCAGCTGGTACGCCATCAGTTCCAGCTATCGCTGCGCCCCGGGCGCCCGCAGGCCTCGCTGCCCGAGCACCTGGCGATCATCGCCGCCGTCACGGGCCGCCGCCCGGCCGAGGCGGAGGAGGCCATCCGCCGCCATCTGCGCAGCGTCGTCTCCGCGCTGGCCGGGCAGCACCCGCCAGTCGCCCAGGAGGAGGCCAGGTGAGCCAGAACGTGATCGTCACCGGCGTGGCCCGCGCCGACCTCGGCGTGGTGGACCAGCTGGCCGAGCTCGGGGTGGCCACCGTGCACGAGGCCATCGGCCGGGCCGGATACCTCGGGCCCGGCCTGCGCCCGATCCAGGACGGCGCGCGGACCGGCGGCACCGCGGTCACCGCGCTGTGCTGGCCCGGCGACAACCTGATGATCCACGCGGCGGTGGAGCAGTGCCAGGCCGGGGACCTGCTGGTGGTCACGGCGACCTCGCCGTGCACGGACGGGATGTTCGGTGAGCTGCTGGCGACCTCGCTGGCCGCGCGCGGAGTCCGCGGCCTGGTCATCGAGGCCGGCGTCCGGGACGTGGCCGAGCTGCGGGCGATGGGCTTCGGTGTCTGGTCGGCGGCGGTCAGCGCTCAGGGCACGGTCAAGGAAACGGCGGGTTCGGTCAACGTGCCGGTCTCGATCGGCGGGCAGATCGTCCGGCCCGGCGATGCGATCATCGCCGACGACGACGGCGTGGTGTGCGTGCCGCGCGCCGACGTCAGAGCGGCCCTGGCGGCCGCGCAGGCCCGGGTGGCCAAGGAGGAGCAGAGCCGCAAGGCCTTGGCCGAAGGCCAGCTCGGCCTGGACCTGTACGGCCTGCGCGACAAGCTCGCGGCGCGCGGCGTCGAGTACGTCACAGGAGAGCCCGATGGGTGACCCCGATGGATGATGGCGTGCGCTGCATGCTGATGCGGGGCGGCACGTCCAAGGGGGCTTACTTCCTGGCGGGAGACCTGCCCGCGGATCCGGCGGCCCGGGACGACCTGCTGCTGCGGATCATGGGGAGCCCGGACGCCCGGCAGATCGACGGGATCGGCGGGGCGCACCCGCTCACCTCCAAGGTGGCGGTGATCTCGAGGTCCGTTCGGCCCGATGCGGACGTTGATTACCTCTTCCTGCAGGTGGGAGTCGACCAGGCCACCGTCTCGGACCGGCAGAACTGCGGCAACCTGCTGGCCGGGGTCGGCCCGTTCGCGGTCGAGCGCGGCCTGGCCGCGGCCTCGCCGGTCCGGATCCACATGGTCAACTCGGGCAGCGTGGCCGCCGCGAGGTTCGCCGGAGCCGACGGCGTGGTCGACTACGACGGTGACACCGCGATCGCGGGGGTGCCGGGGACGGCCGCGCCGGTCGTGCTCGACTTCGCCGGGACCGAGGGCTCGGCCACCGGCGCGCTGCTGCCCACTGGCCATGTCACCGACGTGATCGAGGGCCTGACCGTCACCTGCGTCGACAACGGCATGCCGGTGGTGGTGGTGCCCGCCGCGGAGTTCGGCCGCAGCGGGTACGACAGCGTCGCCGAGCTGGAGGCAGACGACGACCTCAAGCGCCGGGTCCGGGCGGTGCAGCTGGCGGCCGGCCAGCTGATGGGCCTGGGCGACGTGTCCCGCGCCTCGGTGCCGAAGATCTCACTGGTCGCCCCGCCCGCGGACGGCGGGACGATCTGCACCAGGACGTTCATCCCGGTCCGCGTGCACGACGCGATCGGGGTACTCGGCGCGGTCAGCGTCGCGACCGCGCTGCTGCTGGACGGCGCGGCCGGCGGCGGCCTGGCCGAGGTCAAGCCGGGCCAGACCCGGTTCGACATCGAGCATCCCACGGGCCACCTGGAGGTCGAGGCCGAGGTCGACCAGGCGAGCCAGCCGGCCAGGGTGGTCCGCTCCGGCGTGGTACGTACCGCGCGCAAGCTCTTCGACGGCACCGTCTTCCCACGGAGGTCCCGGTGATAAGCCCGCAGATCCGTTCCGGGCCGGCGGCGGCGACGCGGCCGCCGCTGCACGAGGTCGCGCACCTCGGGCACATCGAGCTGCTGACGCCCAAGTTGTGCGAGAGCCTCTGGTTCTTCGTGGAGGTGCTCGGCCTGACCGAGACGTGCCGCGAGGGCAACTCGGTGTACCTGCGCACCTGGGACGACTACGAGCACCACACGGTCAAGCTGACCGCGCACGAGACCTCGGGCATCCGCCGGGTGGGGCTGCGGGCCTCCAGCCAGGCGGCCCTGGAGGCGCGGGTGGCGGCGATCGAGGCGGCCGGGCTCGGCATCGCCTGGAAGGACGGCGACCCGGGCATCGGGCCCACCTACCTGTTCCGCGACCCGGACGGGCACGAGATGGAGCTGTACTGGGAGACCGAGTGGTACGCGCCGCCCGATGAGCTCAAGCCGTCGCTGAAGAACCAGGCCCAGGCCTACCCGGGGCGCGGGGTCTGCGTCCGGCGCCTGGACCACGTCAACTACCTCGCCCAGGACGTCCCGCCGAGCGGGGATTTCGTCCGCGACGTGCTCGGCGGGCGGGTCACCGAGCAGATCCAGCTCGACGACGGCACGATCTCCGCGCAGTGGCTGCACTTCACCAACAAGGGCTACGACCTGGTCTACACCCGAGACTGGACCGGCACCCGCGGCCGGCTGCACCACGTCGCGTTCGCGCCCGACACCCGCGAGGACATCATCCGCGCCGCTGACATCTGCCTGGACCACGGGGTCTTCATCGAGACCGGGCCGCACAAGCATGCCATCCAGCAGACGTTCTTCCTCTACGTCTACGAGCCGGGCGGTAACCGGATCGAGCTGTGCAACCCGGTGGCCCGGCTGGTGCTGGCACCGGACTGGCGCACGATCACCTGGACGGAGGCCGAACGGGCCAAAGGGCAGGCCTGGGGCCTGAAGACGATCGAGTCCTTCCACACCCACGGCACGCCACCGGTGGACTAGGCCAGGGGTGTTAACACGGCGGTTACACGGCTAACACAGTGGACACACGGAGCTGATTTGATGGACATCTATGTACGCCAAGACCAACCCGAGTGCGGGGCGCCTCTCGCCGCGGCAGAAGCGGATCTTCGCGATCACCGCGGTGCTCGTGGTCGTCCTCTTCGGTGGTCTGGCCGCCTGGGGGGCGACGGCGCATGACACGTACGGGACTTCGGGACACGGCTGCGTGAGCGTCACCGTGCCGAACTCCACCGGCGGGGCCGTCCTGCACTACTGCGGCTCACAGGCGCGGACATTCTGCCAGGCCTCGTTCCGGTCCGCGGACCAGGTCTCGCTGCGCGCCCGGCCACAGTGCGAGCTGGCCGGCCTGAGCCCCTCCACCGACCCGGCCACCATCGCGTCCTAGCGGGTGCGGGGCGGACAGGCGGGGGTGTGGCCCCTGGTGCTTCTGCGTTCCCGCAGCATTCCCGTGACTGGTGATTCTGCCCGGCGCCCGCTCCGGCTCCTCCGATACGACGTGGATGCCACATCCACGTCGCTACTGGAACGACATGAAAGTGGCATCCACGCCTTATAAGCGGGACCGCGGCGCTATGGGAGCGCGTAGAAGTTTCGGAGCGGACCGCTACAGGTCCATGATGATCGTGACGGGGCCGTCGTTGACCAGGGAGACCTTCATGTCGGCGCCGAAGACGCCGGTCTCGACCCGGGCGCCGAGGTCACGCAGCGCCTGGACCACGGCACCGACCAGCGGCTCGGCCACCGGCCCCGGGGCGGCCGCGGACCAGGAGGGGCGGCGGCCTTTGGCCAGGTCAGCGTAGAGCGTGAACTGGCTGATCACCAGCAGCGGGGCACCGATGTCGGAGCAGGACTTCTCGCCGTCGAGGATGCGCAGGCCCCACAGCTTGGCGGCCAGGCGGCCGGCCAGCTCCGGGGTGTCGTCGTGGGTCACGCCGACCAGGACCAGCAGTCCCGGCTCCTCGATCGCGCCGACGACGGTCCCGTCCACGGCCACGCTGGCCCGGCTCACCCGCTGTACCACAGCTCGCATAGCACGGCAGGGTACCCGCCGCGCGCGGGAAACGAGCACGGGGCCAAACTGCGTGCATGACGATCTTTCCGGAACACGATGGCGTGAACCCCGTGGTCGCCGAAGTGGTGCGCTCGGGCTTGGTCGAGTCGCGGCACCGCGGCGCGGTCGCGGGCCTGGCCGCCGACGGGACCCAGGTGATCAGCACCGGAGGCACCGCGGTGCCGTTCTTTCCCCGGTCGGCGAACAAGCCGCTGCAGGCCACGGCCATGCTCCGGGCCGGGCTCGAGCTTGACGGCGAGCTGCTGGCGCTGGCCTCGGCGAGCCACTCGGGCGAGGACTTCCACGTCGACGGGGTGCGGAAGATCTTGTCCGGTGCCGGGCTGACCGCGGCCGACCTGGGCTGCCCGCCGTCCTGGCCGCTCGACCAGGAGGCCGCGATGCGGCTGATCGCCCGCGGCGAGGGCATGTCCCGGATCCGGATGAACTGCTCGGGCAAGCACGCGGCCATGCTGGCTACCTGCGTGGTGAACGGCTGGCCGACGGGAAGCTACCTGGACCCGCGGCACCCGCTGCAGCAGGCGATCAGGAGTACGGTCGAGGAGCTAGCCGGCGAGCAGGTGGCCGCCACCGGCGTGGACGGCTGCGGCGCGCCGCTGTTCGCGCTGACGCTGGCCGGGCTGGCGCGTGCCTTCCGGGCGCTGGTGCTGGCCGCACCGGGCACGCCGGAGCGCCGGGTGGCCGACGCCATGCGCGCGTACCCGGAGTGGACCAGCGGCACCAGCCGGGACGAGCGCAAGCTGATGGACGCGGTGCCCGGCCTGCTGGTCAAGGGCGGCGCCGAGGGCGTCGACGCGTTCGCGCTGAGCGACGGTAACGGGGTCCGGGCCGGCGCGGTCAAGATCGACGACGGGGCGCACCGGGGGCGGACGCCGGTCACTGTGGCGGTGCTGCGCCTGCTCGGCGTCACCGTTCCGGACGAGCTCGCCACCGCACCAGTCATCGGCGGCGAGGCGGAGGTCGGCGTCATCCGCGCGGCCGGAGGACTTGTCGGCTGGGGGTCGTAGGATGACGCGGTGAGCAAGAAGAACAAGGCCCGCCGCCGGCCTGCCGGCCAGCCGAGGACCAGCCAGGTAAGCGCCAGCCAGGCGAGGGCCGGCCAGGCGAGGGCCACGGCCGGCCAGGAGGGCGACATCAGCCAGGCCGAGGCGGACGCATTCGTCCAGCAGGTGCTGACCAGCCTGTGGGAGGGGATCGCGTCGGGCGACCCGCTGCGGGCCGAACTGGAGACCGCCACCTGCATGGCGTTCCCGTACGTGCTCGGCCAGCGGGACCACGCCGACATCGAGTCGTTCATCGACACCGTGCTGGTGCGGGGCGCCCTGCGCCGCCGTAACCCGGACGGCGCCGCGCTGCTCCGGCTGCTCGTGACGCTGGGCACCGCGAAGACCAGGCGGGCGGCCAGCCGGGCACTGGCCGAACTGACCGGTCAGGGCATCTACCCGCCGGAGTGGGTGACCGAAATCGGCAAGGCGGCCCCGAGCCAGGCCTGGCGCCGCTACGACGTGTTCGGTGACGACGAGGCCATCGCGGTGACGTTCAGCTACGGCGAGGCCGAGCACGGCATCGTGGTCCAGGTCGACCTGGCCAGCATCCCGGTCGCCACCGCGATCGGCGTGTCCTCCGACGCGGCCACGCTCATCGAGGCCATCAGCGGCAACAACGAGGAGTTCGACCGGTCAGAGCAGATCAGCCTGGCCGAGGCGCGCGCCAGGACGCTGCGCCCGCTGGACCGGGCCGGCCGGGAGGACAGCCCGAAGTTGTCCCCGAGCAGCATCGCGTACCTGCCGGTAGCCAGGTCCCGGGTCCGGCGGCTGCCGGAGGGCGGCGCCGAGCGCGGGCCGGTTGTCACCGCGGCCGACCGCGCGGCCGCGGTCGAGGAGTTCATGAAGAGCCCGCAGGCGGCCGAGGCCGCCGCGGCGGACGAGGAGTCGACCCGGTTCTGGGCCGAGGTGCTCACCGGCTACAGCGGGCGGATCCCCGGCGAGCCGCCGGGCCAGGTGGGCCCGCGCAAGCTGGCGCACATCCTGCTCGGGCACGTGCCGAACACCTTCGTCCTGTCCCCCGCCCAGCGCAACCACCTCGAGCCCGCGGTGACCGCATGGGTCCGCTGGTCGGCCGACCGCAGGGAACTGGGCGAGGCGGGCACCGCGGTGCTGCTGGAACAGGTGCCCAGGGTGCTCAGCCGGTTCGACGAGGCCTACGACGACCCGGACGCGGCCGCGATCCGCGGCTACGCCTCGGGCCTGGCCACCAGCGCCGCCGACGTCTCCTGGCTCTCCCAGATCGTGGGCCGCCGGATGTTCGCGCTGCCGCTGCCGGAGGTGCACGGCCCGCTGGACCTCGCCGACCCGGCCGACCGGCGCCGCCTGGTCCAGGAGGAGTTCGGCGAGTGCACCCCGCCCCCCGGCATGACCGGCGAGGAGTTCGTGGAGGCCGCGTACCGCGTGATCGAGGAGTTGTGGGGGGACGAGGACAATCCCACCTACCAGGAGGCCAACCGGCTGTTCGCCGAGGGCCTGGCCCGGCACGACGTCATCCACCGGCTGGCCGGGACGCCCGCGCCCACCGTGGGCTCATCGATCATCCGGTGACACGATGACGTACGCCGACGTGAACGGCATCTCGCTGTACTACGAGGAGCACGGCTCGGGCCAGCCGCTCATCCTGCTGCACGGCGGGTATGGCACTGGCGAGATGTTCGCCGCGATTATGCCGTTGCTGGCCAGCGGGCGCCGGGTGATCACGGTGGACCTGCAGGGCCACGGCCGCACCGCGGACGTGGATCGCCCGTTGCGCTTCGAGACGATGGGCGACGACATCGCCGCGCTCATCAGGCACCTCAGCCCTTCGACCGAGGCCGACGTGATGGGCTACTCCCTCGGCGCCGGGACGGCCCTGCGGACCGCGATCCAGCACCCGGCCCTGGTCCGCCGCCTGGTGATCGTGTCCCATCCGGTCCGGCACGACGGGTGGTTTCCGCAGAGCCTGGCCGGGTTCGACCAGATGGGACCGGCGTTCGCCGAGGCCATGAAGCAGTCGCCGCTCTACGAGGTCTACTCCCAGGTGGCGCCCCGGGTGGAGGACTGGCCCGTGCTGGTGGACAAGATGGGCACGATGCTGCGGCAGGACTACGACTGGTCGCCGGAGGTCGCCACGATCACCGCGCCGGTGATGCTGGTCTACGGGGACGCCGACTCGATCTCGCCCGCGCACATCGCCGAGTTCTACGCCCTGCTCGGCGGCGGACTGCGCGACGCGAACTGGGACGGGTCGGCCCGGCCCGTGGCGCGGCTGGCCATCCTGCCCGGCCACACGCACTATGACATCTTCTTCTCGCCCGACCTGCCCAACGCGGTCATCCCGTTCCTGGACGCGGCCTCGCTCGAGCCGCCCGCGCCCATCGGGCCGTGAGGCGCTTGCCGCCAGGGTGAGGGAGCGGTAATAACTCCGGCGGCAGGATGGCGCACAGGCGGGCCAGCGCCGTGGTGTAGGCGTGCTCGGGCGGACGGCCGTAGCCGATCACCAGGCCCGCCCGGTCCCCGTGGCCGTCGTCCGGGCCGGTCCGGCCGGTGCGGTAGCCGGCCAGCCCTTCGATGGCCAGGCCGTGCTGGCCGGCCCGGGAGAGGGCAACCTGCTCCAGGCTGGTCCCGGGCAGCTCGAGCACCGCGTGCAGGCCCGCGGCGATGCCGGTGACGCGCAGGCGCCGCCGGTGCAGGGCGGCGGCCAGGCGGTCCCGGCGGCGCCGGTAGGCGAGCCTGGCCCGGCGGACTTGCCGGTCGTAGCCGCCCGAGGTGATGAATTCGGCCAGGGTCAGCTGGTCGAGCGCGGACGGGCCGGCGGCGAGTTCCGCCGTGACCGCGTCGAGCAGGTGCGGCGGGACGACCAGCCAGCCGAGTCGCAGGCTCGGGGCCAGGCTCTTGCTGGCGGTCCCGGCGTAGATGACGCGGTCGGGCGCGAGCGTCTGCAGGGCGCCGACCGGCTGCCGGTCGTAGCGGAACTCCCCGTCATAGTCGTCCTCGATCACCACGCCGCCCCAGTCGGCCGCCTCCCGGCGGCGGCGCGGATGCAGGGTCACGCCCAGCGGGAACTGATGCGCCGGAGTCAGCAGCATCGCGTCCGCCCCGGCGGCCCGGCCGATGACGGCGCCCATGCCGTCGACCGGCAGCGGCCGCAGCCGCAGGCCCTGCGCGGCGGCGATGTCGCGGTGGGCCTGGTGGCCGTAGGCCTCCACGGCGAGGGTGGCCGCGCCCGTCGCGCGCAGCGCGCGGCTGATGCCGGCCAGGCCGTGCGCGAAGCCCGCGCAGACGACGATGCGGGCGGGATCGGCGGTCACGCCCCGCGCCCGGGCCAGGTAGTCGGCCAGCGCGGTTCGCAGCTGCGGCAGCCCGCGCGGATCCGGGTACCCGAGCAGGTGATCGGGGGCGGCCGCGAGGACCCTGCGGGCCGTCGCGAGCCAGGCGCGGCGCGGGAACGCCGACAGGTCGGGCACCCCGGCCCGCAGGTCGTAGCGGGGTACCGGCTCGGCGGGCGTGGCGGCGACCGCCGCGCCTGGCGCGGGGGCCCGGCGCGGGGCGACGGAGGTCCCGGCCCCGGTCTGCGCGGTCAGCCAGCCCTCGGCGACCAGCTGGCTGTAGACCTCGGCGACGGTGTTGCGGGCGACGCCCAGGTCCGCGGCCAGCGCGCGGGACGACGGCAGCCGCGTGCCGGGGCGGAGGCGGCCGGCCCGGATGGCGTCACGCAGGGCGCTCTCCAGCCCGGCCCGCACCCTGGTCCCGGACAGGTCCAGGTGCAGGTCCACGCCGTCCGGGCGGGCGTCTCCCGGCTCCTTGGCCCATGTTTCTCGCACAGGAATGTACCTTATCTTGGGCCGCTTGGCGCCATAGCGTGGGTGTCATGACGATCACGAACGACACCACGCAGATTCCCGTCCGGCTGGCCTTCGATTCGTTCGCCGCCGGCTACTCACGCGCCATGGCGCATCTGGATCAGGCCGCGACCAAGGAACTCGACAAGGCCGGCATCGACCCGAAGCTCCGCGAGCTGATCCGGATCCGCGCCTCGCAGCTCAACGGCTGTGCCTACTGCATCGACATGCACGCCAAGGACGCGCGCGCGATCGGCGAGACCGAGCAGCGCATCTACAGCCTGGCCGCCTGGCGCGAGACCCCGTACTTCAGCCCGCGCGAGCGCGCGGCGCTGGCGTTCACCGAGACGGTGACGCGCCTATCCGACACGCATGTCCCCGACCAGGCTTACCAGGACGTGGCCGCGGAGTTCGGCCCGCAGGAGGTCGCGGCGCTGGTCAGCCTCATCGTCACCATCAATGCCTGGAACGCCATCGGGGTCAGCACGCGGGCCTGGATCCCCGGCTCCTACCAGCCGTAGCTCAGGCGTCCCTGAACCGCAGCAGCAGGGCCCCGGCCAGCATCGCGCCCGCCGCCCAGGCGGCCAGCACGCCGAGGCCCTGCCAGGGGGTGAGCGGCAGCGAGCGCAGGTTCGTGGTGGCCTGGATGTACAGGCCCGCCGTCATCGGGCTGAGCTGGTCCAGGTGCCGGTGCCAGGCCGGGCTGGTGACGGCGCCCGAGATGATCGGAAACAGGTAGAGCAGCGCGAGCACCACCCCGATCGCCACCGCGGAGTCCCGGACCACCGCCGCCACGCCGAGGCTGAGCAGGGCGATCAGCACCAGGTACAGCACCGACCCGGCGGCAGCGCGCAGCACGGGGCCGTCGCCCAGGGACAGGGCCTCGTAGCCGTGGGCCGGGCTGATGCCGTGCCGGGCTAGCAGCAGGCTCCCGGCCAGTACCGAGGCCAGCACCGCGACCGCCCCCGCGGCCAGGGTCACGGTGCCGGCGACGGCCGCCTTGGCCGTCAGCACCCGCCACCGGCGGGGGGTGGCGGCTAGCGTGAGGCGGATCATCCCGGTGCTGTACTCGCCGCTGACCACGGTCACGGCCACGATCGCGACGACGACCTGGCCGAGCTCGATCCCGGTGAGGCTGACCTTGGCCGGGTCGAGCTGGCAGCCTCCGGCCGGGCAGGTCACCGCGTTCGCCGCGATCGCGCCCACCGCCGCGGTCAGCGCGGCCGCGGCCAGCAGCAGCCAGCCGGTTCCGGGCAGAGTGCGTAGCTTGGTCCACTCGGCGTGCACCACGTCCGTCACGCGTCCCTCCGGCGCAGCAGGAACACGGCGAGGGCCAGGGCAAGGGCGGTCCAGGCGCACAGCACCGCCAGCCCGGCCCACGGCGCCAGCGGGAAGTAGCCGGTGCCGGCCGCGTAGACCGTATCGACCTGGTGATACTGCACGACGCTCTGCTGGACCGCGAACGCCGCCGCCGGAGTGACGCGGACCAGCCACTGCTCGGCGCCGACGGGCAGGATCCCGGGGGTCACCGCGAGCAGGTACGGCAGCACGAGGCCGGCGATCACCACGGTGACCGCTCCGGCACTGCGCCGCAGCACCGTGCCCACGGCCAGCCCGAGCACGGCGGAGATGGCCAGCAGGGCGGCGGTGCCGACCACGATCCGGGTCATGGTGAGCACGCCCGCCGGGTAGATCGGGTTGCCGCTGTCGCGCAGCAGGTGCTCGCCGAGCGGGATCGTCACCGCGGCCGCGACCAGCCCGGCCGCGAACACGACCACGGCCAGCACGACGGCCTTGGCCGCCAGCACCCGGCCGCGGCGCGGGCTGGCGGCGAGCGTGGTGCGGATCATCCCGCGCCGGTACTCCGCCGTGATGAACATGACACCGATCACCACCACGGCGATCAGGCCCGCGAACGTTCCCGCGAGGCTGTGCTTGACGCTATCGATGCTGTCGGTGGACGGGGCGATGTCACCGGATCCGGTCACGGTGAACCGGTCTCCGGCCTGCGTGAACCCCTGAGCCGAGGCCGGCAGCGCGTTGTCCCTGGTCGCCTGGATGGCCTGGCCGGTCCACCGGCCCGCGGGCCAGGTGCCCAGCCGGCTCACCCGGTCGTAGGTGCCGGTGGCCAGGGCGGGTCCGCCGGTCGAGGACGCTCCGCCGAGCGACGTCGAGTTGGCCGAGTACCCGGGCGAGGCGGCGAACAGCCCGGCCTGCGCGGTGGACGGCAGCCCGGCCAGCGTGGCCGTGCCGACCTTGGTCCAGTGCGTGCCGTCGGCGGAGTCGTAACCGGTGATCACGTCGCCGGACCGGGCCAGCCGCAGCCACCGCGGGGAGTCCGCGGACACCTTCCCGGCCAGGCCGGCCACGTCGTGGGTGAAGTTCCACTGCATCCGCACGCCGTGGCTTCCGGTGACCATCATCGCGGCGTACGCGGACCCCTGGCGGGTGCCCGCCTTGATGATGATCCCGGCCTTGGCCCACGGCTGCACGCCCGGGGTCATGCCCGCCGTCGGGTTCTGGGGCGAGCCGAACCCGCCGTGGGTTGAGTACAGGCCGGTCAGCGACGTCAACCGGACGGTGATGCTGCCATCGCCGGCCAGCGGCTGGCGGACGAAGTAGAAGCTGTCGCTGACCCACTCCCCGCCGGGTCCGGTGGGCGGCGAGGGGCACGCCTGGATGGGCGGGTTCGGGTTCTGGGGGGTCACGTCCGCCACGCTGCACTGGCTGTTCACTCCGGTGAACGCGCCGAGGCCGACGATCAGGAGCACGGCCACCAGCAGGCCGATGACCCAGCCCCGCACAGTCCGGAATTTCGTCCACTCGGCCCACAGGAGCTGGCCGAACCCGTCGCGCCTGACGCGCTGCTCCGACTGGTACGGCGCCATCACGCTCATGACGCGGTCTCCGCACGGAACTCGACCGCGTCCCTGGTCAGCTCCATGTAGGCCTCCTCCAGCGACGCCCGGTGGGCTGACAGCTCGGCGAACGGCACCGAGTTCTGGGACAGCAGTTTCACCACCCGTTCGGAGGTCAGGCCAGAGACAGTGATGACGTCGCGGGCCGTGGCGGCGACCTCGGCCCCGGCCCGGGCCAGCACGGTCATCGCCTCGTCGCGCGCCGGGGTGCGCACCGTCACCCGGTCGGCCGAGGCGGCGGCGATCAGGTCGGCGACGCTGGCGTCGGCGACCACCCGGCCGCGGCCGGCCACGACCAGGTGGTCCGCGGCGTCCTGCAGCTCGCCCATCAGGTGACTGGAGACCAGCACCGCGCGGCCCTGTGCGGCCAGGGACCTCAGGAAGCCGCGCATCCACACGATGCCCTGCGGGTCCATGCCGTTGAACGGCTCGTCGAACATCAGCACCGGCGGGTCGCCGAGCAGCGCGGCCGCGATCCCGAGCCGCTGCCGCATGCCCAGGGAGTACCCGCCCGCCTTCCGCCTGGCCGCCTGGCTCAGGCCGGCCTGCTCGATGACCTGGTCGGCCCGCCTGGCTCCCAGGCCCTGGGAGTGAGCCAGCCAGAGCAGGTGGTTGCGCGCGGAACGGCTGGGCTGCAGCGCGCCCGCGTCCAGCAGCGAGCCGACCTGGCTGAGCGGGTGGCGCAGGCTGGCGTAGGGCCGCCCGCCGACGGTCGCGGTCCCGGCGTCGGCCGCATCCAGGCCGAGGATGATCCGCATGGTGGTGGACTTGCCCGCGCCGTTCGGCCCGACGAACCCGGTGACCCGCCCGGGTGAGACGGTGAACGTCATGCCGTCGAGGGCAAGGGCCGGCCCGAACCGCTTGCGCAGCCCGGTAACTTCGATGGTTGCCTCCATGACCAGAAGGCTAGGGAACGGGGTACCCGGCGGTCGTCCCGCGACGGAGCCGTCTTCGCGGTCGCTGCCTGGTGGGACACCGGGACCGGCGGTGTCCCCCGCGCGGGGGACGGCGGGACCACCGCCGGGTGCGATGCGGCCGTACGGGCCGGCGGCGACAATGGGGAGATGGACTCGGTGACCTGGCCCCGGGCTCTCCGGGGCCTTGGGGCCCCGGTGGCGCTGGGCGCGCTGCTCGGGCTGCTCGCCGTGGCCGAGCTGCTCGCCCGGTTGTCCGCGAAGAAGACGCTTCATGTCGGGCTGGCGGCCGTCCCGGTCAGCCACGCCGGGGTCACCGTGCCGACCGCGCTGCTGATGTGCGCGTTCTGCCTGCTGGCCACGGTGCCGGCCGGGCTGCTCCGGCCGGTCCCCGCGGCCCTGGCGGTATACCTGGCGGCCGTGCTCTCGCTGGTCCTGTTCGAGCTGGTGACGATCGCGGGGGCGGCCGCGCTGCTGGTGGTCGCGTACCGGCTGGCGCGGGCCGGGTCGCTGGTCCTGGCCGTCGCGCTGGGAGTGCCGTTCCTCGCGCTCGCGCTCGTGCTGGCCGGCATCGGCTCCGGGGGGCGGACGATCGCGGTCGCAGGAGCCGCGTCCGCCCTGGCCGGGGCGGCCACCGAGACCCGGGTGCTGGCGGTGCTGCTGGCATCGGCGATCCCGCTCGCCACCGTGGCCGCGATGGCGCGGGCGGCCCGCGAGCAGAACAGGACCCACAGCGCCGCCCGCGAGGCCACCGAGGCCATAGCCCATGACCACCTGGCCCGCGGCGAGCGGGCCAGGATCGCCCGCGAGCTGCACGACGTGGTCGCCCACCACATCTCGATGATCGCGGTGCAGGCGGAGACGGCCCGGCTGACCACGCCCGGGCTGCCGTCCGCAGGCGCCGAGCGGTTCGCCGGGATCGGCGACACCGCCCGGGCCGGGCTGACCGAGATGCGCCGCCTGCTCGGCGTGCTTCGCGAGGACGCCGAGCAGGACAAGGAGACCGGGCCGGTCCCCTCGCCGACGGGTCCCGGCGCGGACCGGCGTCCGCAGCCTGGCCTGCCCCAGCTGGGCGATCTGGTGGACGGCGCACGAGCGGCATCGGGCAGCGTGGTCAGGCTCATCATGTCCGGCCCGGTGACCCGGCTGGACCCCGGCGTGGAGCTGGCCGCCTACCGCATCGTGCAGGAGGCCCTCACCAACGCCCGGCGGCACGCGCCGGGCGCGGCCGTCGACGTCGAGCTGCGCTACGCCGGCGACGCGCTGCGGCTGCGAATCCGCGACAACGGGCCGGGCCAGGCGGATCGGCATCAGTCCGGTCACGGCCTGCTGGGCATGCGGGAACGGGCCGCGGCGGTCGGCGGGTCGCTGCGGACCAGCGACGCCAGCGGCGGCGGGTTCTGCGTCGAGGCCGAGCTACCCGCGAGGGCCCCCGATGCCATGACCGGAACGCCGCCAGAAAGGACGCGCGAGTGACCATCGGCATCGTCGTCGCCGACGACCACGAGGTGGTGCGGGCCGGGTTCGCCGCCCTGCTGGACACGCAGCCGGACTTCACCGTGCTCGGGACCGCGGCCGACGGCGGCGAGGCGGTGCGGGTGTGCCGCGACCTGCGCCCGGACGTGGTGCTGATGGACGTCAGGATGCCCAGCCTGGACGGGATCGAGGCGACCAGGCAGCTGGCCGGCGCCGAGCTGGCCGAGGCCGGCGACCCGGGTCCGCGGGTGCTGATCCTCACCACGTTCGACCTCGACGAGTACGTGTTCGACGCACTGCGCGCCGGGGCCAGCGGCTTCCTGCTCAAGGACGTCACGGCCGAGCGGCTTTTCGACGCGGTGCGCGTGATCGCGGCCGGCGAGGCACTGCTCGCACCGGCCGTCACCCGCCGCCTCATCAGCGAGTTCGCCCGGCTCCGCCCGGTCTCCGGTACGCCGCCGGCGGCCGCGCTGAGCGCGCTCACCCCGCGCGAGACCGAGGTGCTGCGGCTGGTCGCCGAGGGAATGTCCAACCCGGAGATCGCGCGCCGCCTCGTCGTCACCGAGGAAACGGTGAAGACGCATGTCAGCCGCATCCTGGCTAAGCTCGGGCTGCGCGACCGCACCCAGGCCGTGGTCGCCGCCTACGAAACGGGCCTGGTCGTGCCGGGGAAGGATCACGGCTGAGCGGACGGGTGCTCAGGGTAGCCCCCGGTACGTACGTGACCTTCATGCGGGCAGGACCGGGAGCAGGATGCAGGCGGGGTGCCGGGAGTCATGGAAGATCTCGAACCGGCATCGCACCGCCGCGGTGGCGGTGGCGAAGGGCTGCGCGGTGCCGAAATTGCGGGCGAACCGCGGGAACGCGCCCCCGCTGACCTGCACGCGGACCCGGTGCCCGGCCTGGACCCGGTAGGCGGTCGGGTAGAGCTCGACCTCGACCGCCATAACCCGGTCCTGGCCGGCCTGGACGTCGCCGGCGGGCACGGTCTGCGGGCTCAGCCGCCGGATGCCGTCCACGATGTTGCGGGAGACACCCTTCTCGTCGACATCGCAGACGCGGACGAACAGGTCGGCATGCCGGCGGCCGGTGCGCACGTAGATGCGCGCGCTGACCGGCCCCACCAGGTCCAGGCAGTCAGGCAGCGGGGCGGTGGAATAGGTCAGGACGTCGGGCCGGGCTTCGATCGCCCGGTTGTCGACCTGCTTGCCGGGCGGCTGCAGCAGCGGACCTCCCGCGGACGGCGTCGGGTCCGCCGGATCGTAGACAAACATGGCGGGCGCGGCATCGCCGGGTTCGGCGTCGAGAGCCAGGCGGCCGGAGGCGCGCAGGTAATACGCGGTGGTCACGATGGCGGGCGGTGGCCACTGGCCGAACTCCAGCCACGTCCCGGCCTGCTGCAGGAAAACCCGGACCGGCGGCCCCGGTGGCGGCTGGCCGCCGTTCAGGTGGTGCTCGAGCCAGGCGATGTCCTGACCGGTCATGGCCTTGATCTCGGCGGGCTCGCCGTGCATCCAGGGCCCGACGATGATCCGCGCCGTGCCGCCTGCCGCCCGGATCGCCGCGAAATCGCGCAGCTGCAGGGGCACGAACAGATCCCACCAGCCGGTCACCATGCTGACCGGCGGCAGCCGGGTCAGGTCCGCGCGGTCATGATCGGCGTCCGCCCAGAACTCGTCGCCCGGGCCGGTGTGACTGGTGAAGTCCCGCCAGAACGAGACCGGCGCGCCTGCCACCCCGACGTCGGCGGCCTGGAGCGGAATCTTCCGCAGCGCCCGCCTCATCCGCGCCATCTGCCGCGGGTTCGGCAGGACGCTATGCAGGCCCCGTTCCTGCCTGCCGATGAGCCCGATCCAGTTGAGCACGTTCTGCAGGCTCGGCACGCCGTGCTGGTAGAACGCGGCGCTGAACTTCGCGGCCGTGATATTCAGGCAGACCGACCGCAGCGGCGGATCGGCGTACGGCGCGACCGCCCACTGCGTATGGCCCAGGTAGCTGCCGCCGGTCATCGATACCCGCCCGTCGCACCACGGCTGGTCACGCAGCCACGCCACGGTCGCCAGGCCGTCCTCCCGCTCGCTGGTGAACGGGCGGAACAGGCCACCCGAGCCGAACGTCCCGCGGGTGCTCTGGATGAACACCTGGAAGCCCCGCCGGGCCAGCGGCGCCGCGAACATGATCCCCGACAGGCCCGCCCGGCCGTACGGCGACCGGATCAGCACCGCCGGAAGCGGCCGGTCTTCCCCGGCGGGCCGGTACAGGTCACCGAGCAGCACCACGCCGTCCGGCATCGCCACCCCGACATCGCGCCGCAGCACGTACGGCACTCCAGCCGAACGCAGCCCGAGCATGCGGTCCACCGCCCTGCCACCGATACCAGACAGCGGATTCAACTGAGGTCTTCTTCCCCTATTGAGGCTTCGTCGTCAGCCAGGATCGCTTTCAGGGCGGCGACGCTGGCCTCGACGGCCGCCATGTGAGCGTCCAGCTCGGCCACCACCCGCCTGATCTCGTCATCACGCGCGCTCATGACTCGGCCTCACCGACCGCGTCGTCGCCGAGCAGCGCCGAGAGTTCCGCGATCTTCGCGGCGACCTCGCGTAGATGGATTATCGCCTCCGCCGCCCGGGCGCGGATCTCGGCCGGAGTCATGGTTTTCCTCGGCTTGGCCAGGGCGGCGGCTTCGAGCGTCCTGATCTCGTCGGGGGCGGGCAGGCTGGCCGCGTGCGAGCGGATCTCAGCGAACCGCATCACCAGATCCGCGCCGGCTGCCATGCTCTGCGACAGGCCACCGGCCATGTCCTCGAAGACCTTGAGGTACAGCAGCCTGTACCGCTCGCGAGGCGCGCGGCCGCCCCGTTCCCATTGCGGGATCATCTTCACCAGGCCGTGGTGGGCGGCTACGTCTTCCCCGGTGTCCCGGGCGGCCTTGCGGAGCTCGCGCGCCATCCGCGGCACGTCCCAGCCCTTGGACTCGCGCCACGAACGCAGAGTCTCGCCAGTCACATCGGCCAACGCACGCATCCCCGCGAACCTGCCGGCCGCTAACGCGCTCCGTTCCGCTCCGGTTCGCTCCTCTGGATTCACTATGTCATGCCGTGAACGTGCGGTGAACTGGTACAGGGGCGCATGGGCGAGCCGTTGGGGGGGAGCCTGTGCGCCCCGGCTTCCACGGATCGCCCGCGCGGGCCGTCCTGATTCCACGTGCCGGGCGGCGACGACGGCCAGTACTACTTCGTGTATTACGGCATCCCCGGCCAGCCGAACGGCTATATTCAGCACAGCTAAAGTGAGGGGGAGAAATGCGAAAAATCATCGTGTTCCCGTTGACCGGGATGCTGAGTTTGCTCATGGCGCTCGGGCTCGTCATGACGGTCGGCTCGCAGGCCCAGGCGGCGACGGCCTACCGCATGCAGATTCATGAGATCTACTACAACTCGCCCGGTCCGGATTATGGCGGCAATTCGAGCCTCAACCACGAATGGGTCCAGCTGCACAACAGGTCCGGGTCGTCGATCAACCTGGCCAACTGGACGTTGCGTGACAAAGCCGGCCATATCTTCAAATTTGGTTCGTACACGATAAAGCCATACGGATATGTCACCATTCATACCGGTAAGGGCACCGGTACGAAGACGGACCGGTACTGGAACCGCGCCTGGTACGTATGGAACAACACCGGCGATACGGCCATCCTCAAGAACCAGAATGGGACCGTCATCGACCAGTGCTCCTACCACGGCACCAGCCAGGGCTATACCTACTGCTGAGGCCGCCGAGGATTCGGCGTGGATGCCGCGACCATGTTGTAAGAACAACATGAAAGAGGCATCCACGCCGTATGCCGGGCGCCCGCGGGCCGGGCCGCGCGCTAGGACCTCGGTCTGGAAGGGTCAGGTGCTGGCGAGCTGGCTGGCCCTGACGGTCATGAGCAGGTCCCGGAACTTGGCCGGTTCCTCCAGGTGGGGTGAGTGGGCTGATCTCTCGAACCAGATCAGCTGTTTGCCCGGCGCGGTCAGCGAGTCGTGGAACCGCTGGGCCGCTTCGCCGGGCGCCACCTGGTCAAGCCGGCCCTGGGCCATAACCAGGGGTACGTCGAGGCGCGGCATGCTGTGTACCAGATCTGTGCGGGCGAGCTGGGGCAGCAGCGCCGCCTGTGACGCGCCGATTCCGCGCAGGGTGCGGATGACGGCGGCGGGGGAGTAGTCGGGCGAGCGGACCAGGCTGAGGAGGAACCCGCGGAACTGGCTGTTGAAGTTCGCGTTGGTCGCTACGCCTCCGAAGTTGGCCACCCAGCGGGCCCGGGTAATGAACTGCTTGCTGGTGGTGTGCGGGGGCGGGCCGATGCCTTCCAGCTGCCGGATCGCGCGGCGGTGGCCGCGCTGGCGGGCGGCGTCGAGCGCGAAGGCGTAGGCGTTGTTCTCGGCCGCGGGAATGTCGATGTCCATCCCGGCCGCGACCAGCGCCGCCACCAGTTCCGGGCGCCGCACCGCGGCGTACGCCGCGAACGTGGCGCCGAACGAGAACCCGGCCACGAACGTCTTGCCGCCGAACCGGTCGCGCAGCAGCTCCAGCAGCGTGACCGTGTCGTCGACCATGCGCGCCACGCTGATCTCGAACGGGTTCGATTTCGTGCGCAGCGGTCGTGCGGACAGGCCAGTGCCCCGCTGGTCCCAGTAGACGATGGTGAAGGCATTTTCCAGCCCGAGCAGATGCTCCAGGCGCGATGCGTCATTGATAATCGGCAGCCCGGGACCCTGCTGCATCAGCAGCAGCACCGGGTTGGACGCGTCCGCCCCGCGAACACGGATCCACTGCGTGATGCCGCCGAGCCGGACTCCCTCAAGCGTGTCGATCTTCACTGAATTCCTCCTCCGCGGAACCCCTGACTCACCCAGGCTGCCGCCGCCGCACCGCCGCGTCAGTGATCTCAGTCGCGCGCCCGGTAACTAAAGTCACAGGGCGGCCGGGTTCCCGGACTCGGCGTACAGCCGGGCCGGGTCGAGGATCACCACGCTGTCCGCGGCCGTGGCCACGATTCCGGCGAGGCGCAGGTCACGCAGTGCCCGGGTCACCACCTCGCGGACCGACCCGGCCGCGTCTGCAAGTTCCTGCTGCGACACCTGCGCCACCAGGCGGCCCCCCGGGCGCTGCCCGTCGGAGGCGAGATCGAGCAGGTGCGCGGCGACCCGCTGGCGCACCGAGCCGAACGCGTTGACCGCCGTCTGCTCCAGCACGTCGTACAGTCGCCGGTTCAGCTCCTCGGCGATGGCCCAGGAGACCCGGGCATCGCGGCGCGCTGCCTCGGTCAGCGTCCGCGCGCTGATCCGGAACACGCTCGACGACTCCACCGCCTGGACGCCGACGTTGACCGGCCCGCCCACCAGCACCGCGATCCCGAGCACGTCACCGGGCCGGGCGTAGCGGACGGTGACCTGCCGGCCTGCCGCCGAGCTCAGGTACACCCGGATCAGCCCGGCGACCACCAGCGCGGCCCGCGGGTCGTCACCGGCCCGGTACACCGTGGTGCCCGCCGGGTAGGAGGCACGCTCCCCTTCGGCCCGCAACCTGCCGGCCAGCTCCGCCGGCAGGTCCTCCAGGAAGCTCCGCGCCAGTGCGTCATCTACCTCCCGGTCGGCCACGTCTACGACGTTAGACCGGATTGGAACAGCGGGGCAGTGCCTGCTCAGGTGGCCGATGGCTGAATTCGGAGTAAACAGTTCGTGACCAAGCTGCCTGCGGCGCCCGG
>Ga0335076_10001550_pt1 | contig 22298 bp, 21 predicted proteins | sample Lox_Sample_25_FD_206717 | JGI IMG/M metagenome (GOLD analysis project Ga0335076, IMG submission 206717) | Soil microbial communities from Loxahatchee National Wildlife Refuge, Florida, United States - Lox_Sample_2.5 | ecosystem: Environmental > Terrestrial > Soil > Wetlands | place: USA... | reverse complement strand
GCCGCGAGGTCACTGCCGGCCTCGGGTTCCGACCAGGCCTGCGCCCACACCTCCTCGGCTCGCGCCATCGGCGGCAGGACCCTGGCCTTCTGCTCGGCGCTGCCGTGCGCGAGCAGCGTCGGCGCGAGCACGAACAGGCCGTTCTGGCCGACGCGAACCGGGCCGCCCGCCGCGTGGTACTCCTCCTCGAAGACCAGCCACTCCAGCAGAGACGCATCGCGCCCGCCGTACTCGGCGGGCCAGGACACCGCGGCCAGGCCTGCCCCCGCCAGCTCGGCCTCCCACTCGCGGTGCAGCGCGAAGCCCTCGGCGGTGTCGACCGACGGCAGCGGCCGCTCCGGCAGGTGCCCGGCCAGCCAGCCGGCCACCTCGGCCCGGAACTCTGCCACGGAATCGTCGAAGTCGAGGTTCACGGCGCGGCGCCAGCCGGGCTCATCCTGATGCCTTCTTCATCGACCTGGCATCCAGGCCGGCCAGCGAGTCCGCCCCGGTCTCTGCGTTGTGCGCGTGCGCCACGTGATGCAGGCCGAAGACCGAGTCCATGCCGTTGCGCAGGCCCATCTGGTCCTCGCACTGGTTCACGGCCCGCTTGGCCAGGGCGAGACCGAACCGCGGCATGCTGGCGATCTTCCCGGCCAGCTCGAAGGTCGTCTCGGCGAGCTCTGAGCGGGGCACTACCCGGCTGACCATGCCCAGCTCGTAGGCCCGTGCGGCGCTGAACCGGTCCCCGGTGAACAGCATCTCCTTGGCGAACCGCGGCCCAAGCACCCACGGGTGCGCGAAGTACTCGACGCCCGGGATGCCCATCCGGACCACCGGGTCGGCGAAGAACGCGTCGTCCGACGCGACGATCAGGTCGCAGATCCACGCGAGCATGAGCCCGCCGGCAATGCACGCGCCCTGCACCATCGCGATCGTCGGCTTCGGCAGCTCCCGCCAGCGGCGGCACATGCCCAGGTAGACCTCCATCTCCCTGGCGTACCTGGAGTCCGCGCCCTGCTTGCCGACGTGATCCCACCAGATCACGGCCTTGCGGTCGAAGGACGTGTCGATGTCGCGCCCTGGCGTGCCGATGTCGTGGCCGGCGCAGAAGTGCTCTCCCGCCCCGGCCAGCACGATCACCGCGACGGCGTCGTCTGCCGTCGCGCGCTCGAACGCCGCGTCCAGCGCGTAGGTCACGGCGGAGTTCTGTGCGTTGCGGTACCGGGGCCGGTTCAGGGTGACCACCGCGGTGCTGCCGCGAACCTCGTACCGTACGACGTCGTCGGTCATCGGGACTCCTCTCTGAGCTGGCGCTTGAGCGGCTTGCCCGCCGCATTGCGCGGCAGCTCGGCGCGGAACTCGACCTGCCTGGGCACCTTGAAGTTCGCCAGCCGGCCGCGGCAGTAGCTGATGACGGCTTCCTCGGTCAGGCTGTGCCCGGCCCGGACCACCACATAGGCCTTGCCAACCTCGCCGAGCCGCTCGTCGGGGACGCCGATCACTACCGACTCGGCCACCGCCTCCAGCCGGGCGAGCGACTGCTCCACCTCGGCCGGGTAGACGTTGAACCCGCCGCAGATGTACATGTCCTTCAGCCGGTCGGTGATGGTCAGGTTTCCCGCGGCATCCAGCTTCCCGACGTCGCCGGTGTGCAGCCAGCCGTCAGCGTCGACGGCGGCGGCCGAGGCCTCCGGGTCATCGAGGTATCCGAGCATGACGTTCGGACCGCGGAGCAGGATCTCGCCAGTGCCCGTCTCGTCCGGGCTCGCGATCTGAACCTCGAAGCGCGCGGTGGCCCGGCCGGACGTGGCGGCGACGACCTTCGGGTCGTCGCCCGGCCTGCACATCGTCGCGACCACCGCTTCGGTCAGGCCGTAGGCGGTCAGCACCGTGTCGAAGCTCAGCTCGGACTGCATGCGCTCGACCAGCGCAACCGGCACGACGGCCGCGCCGGTGACAGCGAGCCGCAGGCTGGCCAGGTCCATCGCGGCCCGCGCCGGGTGGTCCAGGATCGTCTGGTAGATCGTCGGGGCGCCGGGCAGGACGGTGATCTGCTCGGCCTCGATCAGCCGCATGGCCTGCTCAGCGTCGTAGACAAGCTGCGGCACGAGCGCGGCACCCGTCAGCAGGCACACCAGGATCCCGGCCTTGTACCCGAAGCTGTGGAAGAACGGATTGAGCACCAGGTACCGGTCCGCGCTGGTGACCTGTCCGCACTCGGCCCAGGCGCTGGCCACGCTCAGGGACTGGTAGTGCGCGCTCATCGCGCCCTTGCTCCTGCCGGTGGTGCCGGAGGTGAACAGGATGTCGCTGACGTGCTCGGGCTCGACGGCGGCGGCGCGCTCGGCCGCCAGCCCGGCGAGGCCCGCACCGCGCGGCTCGAACTCCGCCCAGTCCAGCGCGGCCGCCCTGGCCGGCGCCGCCGACGGCGGCGGGCTGCCGCCATCGATCGGGATCGTGACGACCAGCTTCAGCCGGCCGGGGCCCGGCGCGGCGGCCGGATCCTGCGCGGCCGGATCCTGCGCGGCCGCATCGCGCAGCGCCGCGAGCCTGTCGGTACCGAGGAACCGGCCCGCCACCAGCAGCGCCCGCGCGCCGCTGCGGCCGATCACATCCAGCGCCTCCGGCCCGGTGAACCGGGTGTTGACCGGCACGATCGTCGCACCGGCGTAGAGCGCGCCCAGCGCGCCCAGTACCCAGTGGTGCGTGTTCGGGGACCAGATGGCGATCCGGTCGCCGGGCTCGATGCCCTGCTCGATGAACGCGCCTGCGATCGCGCGGACGCGGTCATGCAGCTGCGCGTAGGTCAGCCGCGGTCCGCCAGGTTCTGCGATCGCCGTGCGTCCCCCGAACTGGTGCGCCGCCCGCTCGACGGCGGCGGGGATCGTCAGTTTCACCTGGCTCCTCAGTCCTGGCTGCCCGCGAGCGGATGCAGTCGGGCCACGGAAAGCAAGCAAGTGCTTGGTAGGCAGAGCCTACTTCGCGGCACCGGTTCCCGGCCAGGCCCGGCCGCGCGGTCGCGGTCCGCCGCGACGGCGCAGCCACGGTTCTGCCGTGGCAAGCAAGTGCTTGGTAGGGTGAGACCCCTGCCTGCCGCTGGAGGACGACGGTGCAGCTGACCGACCAGGATGACGCGTTCCGCCGGCGCGTGCGGGACTGGCTGGCGGACAACCTGACCGGTGACTTCGCCGTGCTGCGCGGCCAGGGCGGCCCCGGCCGGGAGCACGAGCATTTCGAGCAGCGGCTGGCCTGGAACCGGCACCTGGCGGCGAGCGGCTGGACCTGCCTGTCGTGGCCGGCCGAGTACGGCGGCAAGGACGCGACGCTCGCGCAGCAGGTGATCTTCCACGAGGAGTACGCGCGCAGCGGAGCGCCGGCCCGGGTCGGGCACATGGGCGAGGAACTGCTCGGCCCGACACTCCTGCTGGCCGGCACGCCCGCGCAGAAGGCGCGATTCCTGCGCCCGATCGCCGAGGTCAGGGAGCTGTGGTGCCAGGGGTACTCCGAGCCGGGTGCCGGCTCGGATCTGGCGTCGCTCACCACGTCGGCGCGCCTGGACGGGGACGAGTGGGTGATCACCGGGCAGAAGGTCTGGACGTCCCTGGCCCGCGAGGCGGACTGGTGCTTCCTGCTCGCGCGGACCGAGCCTGGCTCCAGCCGATCGGCCGGGATCTCCTGCCTGCTGGTGCCGATGCGCCAGCCCGGCATCACCGTCCGCCCGATCCGGCAGCTGACCGGCACCTCGGAGTTCAACGAGGTGTTCTTCGACGGTGCGAGGACGCCGCGGGATCATGTGGTCGGCGGCCGGGGCGACGGGTGGCGGGTGGCGATGGCCACGCTGGCGATCGAGCGCGGCGTATCGACGCTCGGCCAGCAGGTCGGTTATCAGCGCGAGCTCGACGAGCTGGTGGCCGTCGCCAGGCGGACCGGCGCCGCGCGCGACCCGCTGCTGCGGGACCGAATCGCCAGGGCCTGGATCGGGCTCCAGGTCATGCGCGAGCAGGTACTCGCGATGCTCGGCAGCGAGGCGGACGCAGCCGGCGGCGGCGCGTCCGTGGTCAAGCTGCTGTGGTCGCGGTGGCACCGCGACGCGGGCGAGCTGGCGATGGACGTGCTGGGCCCGGCCGGCCTGCTGGCCAGGGCCGCGCCCTATGACCTGGACGACTGGCAGCGGCTGTACCTGTTCAGCCGCGCCGACACGATCTACGGCGGGTCCGCGGAGATCCAGCGCGGCATCATCGCCGATCGCTCCCTGGGCCTGCCCCGGCAGGCCGGGCGCTGAGCGGACCGGGAGGACGCCCCATGACCGCAGCGACTCCGGCGCCGCCCGCCGGCCGCGACTTGCTGGCCGGCAAGGTCGTCGTGATCACTGCCGCCGCGGGCGCGGGCATCGGATCGGCCACGGCCGCGCGCTGCCTGCAGGAGGGCGCCCGGGTCGCCATCAGTGATCAGCACGAGGCGAGGCTGGCCACGGCGGCGGCAGAGCTGTCCGCCAGCCACGGCGACCGGGTCTGGTCGGCCCCCTGCGACGTCACCGACGAGACCGCCGTGCAGGCCCTGATAGACGGCGCCGTCGCGCGCTTCGGCCGGATCGACGTGATGATCAATAACGCCGGGCTCGGCGGGACCGCGTCGATCCTCGAGATGACCGACGAGCAGTGGTCGCGGGTCCTGGACATCACCCTGACCGGCACCTTCCGCTGCACCCGCGCGGCCCTGCGGCAGCTCGTCGCGCAGGGGCACGGCGGCGCGGTGGTCAACAACGCGTCGGTACTCGGCTGGCGCGCGCAGGAGGGCCAGGCGCACTATGCCGCCGCAAAGGCCGGGGTGATGGCCCTCACCCGGTGCGCCGCGATGGACGTGGCGGGCCACGGCATCCGGGTCAACGCGGTAGCCCCGAGCTTCGCCGCGCACCCGTTCCTGGCCAGGGTCATGAGCCAGGAGCGGCTGGACAGCCTGGCTCGCCGGGAGGCGTTCGGCCGCGGTGCAGAGCCGTGGGAGGTCGCCACCGTGATCGCGTTCCTGGCCAGCGACTATGCGTCCTACCTGACCGGCGAGGTCGTCTCGGCGAGCAGTCAGCATGCATAGTAAATACGGACTGCCGCGGGCGCGCGCCTGAAGCGGGCAAAGACCTACCACTTCAAGGTGACGATCCACAACGGCGGCCGGGCCGGCGAGTGGGTGTTCGCCGACCCGCGCAGGAACTACAACTCGACGGTGACGCTCGCGGATCAGAACAGCCAGATCACCGCCGGTAAGGTCACCCTGCCGGTTCCGCTGCCGAGCGCGACGACGGGCGGGCCGTACTTCCCCTATTACCTGGTGCCTACGCTGACCTCTCAGCTGAACGCAGTCGGCCGGCGCCCCGGCGAGCACGGCTAGCGCATCGCTCAAGGCAGTGACGCGGGCCTTCGACCGGCAGGTCAGGTCCTCGCGGCAGCCTCTGGTCGCTGGCCAACGGCGGCAGCGGCACGTTCAACCCGGTCTGGGTGCCGGCTGGCGGGACCCGTGCGGTCAGCGTGTCGATCAGGTCCACGGCTGCCGCCGGCTCGTTCGAGCGCGGCACGCTGTGCCTCGACGACGTCGCGGTAGCCGGTCTCGTCGGCCTGTTCGGCGAGACGACCGGGGATGTGCTCAGCTCGGTTCCCTACAGCTTCCGCGTCGTGAGGTAGGCGCAGGCCCGGGCGGACATAACGGAGCCGGGCGGGCCGGCTCGGTTATGTCCTCATACTGACCTGGCCGGCACCGCTTCCTCACGCCACCCGCCGTTCCCGTCCGGACGGACGAGCCAGGCGCGCTTACCTGGCCGGATGGTGACGGCCTCGTGCAGCGACGTGCCCAGGTAATGCAGGCCGACGCCATCTTCGCTGGCGTAGCCAGCGGGGAACGTCCCGTCGGCGATCATCCGGCGGTATGTCTCGCGCCGGGGCTGCTGCGCGAAGTCGTCGTGCACGCCGTTGCTGGCCGGCAGCAAGCCGATCCCGTCGGTGAACGGATCGAGCGCGTCCCGGTAGGAGTCGGTGGGACCCCCGACGTGCCAGCACAGACTGCCTGCGCTGCCGCCGGAGAGCACGACGCCGGCCTCCCAGCACTCGCGCATGATCTCCCGCAGGCGGTGGACACGCCAGACCGCCATCAGGTTCGCGACGCTGCCTCCCTCGACCACGATCACGTCCTGGCCGAGCAGGTGGGCCCGGACGTCGGGCACGCTCGGCTGCGTGAACAGCGTCAGCACGGACAGGTCGATGTCCGCGCCGGACGACGCCGCGGCGCTGGTGAACCCCTCGACGGCGGCTGCGGAGTCGCCGACCGCGGTGGGCACGTAGCACAGCCGGGCCCGGCCGCCCGCTGGCCGCGCGAGGCCGATCGCGTGCTCCACGAGCGGGAATGACCCGCCCGGCTCGGCCTCGGTCCGCAGCACCCCGGAGAAGGCGAATATCTGGCGTCGCTCGGTCACCTGAGCAGGCTAGCGGGGCCCAGCCCGCTCCTAGCCGGCCTGGCCGCTGCCAGCGGCCGGGGCGACGCCAGCGGCCGGGGCGCGCCGTGCCAGTACGTAGATGGACCCGCCGGCGTGCGCGGCGACCTCGATGGCGCTCGCGGCGAGCGCCACGGGCAGTGCGGCGGCCGCCGCCGCGAACGTGACGAGCCGCTTGCCCGTGCCCATTGCCTCCTGCCGCGCCTCGGGCCGCCGGATCGCGTCATAGAGATCCGGATGTCCCGGCAGCTTTCCGACCAGGCCGTGCACCCACCCGAAGACGACCTGGCCGCCGCGCAGGTAGCTCACTCGCTCGATCGTGAGCCCCTGCTCCTCGATCTTCGACAGCAGGGCCTGCGGACTCAGGTGCACCAGGTGGCGGGGCAGGTCGAGGGCGAGCCACCGGGTTCCGAAGATCCTGGCCTGGAAGCTGCGCGCGTTCGGCACGGCCACCACCAGCGCTCCGCCTGGGGCAACCAGCGACGCTGCATGGGCCAGCGCGGTCGCGGGATGGCGCAGGTGCTCAAGTGAGTGCCAGAAGATGACCGCGGACCACGACCCGTCGACGTCCTCGACCTCGGCGTTCCTGATATGCGGCCCGGTCGAGTACGGCTCCAGCCCGACGGCCTCCCTGCCCTGCCGGATGAAGGCCGACACCAGATTCCCGTCGCCGGCCCCGACGTCGAGGACCGGGCCTGGCGGCAGGACCCGGTGCAGCTTGCCGGCCAGGACCGCCCTGGTCCGGTGAATGATCTTGTCGCCGATGCCGGAGAACCGCCCGGCATCCGGCCGGTACCAGCTGTCGTAGGCCCTGGCCAGCTGTGTTTCATCGGGCCAGGGCGAGGTCGTCGCCACGCCACAGCCAGGGCACCAGACCAGGCCCGTGGAGTGATCCGCGCCGCGGTCGAACGGCCGCTCGCACCAGGCACACGCGGCCGTGCGCGGCCCCAGCGTCCACGTGCTGACCGGCGCGTCCTGCGCTGACCTGACCGAACCGCCATCGACGTTGCCTGCGGACACCGCTGATCCTCCTGCTCGAGGGCGTGATGATCTCGGCCCTGACGGCCGAGTGTAATGTGGCCGGCGGGGGCGGCGCACATGACCCTGAGCACGGTACCCTGCAACATGCGGCCCGGGTCGGGCGGCGGGGTTCAGGCCGCGTGCGGGCCTGGACCCGCTCTGGTTTTACTGATCCAGTCTGAGTGGCCCGCGTGCCCGGTTCGCCAGACTTGCTTCTGACCGCAAGTAGGGTGTGCTGCTATGCAGGCAGACCAGCATTATTCTGCCGACCCGAGCGCCGTGGCCGGCAGGCCTGAGGACCGGCCGCCCGAGGTCGAGTCAGACGACCACCGCGGGCCGGCCCCGGTTCGCCGCTGGCCAGCCGTGGTGATCTTCACCCTGGGCGGCATCGCGCTCTTCGCGGTGCTGCTGCGGATCTCCTACAGCCTCGTGGTCACCTCTGACGCGGCCAACAACGTGCTGCAAGCGTCGGACCTGCTGCACGGCGACCTGCTGCTGCACGGCTGGATCGTCGGGGATGCCACCTACTACACCTTTGAGCTGCCGGTTTTCGTGCTCGCCGTGGCGATATTCGGCGTCGGGAGCGTGGTGCCGCACGTGGCGAGCGCGGCAGTCTACGTACTGGTAATCGCCAGCGCAGTCGCGCTCGCGCGGATCGGTTCCCGCGGAATGGGTGCCGCCGTCAGGACGGGCATCGTCCTGGCCGTCCTGACCATCCCGCTGGCGTACGCGAACGACGTAGGGCTGCTGGTCGAAAAGCCCGACCACACCGGCACGGCCGCGATCACGATCCTGAGCTTTATCCTGATCGAGAAGTGGGCGGGGCGGCGGTACACGGCGCCGTTGCTGTGCCTGCTCCTGATCGCGGGCCAGCTTGGCGACGCGACTGTCCTGTACGTGACCGTGCCCGCCGTCGTCGTGGTGAGCTTGTTCCGGCTAGCCCAGGCCCGCCGGCTGCGCACGGCGGACGGCGCCGTGCTGCTGGCCGCCGCCGCCTCCGTGCCGCTGGCGATGCTGCTGCGCTCGGCCGAGCAGCACGCCGGCGGCTACCTGATGCTGTCGCCGACTATCCGGCTCGCGCCCTGGAGCCACCTCGGCGCGAACTACCGCCTCACCTCGCACGGGCTCCTGCTCATTTTCGGCGCGCTGGCGGGCCCCAGCGCGCGGCTGGGCGCGGTCGGCGCGGCGCTGGGACTCGCGGCGGTCGCGGCGGCCGTCTATGGCTTCGGCCGCGTGCTGGTCACCTGGCCCAGGGCCACCCGCGCCGAGCAGTTGCTGTGCGTGGCGATCGTGGTCAACATCGCGGCGTACCAGTTCTCCACCATGCCGGTCAGGTCCAACCCCCGCGAGATGGTCCTCGTGCTGCCGGCCGGGGCGATCCTGGCGGCGCGCGGCCTGGCTCGCCGCCCGATCGTGGCCGTCCCCTGGGCGCTGGCCGCGCTGGGCGCGGCCGCCATGCTGGCGATCGTGCCGCTGACCGCCGCGGCCATCCTGCCGCCGGCGAGGCAGCCCGAGGTGCCGCTGATTGCCTGGCTGAAGGCGCACGGCCTCAGATACGGCGTCGCCGGGTACTGGTACGCCTCGGCGGTCACGGTGGTCTCCCGCGGTGAGGTCGTGGTGCGGTCCGTGGTCCCGCGGAAGACCGGCATCGGCGCCAACGACTGGGAGGCGAAATGGGACTGGTACTACCCGTCCGACCACGCCGCGAGGTTCGCGATCGCCGATCCCGGCTCGCCGCGGGGCCCGAACAGGTTCACAGTGGCCGAATTCGAGCAGGCGTTCGGTAAGCCCGTGGCGTTCCACCGCGTCGCGGGAGTGATCGTCATGATCTATCAGAAGAACCTTCTGGACCAGGTGACACCAGCGCTGCCGCTGCCAGGGTCAGGGTGAGGATCCTGAGTGTCAGCAAAGTCACCTGAAACGGGAAGTCCGGCCACCGGGCCAGGTCCCGGGCCGGCCCCGGCAGGGCAGAGCAAACCACGGAGGCACCCCTTGACCCTGGCCAGCGCGGCGCTGCTCCTATTCGCCGTCATCTCTGCCGCCACCGGCCAGATCATGCTCAAGCACGGCATGCAGCTGGCCACGGCGCGGTCGGCGAGTTCCGGTGGCTCACTCGTCCTCAGCGCCATCACGACGGCGTGGGTGCCGCTCGGGCTCGTGGTGTTCGGCATCTCGGCCATCGCCTGGCTGGGGGCACTGTCCAAGGTGCCGCTGAGCATCGCCTATCCGTTCAATGCCCTGGGCTACATCGTCATCCTGACCGCGAGCATCGTCATCCTGCACGAGCGAGCCAGCGTGCTCACCTGGCTGGGTTCCCTCCTGGTGGTATCGGGCCTGGTGATCGTCGTGCTCTCGCAGAAATCGTGACCTGACCGGGCCGGGGCCGCCCGCAGGGGCGCTGCGCGCTGCGCGTGCTGCCGGCCCGCGCTAGCGGTCGGAGCTGGCCTTCTCCTCGGTCCTGGCGGCGTCCCCCGGCTGGGCCGGCGGCACCAGGTGCGGCTTCGGCTCGAGGAAGGAATAGCGCCGCAGGCCGGCCCTGTGCAGCCGGTACTGCAGCGACGTGCGCAGCACCCCCAGCCCGTACTTGATGCTGCGGCGCAGGTTGATCGAGGAGGCATCCTCCTGGTAGCGGGTGGGGCAGGACACCTCACCGATGCGGGCCCCGGCCGCGACGGCCTGCGCGATGATCTGGTTGTCGAAGACGAAGTCGTCTGAATTGAGCTCGAACGCCAGGCCTGCGATCAGCGAGCTGCTGAAGGCCCGCAGGCCCGTGTGGTACTCGGAGAGCTTCTGGCCGAGGAAGATGTTCTCGACCAGGGTGAGGACCCTGTTGGCTACGTACTTGTATCGCGGCATGCCACGCGCGACCGTGTGCTGGGCCAGGATCCGCGAGCCGAGGACCATGTCGTACTCGCCGTAGGCGATCATCGAGGCCATCGCGGGGACCAGCAGCGGGGAGTACTGATAGTCGGGGTGGACCATCACGATGATGTCCGCGCCGAGCTCCAGCGCCCGCCGGTAGCAGGTCTTCTGGTTGCCTCCGTAGCCGAGGTTCTTCTCGTGCCGGATCGGATCCAGGCCGAGCTGCTGGGCCATCGCGATGGTCTGATCCGTGCTGTTGTCGTCCACGAGCACGACCTCGTCGACCACCTCGAGGTCCAGTTCCGCCACCGTCCGCGATAGCGTCGCCTCGGCGTTATAGGCGGGCATCACGACAGCTACCCTGCGACCGTTAAGCATGCGGGCAGTATATGCAGAACCTCCACGATATTCGGGCAATCGGGACTAACACCGGTAAAGGATCGGCCAACTGCCCGAGCCCGGGCCGGGTGGCCCTCAGAGGCGCTCGATTATCGTCGCGGTCGCCATCGCGCCGCCGGCGCACATCGAGACCAGCGCGGTGCTCGCGTCCCGCCGTTCCAGCTCGTGCAGTGCGGTGGTGAGCAGCCGGGAGCCGGTGCTGCCCACCGGATGACCGAGGGCGATGGCGCCGCCGTTGACGTTCACCTTGTCCGGGTCGGGCCGATGCTGGCTCATCCAGGACAGCACGACGGACGCAAAGGCCTCGTTGACCTCGAAGACGTCGATGTCCCCGATGGTCATGCCGCTGCGCTTCAGCACGCGCTCGGTGGCGGCGACCGGCCCGTCGAGGTGGTAGTACGGCTCGTCGCCGATCAGCGCCTGCGAGACGATCCTTGCTCGCGGGCGGAGGCCGAGTTCGCGTGCCCGGTCCTCGCTGACCAGCAGCACCGCGGCCGCCCCGTCGGAGATCTGCGACGACGTGCCCGCGGTGTGCAGCCCGTCCGGGAGGACCGGCTTGAGACCGGCCAGCCCGGCCGCGGACGTCGCACGCAGACCCTGGTCCGTGTCGACGTTCCGGTACTCGCCCGTCGGCTCTCCCGCAGCGTCGAGGACGGGGGCCTTGACGGCGACCACCTCCCGGTCGAACCGGCCCTCGGACCACGCGCGCTGGGCATTCCGCTGCGACCGCAGCCCGAACGCGTCCAGGTCGGCGCGGCTGATCCCGCGCCGCCGCGCGATCCGCTCGGCCGCCTCGAACTGGTTGGGCATGTCGATGGTCCAGCCGGCCGGGCGCGGGGTGCCGATGCCGGTGCCGATGTTTGCGCCGAGGCCGACCCTGCTCATGGCCTCCACGCCGCAGCCGATGCCCACGTCGATGGCGCCGGCCGCGATCAGCCCCGCGATCAGGTGCACCGCCTGCTGGGCCGAGCCGCACTGGGCATCCAGCGTCTGGCAGCCGGCCTGGATCGGCATCCCCGCGTGCAGCCAGGCCGTCCGGGTGACATTCCCGGCCTGCTCTCCGGCCTGGGTGACGCAGCCGCCGGCGACCTGCTCGACCGCCGCGGGATCGACGCCCGCGCGCTCGACGACCGCCGCCTGCGCCCGGCCGAGGATCTCCGCTGGATGCAGGCCCGACAGCGCTCCTCTCCGCTTGCCGATCGGAGTCCTGACCGCCTCGACTATTACCGCATTGCCCACGCCAGCTCCTTACTCCGCCTGCGCCAATGGTAGAACGTGTTCCTGAAAATTCGAGTGTCCGGGCATTCACGACAGGACGAGGGCATGCTTGAATCCCACTAGAACACGTTACAGATCCCGGAGGCCAGACCATTGGAGGCACGGGCATGGCTGAGCCGCAGATAGCGCCTGGCTTCGACCTGACCGATCCGGACCTGTACGCGCACCGGGTTCCGCACGAGGAGTTCGCGCTGCTGCGCCGCGCGGCACCGGTCCGCTGGAATCCGCAGCCGACCGACATGGGCTTCGCCGACGACGGATTCTGGGCCGTCACCACGCACCGGGACGTGGTGGCCGTCTCCAGGGACTCCGACACCTGGTCCAGCTACGAGAACGGGGCAATCATCCGGTTCCCGAGCGGCAACACCCGGGAGCAGGTCGAGCTGCAGCGGGTCATCATGCTCAACATCGACCCGCCGCACCACACCAAGATGCGGCAGATAGTGTCGCGCGGCTTCACGCCGCGCTCGATCGCGAGCCTGCGCGAGGTGCTCACCGAGCGGGCCCAGCGGATCGTCGCGGAGGCCGTCCGGAAGGGCTCGGGCGACTTTGTCACCGACGTCGCGTGCGAGCTGCCGCTGCAGGCGATCGCCGAGCTGATCGGCGTGCCGCAGGAGGACCGCCACAAGCTGTTCGCGTGGTCCAACGACATGGTCGGCTACGACGATCCCGACTACGAGGGCGACGGCGAGACCGCGGCGGCCGAGATCCTCGGCTACAGCATGCTGATGGCCGAGGACCGGCGCGCGTGCCCGCGCGAGGACATCGTCACCAAGCTCGTCAACGCCCAGGTCGACGGCGACGAGCTCAGTACCGACGAGTTCGGCTTCTTCGTCATCCTGATGGCGGTCGCGGGCAACGAGACCACCAGGAACGCGATCTCGCACGGCATGCTGGCCTTCCTCGACCACCCGGAGCAGTGGGAGGTGTTCAAGGCGCAGCGGCCGGAGGCCGCCGTGGACGAGATCGTGCGCTGGGCCACGCCAGTGACGGTGTTCCAGCGGACGGCGACGCACGACACCGAGCTCGGCGGCCAGGAGATCGCGAAGGGCCAGCGGGTGGGCCTGTTCTACCGGTCCGCCAATTTCGACGAGGACGTGTTCGACCACCCGGAGCAGTTCGACGTGCTGCGCAGCCCGAACCCGCACGTGGGCTTCGGCGGCACTGGCGCGCACTACTGCCTCGGCGCGAACCTGGCCAGGCTCGAGATCGACCTGATCTTCAACGCGATCGCCGACGCGATGCCGGACATCAGCAAGAGCGGCGATCCGCAGCGACTCCGCTCCGGCTGGCTCAACGGCGTCAAGCGGCTGCCGGTCAGCTACCGCTAGCCCGCGTCCCGGCGGGTCAGCCGGGCGTGTCGGCGACCACCCACATCGAGAAGTACTGCGACCCGCCGCCGTAAGCGTGCCCGAGCGCGGTCCTGGCGCCGGCCACCTGGTGCTCGCCCGCCTTGCCCATCACCTGCATCGCCGACTCGGCAAACCGCAGCAGCCCGGACGCGCCGATCGGGTTGGAGCACAGGACGCCGCCGGACGGGTTCACCGGGATCGCGCCGCCGATCTCGGTCTCGCCGGCCTGCGTGAACTGCCAGCCCTTGCCCTCCGGCGCGAACCCGAGGTTCTCCAGCCACATCGGCTCGAACCAGGAGAACGGCACGTAGATCTCGGCCACGTCGATCTGCTCGAGCGGGCTGGTGATCCCGGCCATCTGCCAGAGCGCCTTCGCCGCGTCCGAGCCGGCCCGCGGGTTCACGTTGTCCTTGCCGGAGAACATGGTGGGCTCGGTGCGCATCGAGGTGGCCCGGATCCAGGCCACCGGGCTCGCGGCGGCCTCGGCCGACGCCTGATCGCCGATGACGACCGCGCACGCGCCGTCGGAGGACGGGCACGTCTCGTCGTAGCGGACGGGGTCCCAGAGCATCGGCGACGCCTGCACCGACTCCAGCGTGATGTCGGGCTGCCGCAGGTGAGCGTAGGGGTTCCTGGCCCCGTTGCGCCGGTCCTTGACGGCAACCATCGCGCCTATGTGGGCGGGCGCGCCGCTGCGGCGGATATAGGAGCGCACGTGCGGCGCGAAGTAGCCGCCGGCGCCCGCGAGCAGCGGCATGGAGAAGGGCGGCGTGATCGACAGCGCCCACATGGCGTTGGACTCCGACTGCTTCTCGAACGCCACCGCGAGCACCCGGCGGTGCCTGCCCGCCTGGACCAGGCTGGCCGCGACGTTGCCGGTGGCGCCGCCGACGGACCCGGCCGTGTGCACGCGCAGCAGCGGCTTGCCCACGGCGCCGAGCGCGTCCGCCAGGTACAGCTCGGGCATCATCACGCCCTCGAACAGGTCGGGCGCCTTGCCCACGACGACGGCGTCGATGTCGGAGATCTCCAGGCCGGCGTCCGCCAGCGCCCGGTCCACCGCCTCGCGGCAGAGCCCGGCGATCGAGACATCCGGCCGCTTGCTGCGGTGCTGGGTCTGGCCGGTGCCGAGGACCGCGGCCCGGTGCTTGAAGCCGCCGGCTGTCATCGCGCCTCCATCACGCACACGAGGTTCTGCTGCAGCGCCGGGCCGCTCGTCGCGTGTCCGAGCGCGCTGTCCGCCGCGCCGGAGATGATCGACCGGGCCGCCCAGCCGATCCTGGCCAGCCCGGCCGCGAACATCGCGTTTCCCGCGAGCACTCCGCCGGACGGGCTGATCCGGGTCGCATCCGTCAGGCCCATCGCTGCCCGCAGCACGATCTCCTGGTGGGTGAACGGCGCGTGCAGCTCGGCCACCGCGACGTTCCCCGCATCGGCGGCGGACGCAGCGGCGGCAGATGCAGTGGCAGACGGCGCGGCCAGCAGGTCACGCGACCCGAGCGAGCCCGAGTCGATGCGATGCTCGAACCCGGTGATCCACGCGGGCCGCCCGCACAGCTCGCGGGCCCGGTCGCCGGCCGCCAGAACCACGACGGCGGCACCGTCGGTGACCGGGGCGCAGTCGTGCGCGCGCAGCGGGTCGGCCAGGTACGGGGCGGCTAGCAGCTCATCGGCCGTGACCTCGCCGGACAGCTGCGCGCGCGGGTTGCCGGTCGCGGCGGCGCGGCTGCGCACCGCGACCTCGGCCATCTCCCGCTCCGACCACCTGCCCGCCTCGATGCCGAGCCTGGCCTGCAGCGCCGCGACGGAGACCGAGTCCGGCCACAGCGGCGCGACGGTGTACGGGTCCAGCTGGAGCGCGAGCACCCGGCGCAGGTTCCCGGCCGAGGACTTGCCGAACCCGTACGCGAGCGCGATGTCCGCGTCGCCCGTCAGGACCTTGACCCAGGCCTCGTACAGCGCCCACGCCCCGTCCATCTCGACGTGTGACTCCATCACCGGCGGGAAGGCCCCGATGGCGTCGACCGCGGACACGAACGAGAACGCCCGGCCCGCCAGGTAGTCCGACGAGCCAGAGCACCAGAAGCCGATCTCGGTGCGGTCGAGCCCGGTCTGCGCGAACACCTCGTGGAAGATCGGCACCAGCATCTCCACGCCGTTCGTCGTGCCGCCGGTATGCCGGACGCTGGGCGCCTCGGCGAAGCCGATCACCGCGACGTCTCTCATCGACCCGCCTCCTGAGTCACGGCCCGTGTGCTCGGGTGCCTCGCCGGGCGGCGCGGCCGCAGGTCACAGGTGGTGCGCATAGGACTCATAAGCCGCGTCCGGCTCCCCCGCGGGCTCGAAGTGGCTGATGTTCTCCGACGTGGTGCCCCAATCCTCCCGCGGCTTCCACACGGCGCGCACGCGCATGCCCATCCGCACCTCGTCCGGCTCGCAGCCGAGGATCAGGTGCTGGAAGGCAATGTCCGCGCCGTCGAGCAGGACCGATGCCGCGACGTAGGGCGAGGGCACCCGCTGGCCCTGGAACGGCACGTTCACGACGCAGAACGTGGTGACGGTGCCGACGTCCGGCAGCTCGACGTCGGTGGTGGTCGGCACGCCGTCGACCGGGCACGCGCCGCGCGGCGGCACGTACACCTTCTGGCAGGCCGGGCAGCGCTGGCCGATGATCCTGCCCTGGCTCAGCCCGATCAGGTACCGGCTTTCCTCCGCCGACGCGCTGTGCTGGATGCGCAGCCGCACCGGCGTGGTGATCATGGTGACCGGGTCGCCGGCCGCCTCTGCCGGCGCCGGCTGCGGTCGCGCCGGCTGGCCGTCGGGCAGCGGCTCGAAGCACTCGATGTCGCGGATGTGGCCGGCCCGCCGCGCGGCCCATCTCGGCTGGACCCGCATGCCGGTGCGCATCGAGTCCGCCGACCCTGCATCCACGGCGTGCAGCAGCCCGGTGTCGGCACCGTCCAGCCGGATCAGCGCCCAGGCGAACGGGCGATCCAGGGGCTGGCCGGCGATCGGCTCCGGCTGCCAGGACCAGGTGAGCACCGTACCCGCCGGTCCCACCCGGACCAGTCCAGCGGGCGGCGCGAACGTGACCGGGTCGTACTCGGCAGGCGGGCAGTGCACCCGGCCGTCCGCGGCGCGCGAGCCCAGGATGCGCCCGGCTGCGAGCGCGGTCATGAACTCGCTGAGCACCGGCCCGAGCGACCTGGTGTAGTCGAAGCTCGTCTCGAGCGGAGCGCTGAGCGGCCCCTCGCGGACCGAAGTGTCTGGCACCGTCACGGATCAAAGTGAAACACGTTCTAGGCGCCGGCGCCAAGTGGCCGCGGGCGGACCGGCAGCTCAGTGCCCGTCGAAGACCGGCTTGCGTTTCGCGGCGAACGCGCGCGGTCCTTCCTTCGCGTCGGCGCTGGCGAAGACCGCCATACCGAGCCTGGTCTCCAGGGCGAACGCGTCGTTCTCGGCCATGCCCTCGGTTTCCCGGATCGTGCGCAGGATCGCCTGCACCGCGAGCGGCCCGTTCGCGGCGATCAGATCCGCGATCTCCAGCGCCTTTGCCAGCGCCTGCCCGTCGTCCACCACGTGCCCGATCAGGCCGATCGCGAGCGCCTCGTCGGCGGTGATGTGCCTGCCGGTCAGCAGGATATCGGCGGCGACTGTATACGGGATCTGGCGGACCAGCCGGACCGCCGACCCGCCAAGCGGGAACAGCCCCCAGCGCGCCTCGGAGACGCCGAACCGGGCGCTGCGCCCCGCCACCCGGATGTCGGTGGCCTGCAGGATCTCGGTGCCGCCGGCGATCGCCGGGCCCTCGACGGCCGCGATCAGCGGCTTGGTCAGGCGGCGCCCCTTGAGCAGCGGCTCGATCACCGACGGGTCGAAGGCGCCGGATTCGAAGGAGTCGCCGGGGTGCGACGCGGTCATCGCCTTCAGGTCCGCGCCCGCGCAGAACGCCCCGCCCGCGCCGGTCAGGATGCAGACCCGGATCTGCGCGTCCGCGTCGACCCGGTCCCAGGCCGCCTTCATGATCGCCATCATCGGGCCGGTGAGCGCGTTCCTTGCCTCCGGCCGGTTCAGCGTGACGATCAGCACGTGCCCGCGCTGCTCGACAAGAGCGTGCGGCCGCGCCGGATCGGCCGAGGCCACCGGTGACGAGACCACGGGCGCCTCCTTAGCTGCCGAAAGGGTTGCCCAGAACGATAACACGTTCTAGTTTCTTACCCATGGCGCTGAACATCGCAGACCTATTCGAGCATGCAGTGGACGCGGTCCCCGAGCGCCTGGCCATCGCCTGCGGAGACAAGTCCGTCAGCTACGCCGAGCTCGAGGCCATGAGCAACCGGGTCGCGCACTGCCTCGCCGCCGGCGGCGTCGGCCACGATGACCACGTCGGCATGTACGGCCGCAACTCGATCGAGCTGGTGGCGAGCTTCCTGGCGTGCTACAAGCTGCGCGCGATCCCGGTGAACGTCAACTACCGGTACGTGGCGAGCGAGCTCCGTTACCTGTTCGGCGAGGCCGAGTTCAAGGGCCTGGTGCACGACCGGCAGTACAGCGACAAGGTGGCCGCCGTCCTGCCTGACCACCCCGACCTCGGGGTCGCGCTCGTGATCGAGGACGGCAGCGGGCTGCCGCTGCCGCCGGGCGCTGCCGACTTCGGCACCGCGATCGCCGGCGTCAGCGCCGAGCGTGACTTCGGCGAGCGCAGCGCCGACGACATCTACATGCTGTACACGGGCGGCACCACCGGCTACCCCAAGGGCGTGCTGTGGCGGCACGAGGACGTGTGGCGCACGCTGGGCGGCGGCATCGACTTCGCCACCGGCGAGCCGATGCCGGATGAGTGGGAGCAGATCCGCCGCGGCTCGGCCGGGTCGGCCGGCCTGGTCCGGCTCGCGACCGCGCCGCTGATCCACGGCAGCGCGCAGTGGGGCACGCTGCCGGCCTTGTTCTGCGGCGACGCCGTGGTCTTCGTCCCGCAGTTCGACCCGCACGAGGTATGGCGCGCGGTGCAGCGGCACAGGGTCAACGTGCTCATGATCATCGGTGACGCGATGGCCCGGCCGCTGATCGAGGCGTACGAGCAGGAGGAGTACGACCTCTCGTCGGTCGTCGCGATATCGAGCAACGCCGCGCTGTTCTCCCCGAGCGTGAAGGAGCAGTACCTCACCCTGCTGCCGAACGTCGTCATCACCGACGCCGTCGGTGCGTCCGAGACCGGCTTTACCGGCCTCGGATACGTGTCCGCGGGCAACAAGAAGGCCGAGGGCCCCACCGTGGCACCGGGTCCGGCCACGATCGTCATCGACGAGAGCAGCCGGCCGGTCGGCCCCGGCGGCATCGGCCGGATCGCGCGCGGCGGGCACATCCCGCTCGGCTACTACAAGGACCCGGCAAAGACCGCGGCGTTGTTCACGGAGGTGGACGGCGTCCGGTACTCGGTTCCCGGCGACTGGGCCAGGGTCGAGGACGACGGCTCGTTCACGCTGCTCGGCCGCGGCAACACGTGCGTGAACACCGGCGGCGAGAAGGTCTTCCCCGAGGAGGTCGAGGGCGCGCTGAAGTCATTCGACGGGGTCTTCGACGCGCTCGTGCTCGGCGTGCCGGACGAGCGCCTCGGGCAGCGGGTGGCCGCGCTGGTGCAGCCGCGCGACGGCCAGGACCTGGACCTCGCGGCGCTGGAGGCGCACCTGCGCACGCAGATCGCCGGATATAAGGTGCCCCGCTCGGTCTGGCTGGTCGACCACATCGGCCGCACGCCGGCGGGCAAGGCGGACTACACGTGGGCCCGCAAGTATGCGGAGGAGCGGATGGCCGCGGCGTCTCCTGCCGGGGAGCCTGCTGCCGGAACGTCGGCCCGGCCACATACCCAGCCCGCCTGACGGCCCGGAAGGACCCGCCATGCGAACCGCGCTCTGCGACCGGCTCGGCATCGAGTACCCGATCTTCGGTTTTACCCCATCCGAGCACGTCGCGGCCGCGATCAGCCGGGCGGGCGGCCTTGGCGTGCTCGGCTGCGTCCGGTTCAACGACGCGGCCGAGATGGACAAGGTGCTGGACTGGATGGACGCCAGCACCGACGGCAGGCCGTACGGCATCGACGTTGTCATGCCCGCCAAGATCCCCGCCGAGGGCGCGGCCGTCGACCTGACCAGGCTGATTCCCGACGGCCACAAGGAGTTCGTCGAGCGCACGCTGCTCAGGCTCGGCGTGCCGCCGCTGCCGGAGGACGCGCAGGTGCGGGAGGGCGTCCTCGGATGGCTGCACTCCGTCGCGCGGGCGCAGGTAGAGGTGGCCCTGTCACATCCCGCGCGGCTGATCGCCAACGCGCTCGGCTCGCCGCCATCCGACGTGATCGAGAGCGCGCACGAGCGTGGCATGCTCGTCGCCGCGCTGGCCGGCAAGGCCGCGCACGCGCGGTCCCACGTCGCGGCCGGGGTAGACATCGTGGTCGCGCAGGGATACGAGGCGGGCGGCCACACGGGCGAGATCGCGACGATGGTGCTGGTGCCGGAGATCGTGGACGCCGTCGGTGCCGAGGCGCCGGTGCTGGCCGCGGGCGGGATCGGCTCCGGGCGGCAGATGGCGGCGGCGCTGGCCCTCGGCGCCTCGGGTGTCTGGATGGGGTCGGCCTGGCTCGTCACGCGGGAGTACGCGAACCTTTCGCCGCTGCCGGGACTGCGCGACGCACTGCTCGCGGCGACCTCCTCGGACACGGTTCGGTCGCGGATATACAGCGGCAAGCCGGCCCGGCTGCTGAAGAACGCGTGGACGGACGCGTGGGAACAGGAGGAGGCGCCGGAGCCGCTGCCGATGCCGCTGCAGAACCTGCTTGTCTCCGGCGCCCATCAGCGGCTGATGCAGTCCGGCCGCCCGGACGTGATCCCGATGCCCGTCGGCCAGATCGTCGGCCGGATGAACGAGGTGCGGCCGGTGGCGGACGTGATGGCGGACCTAGTTACCGAGTACGAGGCCGCGGTGGCCAGGCTGAACGACCTCGGCTGAGAGCGCTATTCGCCGGTCCTGCCGTCGATCTGCTCACGGATCAGGTCCGCGTGCCCGTTGTGCCTGGCGAACTCCTCGATCAGGTGCGTGTAAACCCACCGGACACTGATCGTGTCGCCGCTGCGCGGGTGCACGAACGTGTCGTCAAGCGAGCGGCCGGCCACGGCCTCGTCGGCCGCCGCGCACTCGCGGGCGAAGGTCGCGAAGTCTGCCTCGGCGGCTCCGGGCGCAGCGAAGTCGAATTCGGCATCCGGGTGCTCGGGCGTGCTGTAGAGGTCGCCGAGATCCGGCTGCCCGGCGACGCGCACTCGCAGCCACACTCGCTGCACGTAGGACAGGTGCCGGACGAGCCCGAGCAGGGACAGCGAAGAGCCGGGGATCGGCCTGGCGGCGAGCTGCTCGCCGGTCAGCCCGCTGCACTTCCACAGCAGCGTCTGGCGATGGTAGTCGAGGAACTCCTGCAGCGAGGTCCGCTCGCCGGCCACGTAGATCGGCTCCGCGCGCTCGACGGCAGGGGCTGTCCACGTCATGCGGGCCGGTCCTTCCTCGGCAGCTTGCTGACTACCGCGTCGTAGGAGGCGTCGACCGCCTCCAGCAGCTCGTCGTCGGGGATGGCGCCGCCGATCGCGAGGTTATTCCAGCCGGACCTGCCGATGTAGGCCATCACGCTGGCGTCGTGCGGGTACCGGTGCAGCCACTCGTCCGCTGCGTCTCTGGACGTGCCGCATTTCAGCCCGACGCCGGCGCCGGACCCGAGGAACGCGAAGATCTTCGGGCCGACCTTCGCCACGATATCGCCGTCCCACGGCTCGTCCTGCCACGCACCCGGCTTGGCCAGGCAGTAGGCCAGCAGTTCCTCGAACGTCACGTTCGCTCCTCTCGCATGGCTTGCGCTACCTTGACCGGAGTGAGCCTGGTGTTACCCGCTGGCGCCGCCGTACTCGCCGCATGCTGCGGCTGGCCGGCGAGCCGCCTCGTGCGCAGCTACACCCAGCGCACGATAGCGCCGCCGATCCTGGCGGTGTCCACGGCTATCCTTGCCTTCGCCGCCGCCGCGTACGTGCACCCGGTCCTGGCGGGCTGCGCGGCAGCCTGGGTGGGAGTCTGCGCAGTGCCGCTTGCCGTGATCGACGCGCTGGTGTACCGGCTGCCGGATCTGCTCACGATGGCTGCCCTCGGCGGCACGGCCGGGTTCCTGCTCGCGGCGGCGGGCGTGGCCGGCGACTGGACGGACCTGGCCAGGTCCGCGGCGGGCGCGGCGGCGCTGGCCAGCCTGTTCCTGATCCTTGCCATCGCCAGGCCAGGGTCGGCTGGCCTGGGCGATGCCAAGCTCAGCCTCAGCCTGGGCGCGCTGGCCGCCTGGCCGGGCTGGGATGTCCTGGCCACCGCGCTGATCGCGGCGTTCGCGCTCGCTGCTGGCTACGCCGTCTGGCTGCTGGCAGCGCGGCGCGCCACCCTCCGCTCGCGCCTTCCGTTCGGCCCGTTCCTGCTGGCAGGCACGCTGATAGCCGTCCTGGTCGCGAGCCTGTGACCCCGGTCAGGTGCCGGGCCCGGCGACTACCGCGTTCACGGTGAGCACGTTCCACTTGTGCACGCACGCGAATCCGTTGAACGGCAGCCCCACGGCCTTGGTCAGGTTCGGCGGATAGACCAGGATGCCGCTGGCGGTGGTGAGCCCGCAGGTACCGGCCGGGTAGTTCTGCGCGTTCACGATCTTGATCAGCGCGCTGGCGACGGCGCCTGGCGCGAGGGTCACTACCTGTTCCGTGCTCGCGTGGTTCCTGGCGCCCGCCGGACCTACCTGGACGGCGTAGGTCTCGCCGGTGAAGGAGACGCCGGGGAACCCGTACAGCGTGCAGGTCGCGGTCGAGATGTTGGTGAACTGGATCGGGATAATCTGCGAGCCCGCCGCCGCGTTCCCCGGCCCG
>Ga0335076_10001549_pt1 | contig 22302 bp, 16 predicted proteins | sample Lox_Sample_25_FD_206717 | JGI IMG/M metagenome (GOLD analysis project Ga0335076, IMG submission 206717) | Soil microbial communities from Loxahatchee National Wildlife Refuge, Florida, United States - Lox_Sample_2.5 | ecosystem: Environmental > Terrestrial > Soil > Wetlands | place: USA... | reverse complement strand
AGGCTCGGGGCGCGTGCTCGGGCTGGATACCGTCGGTGACAGCCTCGAGATCCGGCGCCGGGTCGGCTTTCTCCCGGGTGATCTCGCGCTGTATCCGAAGCTGACCGGGCGGGCGATGCTCGACTACCTCGCGCAGCTCCGCGGCGGGGTCGACCCGCGCACCCGAGACGCGCTCGTCGAGCGTTTCGGCGCCGACATCGACCGCCCCGTCCACCAACTGTCGACCGGCAACCGGCAGAAGCTCGGCCTCGTCCAAGCGTTCATGCACGAACCCGAGCTGTTGATTCTCGATGAACCGATCGCGGGACTCGACCCGCTCGTACAGCAGAGTTTCCACGAACTGCTCGGCGAGGTGAGCGCCGAGGGCCGCACCGTGTTCCTGTCGTCGCACACGCTGTCGGAGGTGGAGCGCGTCACGAAGCGCTTGGCGATCCTTCGCCAGGGACGGCTTGTGGTCGTCGATTCGCTGGAGAATCTTCGCAAGGTCGCCGTCCAACGCCTCGAGATCGAGTTCGCCGAGCCGGTCGGCGCCGACGAGTTTCGCTCACTGCCCGAAGTCACGGAGGTGCACGTGGATGGACGAACCGTGACCGTCGGTTTCGAGGGATCCGCGGATGCAGTCGTGAAGGCGGCAGCCGCACACGAGGTGCGCGCGATCCGTCCTCACGATGAGGACCTCGAGGACATCTTCCTCCACTACTACCGGTCGGAGGCCGCCGCGTGAGCTTGCCGGTGGCGAAGATCGCGCTGCGTCTGCGACTGCCCGCGGCGGCGTCCGCCGCCGCTGGGCTGATCGCCGTGATGATCGCCGTCGGCGCGCTGTTCCCGTCGGTCGGACACACGATCGGGACGCTCAACGTTCCCAGGAGCGTCTCGAACCTGCTCGGCGGCGGGGACTACGGAACGATCACGGGCTGGTTTCGCAGCGAGATCGCCGCCATCTACGGCCCGCTCGTGATCGGGGCCCTCGCAATCACCGGCGCATCGGCGACGACCGCCGGCGAGGAGGAGGACCGGATTCTCGGCCTCGTGCTCGCCCATCCGGTCCGGCGCCACCGGCTGGTCGCTTCCAAGGCAGGGGCGATCGCGGTCGTCGTGCTGATCATCGCGTTCGGGACCTGGATCGGGCTGGTCGTCGGCGTGGCCGTCGGCGGCGGCGGGATCACGCTCGTGCACATGACCGCGCTCGCCGTCCAGCTCGCGTTCTTCGGCTTCGCGACCGGAGCGCTCGCGATCGCGCTCGGGGCCGGCACCGGCCGCCGATCGCTCGCGACCGGAGTCGCCGCGGCCGTCGCGATCCTCGGCTGGCTGATCAACAGCTTCGCCCCGCTGGTCAGTGCTCTGGACTGGCTCAAGTACCTGTCCCCGTTCTACTACTACGCGGGCCACGACCCGCTCACAAAAGGCCTCGATACGCCGGGCCTGGTCGTTCTGGGCGTCGTCAGCCTCGTGCTGACCGCAGTGGGGATGCTCGGAATCGACCGGCGCGACCTGCGGGCTTAGACAGCCGGCGCGCGTTTCTGCGGCGTTCCTAGCGCAGATGCAGGAGGCCCCGCCAACCGCTCGATCAAGCGTCCAGCAGGAAGTCGAGCCGATCTGGACGAGAGCCAGCGCTTAATCAACGTCGGAGGGGGGCATGACGATACCCGAGCGACAATGGCCCGAGTCAGACCCTGGGAAGGCGAGGTGTTGGTGTCGCATGACCGTCGATGGTCGTTGCCCCTCGTGGGCGGCGGCTGGAGGCGAGCAGCGGCGCTCGCGTTCGCGTGTGCGCTGCTGGCCGCGCTGGCTACGATCGCTCTCGGCGCATCCAAAAGTGCCGCGACGCCGGGCCGCGTGGACCTCGCGGCCGCGATTCGTCGCGAGCCGTTGAGCATGCTCGAGTCCAAGACCCCCACGGCGCCCCGTCTCGTGTTCGGCGTCTACCCGGGCGGCGCGGCCGGCACGGTCGGACCGAGCGGCCCGGTGGCCCCGGAGAATCCCGCGCTGCGGATGGCCGCGCTCGAGCAGCTGCGCCCGCCTGGGCGGCCGTTCGTCCTGCACCTGTACGCCTCGTACACGGGCGCGGACGGATGGTCCGCGGCCCAGCAGGTCGGCGAGGAGATCGCGCAGTACGGCAAGGCGGGGTTCCAGACCGAGCTCGTTGCCTGTTACCGCCCGCCCGACGGTGGATCGCCCGCCGACGTCGGCGGCTTCGTCGAGTTCGTGCGCGACGCGGTCAAGTCGCTTGGTCCCATGCCCGGATTCGTCTCTCTCCAGGTCACGAACGAGGCCAATCAGGGTGGGTCGCCGAACACGTCCGACGGTTACTACGACGGTGCCGAGGACGCGCTGATCGACGGCGTCATCGGAGCCAAGAGCGAGGCCCGCAAGCACGGCGTCGGTCATGTGAAGGTCGGGTTCAACTGGGCGTACGCGACCGACGGAGGCGAGCGCGTGTTCTGGCGCTACCTCGGCCGCCACGGAGGTCGCCGGTTCGTCGATGATCTCGACTGGGTCGGCCTTGACGCGTATCCGGGGACGTGGGGTCCCGCACTCGGCGTAAGCGGGCTCGCGGCCGAGACGACGGGCTTCGTCGACGGCGCGCTCCGTGCGCTGCGCGTCACCTACATGCCGCTCGCCGGCATCCCGCACACGGTGCCGCTGCGAGTATCGGAGACCGGGTACCCGACCGGGCCGGGACGCAGCGACGCGACCCAGGTGACGGTCATGGAAGCGGCGGTCCACGCGGTGTACCACGCTCGCGGCACCTATAACGTCACGGGATTCCGCTGGTTCGACCTGCGCGACGCGGACTCGTCGAGCTCGAGCTTCGAGAGCCAGTACGGGCTGATGCGCGACGACTACACGCCGAAGCCCGCGTTCGGCGCCTACCGCGCGCTAGTCGCGAGCCTGTCTAATTGACCCGCGGCGACCGCGCCCCGGCGGCGAACGCGCGCTTGGCCGACGGCGAGCTGTCGATCCGCCAGTCCGTTTCCTTGACGAGGTTGAACCAGACCATGCTGCGAACGTACGGCCGCGCGGCCAGGTACGCCCACATGTCCCGGATCCACCGAGCCTTGCTTCCGCCCTGCTCGGCGCTGGCCGTCTCGGCGAGCTGGATCGGGAGCGCCGGCTCGAGTGCATGCAGCCGGTCGATCGCGCTGCCGCACCCCTGGGCGAAGCTCTTCCAGCCGCGGGCGAACAACGGTCGGCCACCGTTCTGACAGGTCGTGGCGAGGACGTCGACGTACGCGGTGCCCGGGAACTGCGCCGTCGACCGCGCGAACGCCGGGCTCCACACCCACTTCACGTTCGTCGCGCCCGCGAGCTCGAAGATTCGGTGAACGTGGCGCCACGCCTGCACGAACTGGCCGGCGTGGTTGCCGTTGGCGTAGTCGTCCCACGGAAACCAGTTGCCGTCCATCTCCTGAGCGAACCGGAGCAGCACCGGGTGCTTCCAGGCCGCGAGCGCCCGCGCCCAACCTTGAATGTATGAGTCGAACCTGCCGTCGATGATGTTGCTCAGGCGGTAGCGCGGCTGTTTCTTGTACAGGCCCTTGCTCGCGTCCCACGGTTCCCACGTGATCTCCGGCGTGCTGCCGCGGCGCTCGATCGCGTCCAGCTGAGATGTGTGCGGGAGGGCGTTGTGCTGCCAGTCGGCGTACCACATGACGATCGCGGCGTGGTTACCGGCCTGACGCTCGAATGTGTCAACTGCGGTCAGGTCCGATGACTGCCAGGGCTTCCACCAGTTACGAGCCAGCGGATCGGTGGTGACACCGAGGTCGAGCCTCCCGGCGGACCCCGACGCCGGCTTACCGGGCAGCGGAGCCGCCGGTGCCGAGGCAGGCTTGTCGATGATGCCCTGCTGGTAGGCGAACAAGGTGAGTGTCGCCACCAGCACGAGCAGTGATATCAGCGCCGCTCTCACCGCTCACGCCGTCGTCATCGCGAGGATTGCCTGGTGTCCGAACTGGGCCACCGACAGGCCGAGGACCGCGACCAGGCCCGCAAGCGCGACCACGATCACCGCGCGTGAGCGCACGGCGGTCCGGAGCGCGTTGTGATCGGCCGAGTTCTGCTTGATGTCCATCGCGAGGGTCGTCGCGAGCACCACGGCTCCCATCAGCGCATTCGCGAGCGCGAGCCCGTAGTAGCTGCGGACGAGGCTCGCGCCGGCAGTCGCGTCGAACAGCCAGATCGCTGCGAGCGGGAGCGCCGCCAGCACGATATACGGCGCGTAGATGCTCATCGCGCGCGGCCCGCCCCCGGCCGCCTTGCCCTTGGGCGTGATCATGTACGGACGCTTGATCCGGAGGACGACGTTGATCAGCGCCCACAGCACCACCGGCCACCGCGCCGTCTGCAACACGATCCCGCGCCACGTGAGCCTCACCCCGCCCGGCTGGAACCACCTGCGCGATTCGCACCACATCAGCGTTGAGGTGAGGATCACCGGCACGAAGTACACGAAAAACCGCCCCAGGGGGACGGACGCGATCGGCTGGTTCACCAGCAGCGCGACGGCAGGGAGCGCCCAAAGCACCGCGAGTGAGACCGACCACAACGTGTACCAGCTCTGGCAGAAGAGGAACTGCAGCGCCTGCCCGCGCGTGTAGCGGCGGATCAGCCTCGGGGTGTGGCCGAGGAAGATCTGGATCATCGAGTACGCCCATGCGAACTGCTGGCGCAGGTACGTCGCGAGGTCGTGTGGTCCGTCGCCGGTGGCGATCAGGTCGGGAACGAACACCCCCGTGTAACCGGACGCGGCCAGCACGACTGTGTCAAGGTGATCCTCGGCGCGGGTGGGCTGGAAGCCTCCGATCTCGCGAACCGCTGCGGTCCGGTAAGACGTGTGCGAGCCGATGATGAACGGAGTGCCGGTGGCGCCGTAGAACCCCATCTGCAGCGGTCCCTGGAAGATCAGGTCCTGCTCGGCGAGGCCGCGGGCCGTCCAGTTGTCGAGATTTCCGCACACACTCGGGGCCTGCACCCAGGCGATGTGCCGGTCCTTGAAGTAACCCAGAACCCGGTCAAGGTAATCGGGGCGCGGACGGTGATCGATGTCGAGTTGGACGAACACCTCATAGTCAATTCCGAGCGTTTGCACGTGATCGAGCCACGCGTTGACGTTCCCCGCCTTGGTCTTGGCCTGGAACGGCGGCGCGGGCTGGTTCCAGTCATCGATCCCGCGGCGCGTGAAGTAGCTGACGCCGTGCTTCTCGGCGAGTGCGCGGACGTCGTCCGATCCGCCCTCGTCGAGGACCCAGCTGTCGTGGGGATAGTCGACGTTCCCGAGTGCGACAAGTTGCCCCTCGATCACGTCGAGCGACTCACTCGACGGCACGCACAGCGTGATCAGCGCGACGCGCATGCCCGCGGCCGGCTCGACCTCGACCGGCCGCTTCATCTTGCGCACGAACCGCCAGAACACCGTCGGCAGCAGTGTCGTCTGGTAGAAGAGCGCGATCGTCTCCGCCCAGTACAGACATGGGTTGCTGCGGTCGGTCTGGTGCAGCCACCAGCCCCAAAAGGCGAGGTTGACCGTAAGCCACAACAGCGCGACCGCCCAGTAGCGCATGCGATCGACCGGGGACAGTGCACTGACCTTGGCGTGGGCGAACTCGACGTCCGGCTCACGTAAGACGGGCTCGGCATGACGCGCCGTCTGGGGCTGACACAACGCGGCCGCGTTCGAGCACCGATCGCACTCACGGTCTCTCCTGCCGACGGTTCGAAGCCGTCGTATACCGCGCGGGCATTCGCAGCCCCCCGCTTTTGTTTTCATGTGGTCCCGCCCTGAGGTCGTTGGCGCCCTAAGGCACCGCGCGATGTGCCGGCAGCCGTTCGGTCACCGGGTCACGGCGTCATTGCCGCCCGCGACATGTATTTGACCAACGCAAGATGAGAGCTCGTGAAGAGCAGCGTCCTCGTGTGACCGACCTCACACGAGCCCGGTCGTGTCAGACGAACTGTTGGCCGCCGTCGATGTCGAACGTCGCGCCGGTGAGAGCGGTGTTGATCATGATGTGAACCGCCAGGGCGGCGACGTCATCGGGGCCGACCACGCGGCCGATCGGAAGCGTCGCCCGCAGTTCGTTGCGGCGCGCGTCGAGCTGATCCCCGAGCAAAGATGCCGACAGTGGGGTGTCGACGAATCCGGCGGCGATCAGGTTTGCCCGGACCGGCGCGAGCTCGAGCGCCAGCGCCGCCACGAACGGAGGGAGCGCGGCGGTAGCCGCGCCGGCGATGCCGAGGCCGCGAACGATCCGGCGGCCGCCGGTGCCGCCCATGAACACGAGCGTGCCGCCGGGCCGCATCTTGCCGTGGGCGTGGCGCGCGACCTCCAGCCCGAGCACCACGTGATCGCTGAGCCCGTCTCGCACCTGGTCCGCGTTCATCTCGAGCAGCGGCCCGTACGTGGGCCCACCGGCCGTGACCATGACGTGATCGATCGGACCGGTGAGACCCCTGAAGAACCGCTCGAGCGCGCCCGAGTCGGTCGCGTCGAACGCGGCGGTGCTCTGCGCGCCGACGTCGAGCGCGGCTCGCTCGAGATGCTCGGGGTTGCGCCCGGTGAGGATTACCTCGGCGCCCTCGGCCCGGGCTCGCCTCGCGGTCTCGACCCCGATGCCCGCACTCCCGCCGATCAGGACGACGGTCTGGCCCGCCAGCTCGGGGTCGCGCGTTCCCGTGCTCATGTGTTGCGCCTCACGTACTCATGCTTGCCATCTGCGGGTCCGACGGTCTGACGTGCCGCGGCATGTCCGCGATCTGCATGAGGAGGTTCATCACAGCTGTGTCATAGATGCCAGAGAAGCTGGGGAAGGGCTGGATCGTGTCACCCAGGACCTCGACGGGAACATGCGCGCGGATCGCGAGCGTCGCCTGCTGCATCCACTCGCCTGCCTCAGGCCCGAGCCCATAGGCGCCGATGAGGCGCTTGCCGTCGCTCAGCAACGTCATGAACCCGTTGGACTTCGCCCAGTCGTGGGTGTAGGTCGCGGTCTTCGGCACCTCGGACAAACGCGCGGTGCCGCTGTATCCGGCTTCGAGCGCGCCGACCGCGGCCGCCTGCGGGTCGGTATAGGTAACACGCGGAACCGCCTCGTAGTTCGCGGGCCGCGGGGTGCCGGCGATGTTGACCGCGACGATGTCGCCCTCGTACTCGCCGACGTGGGTCAGCGGCCAGATGCCGGTGACGTCGCCGATCGCCCACAGGCGCTCGCCCGCACGCATGTGATCATCGACCTGGATACCGTGTGGGTTGGCTTGGACCCCGACCGTCTCGAGGCCGATCCCTTCCACGCGCGGACGCCGCCCGGTGGCCACCAGCAGTTTGTCGCCGCGGAGCTCGGTTCCGTCCTCGAACTCGAGCACGTACTCATCGCCCTCGCGCCGCGCGCCGCTCGCATGCATCCCCAGCGTTAGCTCGATCCCGTCCTGGCGCAGCGCCTCGGAGAGTGCGTGGCCGAGCGGCGGCGCTTCGCGAGGAAGCACGCGGTCGGCGCCCTCGACGAGCGCCACCTCGCCCCCGAACCGCCGGACGACCTGGGCGAGCTCGACGCCGGCGGAGCCGCCGCCGAGTACGAGCAGGCGGCGGGGGACGGCCGTCATGCTGGTCGCCTCGCGCGTGCCCCACACCCCCTCGAGCTCGCGGAGTCCCGGGACCGGGGGCACGATCGGATCCGAGCCGGTGGCCACGACGACGTGCGCGGCGGTATGCCGGACGCCGTCGACCTCGACAACGCCGGCGCCGGCGAGCCGACCGGTACCACGGAACAGGTCGATGCCGTTATCGGCCAGCCACTTCTCCTGGCCGGTATCCGTGTGGTTGGACACCATGTAGTCGCGCCACGCGAGTGCGGCCGGCACGTCGACCTCGGCCGTGGCGGCGGCCTCGCGCGCGCCGTGCACGGCCTCGCCGGGTCGCAGCAGCGACTTCGAGGGGATGCACGCCCAGTATGAGCACTCGCCGCCGACCAGCTCTCGCTCCACGATGGCGACGCGCATTCCGCGCGCGGCCAGCGCCGCGGCGCAGTGCTCGCCGGGGGCGCCGCCCCCTAGCACGATGACGTCGTAGTCGTTGCTCGAACTCATCGGTATCTCCCTCGGTTGCCGGTGAAATCAGGGTGCGCGGCCGCGATGCGCTGCGACCACGCGGGTCCCCCCACGAGACGAAGCCTCTCACAGCGGACGCCCGTCGGGGCATTGGGTTTGGACCGAGTCCCGGCACGGGAGGGACCGTGAGCACCATCGTCGCGGTCGCGCTACGAGCGGCGGGCATCTGGGCGGCCGCGGGAAAGTGCCCGCCATAGGCAGGGCCCTGCATAACCTGCCACTCGGCGCCGGCGGGACGAACCGCGGCAGTCCGTGCACGTGGGAGGAGCTGTCGTACAGACCCGGCGAGTGTGGGATCGGTTGTGTCGAGGCCATAACGCACCCGGGCGCGTCACGGAGGCGCTCGCCGAAGTTTGGCGTTTTACCCCTCAAAAATGAGGGGTAAATCGCCATTGACCGGGGGTGGTCGGCCACGGCCCCTCGCGACCTTGTGAGCCGATCACAACGCCGATCGGTTACGCGACAGCGTCGCGGGCGGCGTTTGTGCCGCCACCCCTGATGGGTGAGGATCTTCCTCGGCCGCCGGGCCGGCGCCGGCGAGGCTTGGTGCGGTAGTGAGAGCCCGTGCGACAGCGTCGCCCAGGGAGCCTGTGGAACCGTTGATTGCTGCCATGAGCGCGAAAGCCAGGACTCATATCGGGGAGGCTCCTCCCGGCGGCCCGCATCCGCTTCAACCAAGAAGATCGCCGGCCGCACCTGAAAACCGAGCACGCTCATTCAGGCCCGCCGGCCGGCGGGCCCGTTTTCGTGTGCTCGACGTCCCCGTCGGGCGGACGGGGATTCACAAGCCAGCGTCGGGGGCATGCGCGAAATGCCACGGTCGACGAGGCCGGCCCCGACTGGCAGGTCGTGCAGGTCGCCGCGCCCCAACCGCCCCTCGCGCGCCGCGCGCCGTTCACCCGTGGGGACCCGCGCCACCGCCCGCAGCCTCGCGCCACCACGCAATCAACGACCGCGAACCGGCACAACAACCCACATGATGCAACGCAGATTGCGTCAGTCGGTTCACATGATTTACTTCCGGGCCATGTTGGGGGTACTTGTTGGGCGGGCCACCGCCACCGCAGCGATCGTTGCGGCCATCTTCGCGGTCGGCGCCACGTCCGCATCAGCAGCGGACAGTCCGACATCGACGGCCCCGGTGTTCGCCAAGCTCACCCTGACCGTCCCCGACGCGTTCCTGGTCGGCCACCAGCTCGTCACCGTTCCGGGGCGGACGGTGCATGTCCACGGCTTGGTGCGGCCGTACGTGGCCGGGCAGTGGGTGCTCGTGAAGTCGTCCGTCAACGGCAAGGTGTTCAAGACGGACCATCTGCGGGTCCGGCCGGCGCCGGGCGGACGCAACGGCCAGTTCACGGAGTCTCTCTCGAGCCCGAGGGCCGGGCGGGTCACGGTTCGGGTCGGGCACACGCGCAATGCGGCGCTCGGCGCCCTGCTCGAGCTACGCAGCTTTACGGCGCTTGACCCGGACGTCTCGTTCGGGGCGACCGGCCCGTTCGTGCAGCTGATCCAGCAGCAGCTGGCTGCGCTTCACTTCTACATCCCGCAGACCGGTGTATACGACGAGGGCACCGGGCTGGCCATCGACGCGTACCACCGGCTGCTCCACCGGGGCACGTCCCAGGCGCTCGACGGCCGCACGGTCAGCTACCTGCTCGACGGATCCGGCAAGTTCCCGCTTCGCTTCCCGAAGAACGGCCGGCACGCCGAGGGCAATTTGTCGCTGCAGCTGCTCGCCCTCGCCGACGGCTCCAACGTCGTCGCGATCTATCCGATCAGCTCGGGCAAACCATCGACACCGACGATCCTCGGCAACTTCCGCGTCTACTCGAAGGTTCCGGGCTATCTGCCCGACGGGATGTACTTCTCGAACTTCTTCATCAGCGGCTACGCCATCCACGGCTACAACCCGGCGCCGGACTATCCCGCCAGCCATGGGTGCATGCGCGTGCCGATCGTCGACGCGATCTCGATCTACAACTGGCTCGCGGTCGGCAACTGGGTCGACACGTACTACTAACTGACTAGTGCACCCGGACGCTGGCGAAGCGCGCCAGGTATCCGAGTCCGACCCCATACGCGAGTAGCGCGAGGATCGTCGGCAGGCCGTGATCGACCCACGGATTGTCCGACTTGACGACCGCCGAGAACGGCGACGTGAGCGTCTTTGCCGCGTCGTCGATGAACCGCCGCGGCTGGGAATGCGTGTGCGTGATCGCGGCCGGTGCCGCCGACGTGTTCGCCCCTGCGACGAGCTCGGTCTGCTGATGCTCGGACGCGCCGGCCATCTGGTCGCGCGCGAACATCGCGAACGAGGCCACGACGAGCAGGCAGCACACGAGTGAAGCGAGTCTGAGAGTGCGGGAGATCACGCTGCCCGTTTCGGTCGGAGGCGCGACTAGGATGAGCGTCGACCGATGGCTCTCGACGCACAGACGACCGCCCACGAGCGGCTGCTCTCTGAGCTCCGTGATCACGCGCTCGTGATCGGCGAGGTCGTGCTCACCAGCGGAAAGACCGCGCAGTACCTGGTGGACGCCAAGCGCGCGATTCTCCGACCCGCCGGCTTCCGCGCGCTGTCGCAGCTCGTCGCCGAGCAGGCCCAGGCCTGGGGCGCGACCGCGGTCGGCGGGATGACTATGGGCGCGGACCCGATCGCGTGCGCCGCACTCGCCGGGGGCGCTGACGTCAAGGCCTTCTTCGTGCGCAAAGAGGTCAAGGCCCACGGGCTGTCCCGGCGGATCGAGGGCCCGATGCTCGACCCCGACGAGCGCTGCATGCTGGTCGAGGACGTCGTCACGACCGGCGGCTCGACGCTCCGCGCGCTCGAGGCGCTCCGCGACGAGGGTCACGACGTGTGTGGCGTGCTCGCGATCTGCGACCGGCTGGCGGGTGGTGCCGAGGCGATCGAACAGGCCGCCGGCGCGCCGTTCGTGGCTCTGACGACGATCGACGAGGTCTATCCGGACCGCCCCGACCGCTGAGCCGGCGCCCAAAACACGACAATCGGGCAACGAGCGACGGACCGTGTCGCATAGCGCGTGACATACGTGCGCAACACGGCAAGGTCTACGCCGGGAGTCTCGAATGTCGAGCTATACACGTCACGAGGCCCGCGGACCCGCCGCGCCTTCCGCCAGATGCCCGCCGTTCGCAGCGCGACCCCGCCGCGACCTGCGCCACCGCGCCGGCGACCTGCGCCACCGCGCCGGCGACCTGCGCCACCGCGCCGGCGACCTGCGCCACGCGCCAGCGACCTCTCAGTGTGGCAACGACGTGCACCCGGGCGAATGCTGGTGCAGCGCCTGCACGAGCCATCCACCCTGCGCCAGCGGCGTGAAGAGAACGATCGGGCGATTCGAAGCGATCGCCGGTCCGTACTTGTAGCCGACGGTGGCGACGTTCACGTGCAGGTTCCAGGCCAGGATCGTCTGGTACTCGAGGCGCGTCAGCGGCTCTCCACAAGCCCGCAACCGCGCGGCGCCACCGAGTCGCGCGATCGTCCCGGTCAGCTTGCCGATCTCGGCCGTCCGAAGGCGCTGGGCGCGGATGTCGCGGTGCTCGCTGCGCGCCCGCGACAGTGCCGGCGGCACCAGCGCAAGCACGATCACCGCCACGAGCGCAGCACCCGCCCAACCCGCAACCCGGGAGATCCGCGGCGCCTCGACCAGCACCGAACCGACTCCCACCCCCGCCAGGGCGATCAGGACCGCGGCCGGCTCGAACATGTACCGCCCGAGACCCGGCCAGCCGTGGAGTGAGAACGCGATCTCGACGATCACCCATGCGCACACTCCCGCGGCCAGCGCCAGCGTCACGCGATCGCGCCGCACCAGCGCGATCGCCACGGCCAGCAACGCGGCCAGCTCGATCACGGCCGTATTCAGGTCGAGGAACCGGCCGATCGTGCCGAACACCCGGTCGCTGCGGAGCCGGCGTCCCGACCCGAGCGCATTGGAGGCGGCCACGAACGGGGTGCGCGAGGTCAGCGCCGGGATCCCGAACCACAGCACGACCAGCACCACGATCCCACCGGCGATCAGCCATCGCATCGACGGCACGCGAAGCCACGCCCAGACCGAGTAGGCGCCGAGGAACAGCCACACCTCGGGCCGGCCGAGCGCCGCCAGCCCGCCGAGCACCCACGCCCACCGATACCGCCCGCCGAGATGGCAGTCGATCGCGGCCAGGCACAGCGCCACGATCATCGGGTCCGATTGCGCGCTCAGCATGTAGTGCCAGTAGGAGCTGATCCCGAAGTACGCGGCCCCCGCGAACGCGGCTCCGACCCACGCGGCGTATCGCCGTTCCGACCCAGACGCGGTCAGCCGAAACGCGATCCGGCCGGCGAACACGGCGCCCGCGACCGACACCGCCAGCGAGGTGACCATCCACAGCCACAGCTGGTAGTGGCCGAACAGCCCGTACGGCGCCGTGAACAGGTACGGCAGCGGCTTCCACGAGGGGGCGGCGTTCGTGTTGAGGTTTCCGGCCACGGTCTGGCGACCCCACACGAGCCACCCGTACGGATCGAAGCCAGGCCGCGTCTTGGCCCACAGCAGGAGCAGCAACGACACCACAAGCAGCCCGAGCGCAGTCGCCAGCACGACCAGGAGCGAGGTCCGCCCACCAAGGCGCGAGCCCGGCGAAGACCCAGGCCCGGACGCGGCCGGCGCCGGACTGGGTCTTCGCTCGGTCGTCGCCACGCCCACGACCTTACGGCCGGATCAGCGCGCCGCTGCTCGTGTAGGTGACGTGGAGCCCGGCGCAGCGCGCGACCTGGGACGGCCGGGTGTGCCACGGCTCGACGTTCCACCCGCCCCGCGACAGTGGCTTGAACAGCACCTTCGGGATCGCCGGGTTGGCGAGCTCCGCCCCCTCGACATGCTGCTGAAGGCCACCCACCGAACCGACGTCCACGTGGTAGAGCCATGCCAGCGAGCTCACGTAGCCCACGTCGGTGACCGGCTGACCACAGTCGAGGACGTGCTGCGTGCCGCCGATCGCATTGGTGACGCTGCTGAGCAGCGTGATCTCGTGGGTGCGGGCATGCTCGTGGGCTAGGTCCTTGTGTTCGGCGCGCGCTCGGGAAAGCACGCCGGGGATCATGGCCACGACCAGCACTGCGGCGAGGGCTGCGCCCGCCCAGGCAGGGGTGCCTCGGACGATTCGGGGGAGGTCACCCAGCAGCCAGCCGACGGCCACGCCGGCCAGCACGGCGACCACACCCGCGGCCTCGAACATGTAGCGCGGCAGGGCCGGCCAGCCGTGGTAGGCGAATGCGATCTCGACGATCAACCACGCCACGACGCCCACGCCGAGCGCGATCACGGTCCTGTCGCGCCGGACCAGTGCGAGTACGAACGCGACCGCCGCGGCGATCCAAACCGGCAGGTATTGCATCTCGTGGAAGCGCTTGACGGTCCCGACCAGTTGGTTGCTCTTGAGCTCGCGGGGCGACCCCTTGGCGAGCTGCCCTGCGACGTCGGGCCGTCCGTTGGTGATGGTCGGGATCCCGAACCACATGAACCCGATCAGGACCACGCCGGCGATGATCATCCAGCGCATGCTCGGCACCTTGAACCAGCACCAGAGCATGAAGAGCCCCAGGAACGGCCACACCTCGGGCCGACCCAGTCCGGTGAGCACGGCGAACACAAGTGCCCAGCGGTAGCGGCCGATCAGGCCCATGTCGAGCGCGGCCAGCAGGAACGTGACCAGCATCGGGTCCGACTGCGAGCTCAGGATGTAGTGGAGGTAATCCTCTATCCCCAGCACAGCCGCCCCAGCGACGAAGGCGGCGGCGTACGGTGCTAGGCGCCGGAGGCCTCGCGCCTCGTCCGCCGATCCCTCGCCACGACCGCTACCACCACACAACCGGAACGCGATTCGAGCGCCGAACACCGTGCCGGCGAGCGCCACCGCCGTCGCGGTGATCATCCACAGCCACAGCTGGTAATGGCCGAACAGCGCATACGGGACCGTGAACAGGAACGGCACGGGCTTCCACGACGGGGCCCCACCGAGGTCGAGCGAGAGGTGCAGAGTCTGGTAGCCCCACACCATCCAGCCGTAGGCGTCGTAGCTGGGCCGGGTGCGCGCCCACGCGGTCAGCACCGCCGAAATCCCGACGATGATCACGCCGACGCTCAGCCACGGGTGCTCGCTGACGTACGCGCGCAGCGTCCAGGGAGCGGGCTCGGGCGGGACCGATTGATCCGCGGTCGCCGGCGCCGGGATCGTCGGTGCTTCTAGCGTGCTCTCGGCCACGGAGTGGGCGGACGGTAGCACGGGGCGCGGTGAGCACCTTCACATCGAGACCGCGCCGTAACAGGGATTTGATGCCCCCGGCAGGAATCGAACCTGCATCCCGCGCTTAGGAGGCGCGTGCTCTATCCATTGAGCTACGAGGGCGTGCCGGGTTGAGCTTGGTCGTGGCGGCGAAACGCTCCCTTCTATGGCGATCGCCGCAGTGATGCGCACGTTTAGGATTCATTAACAATGCGTGCAACGGCCGAGCCGGTGTGATAATCCACGAGCCGTGGAGGAGGCAAATCGAATCTGATGCGCGAGCGATTGTCGGGCATGCAGGGTAAGCCGTGCTCGCCGGGCCGCGTCGGAACGATCGATCCCCCACGCCGTATGTCCGATGGTATCTTGCGCGCGAGAGCGTAGGAAACGCAGAGAAAGTAGCCAAAGGAAGCAAAGGATTGCCCGGCCCGTCACGTCGCAGACAGGACCGGGCACAGACCCGGAGGGCTCGTGCCCGCCGGGGGCAATTGCCCTGGGAGGGGCGCTCAGCTAATGGGGACCTTAGGAGGTCTATCGATGGGTAGGTTCAAGCGCACCACGCTGGCAGCGGTCGGCGTGGCGCTAGTCGTGCTGTTCGCCGCCGCGTGTGGCTCGAGCAGCAACAAGAGCAGTGGCAGTAGCGGCAGCAGCGGCGGGAGCAAAAGCGCCGCCGCGCCGAGCGGAGTACCGACGACCGGCCCGGGACTGACACAGCCCACGACCGGAAGCGGGAGCAAGGTCTCCGGCGGGACCGTGTACTTCACCGAGGGACCCGACGCAACGCCGAACTACATCTTCCCGATGTACACCTTCTCGGTCTGTAGCACGACTAACGCCAACCAGCTGATGAACATGCTGTACTACCCGCTCTACACGTACGGCGAGAACTACAAGCCGACCATCGACTACAACCACTCGATCGGCCAGGCGCCGGTTACGTCCAACGGCGGCAAGACGTACACGATCCACCTGAACCCGTACAAGTGGTCCAACGGCGAGACCGTGACAGCCCGGGATCTCGTCTTCTGGATGAACGTGATCAAGGCCGACGCGGCCACGGAGTGGTGCGGCTACGCGCCCGGCTACTTCCCCGACAACGTGACGAGCTACTCGGCTCCCAACCCGTCGACGTTCGTCATCAACTTCAACAAGGCCTACGACCCCGAGTGGGTGCTCTACTCAGAGCTCTCGCAGATCTTCCCGATGCCTCTCGCCTGGGACCGCACGTCGTTGTCACAGCCGGCGCCGACGAGCGATAACGGGCATCTGCCGGACACGACCAAGTCCGGCGCGGCGGCCATCTACAAGTTCCTCGACGCGCAGTCGAAGAAGCTCGCCGACTGGGCCAGCTCGCCACTGTGGAGCGTCGTGGACGGTCCGATGAAGCTCCAGAGCTTCAGCACGGACGGACGTGCGGTGCTGGTGCCCAACACGTCCTGGTCGGGAACACCGAAGGTCTCGATCGCCAAGCTCGTCGAGCTCCCGTTCACGAGCGAGGCCGCGATCTACAACCAGGAGAAGTCGGGCGGCCCGAACGCGATCACGATCGGGAACGTCCCGTCGCAGTACGCCCCGCAGCTCAACTCGCTCGCAGCCGAGGGCTACGACGTCAACAAGGCCGCAAGCTACTCGTTCAACTACTTCCCGCTGAACCTCAACTCGAACGCAACGACCTCGCCCGGTGGCGAGCCGGTCAGGTACATCTTCCAGCAGGCGTACTTCCGGAATGCGTTCCAGCACCTGATCGACCAGCAGGGTTGGATCCACGCATTCCTCTACGACACGGCAGATCCCACCTGCGGCCCGATTCCGCTGGCGCCGCCAAGCCCGCTCGTGAACTCGGCGGCCATCTCGCTCGCCCCGTGCTCATTCTCGCCGAGCACGGCGAAGCAGCTGCTGACCAGCCACGGTTGGAAGGTGGTCCCGGGCGGGAACACCACCTGCCAGAACCCCAGCATGTGTGGTGCGGGGATCAAGCAGGGCGAGGGAATCTCGTTCAACATCGACTATGAGTCCGGCGTCGTGTCGCTCCAGGACGAGATGAACGACCTGGCCTCGCAGGCGAAGAAGCTGGGGATCACAATCAACCTGACGACGCACCCGTTCAGCACCGTGGTCTCCACGGGCACGCCGTGCAAGCCCAGCGCGGCGGCGTGCAAGTGGACCGCCCAGAACTGGGGCGCCGGCTGGATCTACGGACCGTCGTACCTGCCGACGGGCGAGCCGCTGTACAACCCCGGCTCGGCCGCGAACGCCGGAAGCTATTCGGACCCGAAGATGACGTCGCTGATCACTCAGACGATCGAAGGCCCGCTCGCGAATGAGAGCGCGGCTCTGACGGCGTACGCCCAGTACGCGGGGCAGCAGGATCCGGTTATCTTCGGACCGACCCAGGTCGGTACCTACGGAGGTAACGCGGCGACTCTGGTCGACAAGAAGTTGGGCGGCTACTCGGCCAACGCCTTGGGATTCCTCCAGCCGCAGTACTGGTACTTCACGAAGTAATGAGCGCAAGCCTGCCCAGCGGTGGGATGATGTATCCGGCAGCATGACCGGATTCATCATCCGCCGCCTGGGTCAGGCCATCATCGTGGTCATCGGGGTCACGCTGATCACGTTCATTCTGCTGCATCTGTTGCCGGGGAGTCTCGCCCGAGACATCCTCGGCAACAGGGCAACACCTCAGGCCATCCAGCAGTTCAACCATCAGAACCACCTGGACCAGCCGTTCTTTGTCCAATACTGGTATTTCCTGGACCAGCTCCTCCACGGCAACCTGGGCTACTCCTACCAGTTCAATCGTTCGGTCGATTCGTTGCTGGCGATCGACCTGCCCCGAGACCTCGTGCTCGGCGGGCTGTCGCTGATCTTCTCCCTGATAATCGCGATTCCGACAGGGATCGCTCAGGCTGTGAAGCGCAACGGGGCGCTCGACTACGCCGGCACCGGGCTCAGCTTCCTCCTCTACTCGATGCCGCAGTACGCGATCGCGCTTCTGCTGATCCAGTTCCTCTCGATCAGCTTCCACGTGTTCCCGGCCGAGGCACCCCAGCAATCCTCGGCGATCGGGATGCTCACACACCCCTCGGGGCTCGTGCTTCCGGTACTGTCGCTGACGCTGGTGACGTACGCCGCCTTCAGCCGGTATATGCGCTCCTCGGCCATCGACACGCTGGCCCAGGATTACATCCGCACCGCGCGCGCCAAAGGACTGCCCGAGCGGCTCGTGCTCATGAGGCACCTGCTGCGCAACTCGCTGATCGCGGTCGTGACGCTGGTCGGCCTGTCGATCCCGCTGGTCCTGACGGGGACGCTGATCATCGAACAAGTTTTCAACTACCCAGGGGCGGGGCTCGAGTACTTCCAGGCTGCCCTGCGCAATGACTACGAGGTGATGCTGGGTATAACGGTCCTCGTGGGAGTCATCACGGTCTTGGGCAACCTCATCGCTGACATCGGCTATGCGATTCTCGATCCGCGGATCAGGTACTGAGGCGCACGCGGCCGACGGCACGGCCGCTGGGACCGCGCAGACGACGGACGCGACTGCTCAAGAAGTCGACGTCCTCCCGGTTGCGCCCGAAGGCGGCGAGGTCGCCTCCAGCGGAAGCCCGTGGGCGCTTGTCGCGCGCACGTTCGCGCAGAACAAGCTCGCGCTGATCGGCCTGGGTTTCGTGATCTTCGTGATCTTGTTCAGCTTTATCGGACCGCTCGTCTACCACACCGATCAGCTCAACCCGAACCTGATCGACGTCAACCTGTCGCCGGGCGGCGGCCACCCACTCGGGACCGACTCGAGCGGCTTCGACATCCTTGGCCGGCTGATGAAGGGCGGCCAGAGCTCGATCGAGGTCGGGATCGCGGTGGGAATCGTCTCCACCGTTGCCGGCTTGATCTACGGAGCCATCGCCGGGTACTTCGGCGGGGCGCTCGACAGCGTCTTCATGCGGATCGTGGACATCGGCCTCGCGATCCCGGTCGTGTTCCTGTTCATCTTCGTGGCCCAGATCTACAAGCCCAGCCTGACGCTCCTGATCGTGCTGCTCACGTTCGTCTCCTGGCTGATTCCGGCGCGCCTGGTTCGTGGGGAGACCCTCAGCCTGCGAACGCGCGAGTACGTCCAGGCCGTCCAGGTGATGGGCGGCCGCTCCTGGCGAATCATCGTTAGGCACATCATCCCGAACACGATCGGGGTGATCATGGTGACGGTCACGTTCCAGATCGCCAACGCGATCCTGACGCTGGCCGTGCTCCAGTACCTCGGCTTCGGCCTGCCGCCGACGACGCCCACGTGGGGCTCGATGCTGTCCGACGGCACGACGTATCTGCAGGACGGATACTGGTGGCAGGTGTACCCGGCGCTGATCATGATCGTCATCACGGTCGTCGCCTTCAACTTCATCGGAGACGCTCTGCAGGACGCATTCGACGTCCGCCTACAGGAGAGATAGCCCGCATGACGCGACTCCTGGAGGTGGAAGACCTCAAGACCCAGATCAGGCTCCGGCGCGGGACGGTGCACGCCGTCGACGGCCTGAGCTTCGAGCTCGAGTCGGGAGAGACGCTCGGCATTGTCGGCGAGTCCGGGTGCGGCAAGACGATGGCCGCGATGTCGATCATGCGCCTGCTTCCGCGGGGTGGGTTCATCGCGGGCGGCGAGATCCGCCTCGAAGGCCGGGATCTCGCGAAGATCAGCCCCGCGGAGCTGCGGGGCGTCAGGGGCAACGAGGTCGGCATGGTCTTCCAGGACCCGATGAACTCGCTGAACCCCACGATGATGATCGGCAAGCAGATCGCCGAGGTCGTCACGACGCATCGCGACGTCTCCAAGGCGCAGGCGCTCAACCGCGCGGCCGAGGTGCTCGACCTGGTCGGCCTGCCCCGGCCGAAGGAACGGCTCAAGGACTACCCGCACCAGCTTTCAGGCGGCTTGCGCCAGCGCGTGATGATCGCGATGGCGCTCGCATGCGACCCGAAGCTGTTGATCGCCGACGAGCCGACGACGGCGCTCGACGTGACGATCCAGGAGCAAATCCTGAGCCTGCTCGACCGGATCAAACGAGAGCTCGGGATGGGAATCATCCTGATCACCCACGACATGGGGGTGATCGCTGGGCGGGCCGACCGCGTGCTCGTGATGTACGCCGGGCGCAAGGTCGAGACCGCCGAGACGGTCGAGCTGTTCAAGAACGTCCGTCACCCCTACACGGAGGCGCTGCTGGCCTCGATCCCGCAGCTCGATCAGGACAGGAGCCAGGAGCTCTACTCGATTCCCGGTCTTCCGCCGGATCTGCGCAGGCCGCCGCTGGCCTGTCGTTTCGCGGCACGGTGCGCATTCGCGACCGAGCAATGCCGGACGCACGATCCGCCGCTCGGTGGCGACGACCCCAACCATCCGTTCGCCTGCTTCCACCCGCGGGCCTCATCGGTCATCGAGATGAGCGACCTTGGAGCCGAGCTGATCGCCAAGGCCGAGCAGAACAAGGCCCTGATGGCGTCGTTCGGCAAGGAGCTCGAGCTGCTCGGGACCGCCGAGGAGCCGGCGATGGCGCCCGCCGCCGAAACGAACGGCCATGCGGAGTTCATTCTGGAGTTTCGGGATGTGACGAAGGAGTTCCCGGTCACCGCCGGGGCGGTCCTGCGCCGGAAGATCGGCGCGCTGCACGCGGTCACCGACGTGCAGCTCGGAATCCGCCCAGGCGAGACATTCGGGCTGGTGGGCGAGTCGGGCTGCGGCAAGACCACGCTCGGCAGGATGGGTGTCGGACTCGAGACCCCGACCAGCGGTCAGGTGCTGTTCGACGGCACGGACCTCGGCTCGGTCAAGGGCGCGCGGTTCCGCTCGATGCGCCGCGACCTGCAGTTCATGTTCCAGGATCCCTACGCCTCACTCGATCCCCGCATGCGGGTCAAGGAGATCATTTCCGAGCCGTTGGACATCGCCGGCATCGGCACGTCCAAGGAACGCGTCGAGAAGGTGCGAAGCCTGCTCGACGAGGTTGGGCTGTCCTACGACGTGATGGACCGCTACCCGCACGAGTTCTCCGGAGGCCAGCGACAGCGCCTTGGCCTGGCCCGAGCGCTCACGCTCAGCCCGAAGGTGATCATCGCCGACGAGCCGGTCTCCGCCCTGGACGTCTCGATCAGGTCGCAGATCCTTAACCTCATGAAGCGGCTCCAGGCCACCCATGGCGTGACATACGTCGTGATCTCCCACGACCTTTCGGTCGTCAAGTACCTCGCCGACCGGATCGGCGTCATGTACCTCGGCAAGCTCGTCGAGATCGGTTCGGGGAACGACATCTACGACAGGCCGGCGCACCCCTACACCGCCGGCCTTCTCGACGCCATTCCGGTGCCGAATCCGGAGCAGGCGCGAGCGAAGGAGCGCAAGGTGGGGGTCCGCGGCGAGCTCCCCTCGCCGTTGTTCCCTCCGTCGGGCTGTCGCTTCCGTACCCGCTGCCCGCGCGCCCAGGAGAAATGCGCCGAGGTGGTGCCGGAGCTGCGCCGGTTCGGACCAGATCACTTGGCTGCCTGCCATTTCCCGCTGCAGACGGTGCTGAACGGCGACGGCGCCGGTCCGCAAGTGCAGGCAACCGCCGCCACGACGTCCGAGCCGGCGGCCGACTCGCCGCCCGAGTCGACCTCCGGCTAACGTCTCCTACTCGTCCTCGTCCTCGCCGTTGTCGTCGTCCTCGCCGTCGTCGACGTACGGCGACTCGCGCGCGAGCTCGGCGCCGGTCTTGCTCCACAACTTGATCTCTAGGTAATCGGAGCGATAGTTGTCCGGAGCAATCAGCGTGAACCGGTTCTCGACGAGCTCGGTCTGATCGACCGCGAGGTCCGCGAGCTCTGCGGTCACTACCGCGCCACCGGGCACCAGTGCCACCCCCCAGACCAGCGCGATCTCGGCCTTGTTGCCCTGTTCGCCGCGCCAGCTGCCGATCACCTCGTCGTTCAGGTCGAGCTTCCAGTCGGGGTTGGATTCGGCCAGCTCGGCGGTGAAGTCGACCGACGCAGCGAAGTCGGTGGGCCCCTGCTCGCCCTCGCCGAACGAGACGAACCCGAACAGCTCGTAGCCGGTGGTCGTCCGCGCCACCGCCGGGATGTAAGTGCGCCCGCCGTACGTCCGGTCGGGGAACCACGAGATGTCGGTATCGATCTCGCCGATATCCTCGCCCTCGGTGTCGATCTCGCGGACGGCGGCGCGGAAATGGCCCGCGAGCGTGTCGGCCCAGCGTCCGTACGGCAGCGGCTCCTGCGGAGGCTCGGCGGCGAATGAGATGACGAACCGGTCGGTCGGCGGCATCGACGGTGGACAGCCTACCCGCGTCGGCCAGCCAAAGCTCGACGGATGTGCAGCCGGCTCAGAATGCGCCGCGGCGGGTTAGCACCGCCGGGATCGTCTTCAGCAGGATCGAGAGGTCCAGCATGATCGACCAGCGCTCGAGGTAGAGGAAGTCCAGCCGCACGAGGTCGTCGAAGTCGAGCTCGGCCCGACCGGAGACCTGCCACAGCCCGGTGATCCCCGGCAGCACCAGGTAGCGCTTCTTGTGCCACTCCTCGAGGCGATCGAAATCCCGCATCGGAAGCGGACGCGGCCCCACCAGCGACATCTCGCCGCGCACGACGTTGACGAGCTGCGGCAGCTCGTCGAGCGAGAAGCGGCGGAGGAATCGCCCGACCTTCGTCAGGCGGGGATCATCGCGGATCTTGAACAGGGCGCCCGATAGCTCGTTGAGCGACTCGAGCTCGCTCTGGGTCTCGTCCGCGTGCTCGCTCATCGTGCGGAACTTGAAGCAGCGGAACGGCTTGCCGGCCATGCCCGGGCGGATAGAGCGGTAGATGACCGGCCCACGCGAGCTCAGCCTGACCGCGATCGCGATCGCGAGCAGGAACGGGGAGAGG
>Ga0335076_10001548_pt1 | contig 22304 bp, 22 predicted proteins | sample Lox_Sample_25_FD_206717 | JGI IMG/M metagenome (GOLD analysis project Ga0335076, IMG submission 206717) | Soil microbial communities from Loxahatchee National Wildlife Refuge, Florida, United States - Lox_Sample_2.5 | ecosystem: Environmental > Terrestrial > Soil > Wetlands | place: USA... | reverse complement strand
TGTCGGCGGTTCCGTAGAAATTGGGGTCGAAGAGCTTAAGCCCCAGATATTCCTCGATCGAGAGTCCGCTTCGGAGTCGAAGTATCATCCAATCTGCAAAGAGACGGACGGCGGAGGCATGCCTGCCGGCCGCGACCTGCCGTAACTTTGACATCCGTGCCGGCCGAGCCCTCGGCCTCGACACGTCGACCGAACCAGCTTCGACCAAGCGCACCGTCATGCGAGATCAGCCGCACTGTTCCAGGGCGCAGCAGCACCCGCTGCCGCCGACCACGCGATATCCCTCCGCTTTATGCATGGTTTCCGTGCGTCATCCCCACTGCTCGCCAAAATCTGCGCGAGCCCGCGCGGTAGGGCGGCCTACTTCGCTCGCCTGGCCAACCGCCGCTTCAGCGACGCGATGCCGGCACGCAGCTGGTCCTCTCGCAGCATCCAGTTCGCCGTGGATGTCTCGCGGTACGCCTGGACCGGCGGCACGGTCTCGGTGAGTTCAAGGACGTTCAAGTCGTCGATGACGTTTTCTATCCTTCTGGTGTCGATCTGCCGCGCAACGACGTCGTCCGGCTTGGTTTTCTCGACGGCGAAAACCGGACGCTCCGGCGACGGCAGAGGCGGCGCCTTGAGTTCGGGACGAGGCCGCACTTGCTCCGACGATGGCAGCAGTGCGACGAGCTCGCCCGCCAGCGCCGCGATCTCCTCGGCGGCAGAGGAGCCCTCGGCGCACTCGGTAATCCCCCATCCTTCCGCAAAGGCGGCGGCGAAAGCGACGCGGTTGCCAATGCTGGTGGCGGCGAGGCCGGCATCGTAAAGGGCAAGCTGCTCGCGCATGGACTGGGTGAGAGCGGCGCGCGCGGGTACGCGGTTCAGCACGAGCAGCGCCGGAACGCCCTCGCGCTGGGCCATGTCGAGAGTCGGCAGCGTCGCCCAGACATCGACCGGCGAGGGCTGCACCGGAATCATCACGAGGCCGGCGCAGCGCATCGCCATGCGCACCTCGCTCTCGCCGCTCGACGGGCTGTCGACCAGCAGGATGTCGCAGTCACGGGCGCGCCGCAGCATCTCGCCCGGCGCCTGCCAACCCGTTACCGCCGCAAAACCAAGGCCGGTGCTGCCGCCGAGGCGCGCTGCGCGATTTTGGTGCCAGCGCGTGAGGCTCGCTTGCGCGTCGGTATCAATGAGCGCGACATTACGCCCCATCCCCGCCCAGGCGGCGCCGAGATGCGCTGCAAGCGTTGTCTTGCCCGCGCCACCCTTGCGCTGTGCGACGACGATGATGGCGGCGTTCATTCCCGTTGCGTCTCGCGCAAGGAAAGACCTTTCTCCCTCATGCTCGCCTGGATGAGCGCTCGCGTCCGTACGAGCATCTCGGACGGGGTTGCGGCTTCCTTGCCGGACGCGCTCGCGCGCGGCTCCGGATCAGCCGGCGTCGATCGGCCGACCTCCCAGGTCTCCGCTGCGGCTGCTTCGCCCGGCTCCATCCCCTGCAGCTGATCGAGGCTGTTGGCCAGTCCGGCCGCCAGCAGCAGTGACTCTTCGGCCGTGAGCGTGATGTGGACTCCGCCCAGAACAATGTTGACCTCGCCCCGCGCGACATTGGGCAAAACGGTCAGCGCCTCCTGTGTGATCTTCATTCGCTTCCTCGGGCGAGCCTCTCCGCCAGCGCAACGTAGTTACTCGCTGTTTGCGAGTCGGGGCAAGGCTTGTCTTCGACGCAGCGCGTGTCGATGCGAAAGATTCAAGCTAGGCTCATCGTCGCGCCCATGGAACGGGAGATCGCCCGTGTCACCGCTCACGCTCGCCGTCGGTCCTGCTCCGAACCGCACGCTACCGAGTCCGCCGCTCGCCCGCGGCAAGAGACATCGTGTGATGAACGCTGCTGCCACGATCGGCGTGATTGCCGCAGGCGCGGCTTTGTTCGAGGTGGCGCTCATCCCCGCCATGATGATTGGCGGCGCGGCTGTGCTTCTACCGGAATATCTGCCCAAGCGGCGTGATCGGGCAAAACCATCGCTGAAGCTGATGAAGCCGCGATCCGATGCATCCGCGCGCGCTCTGCCCGACCGGCGCGCCGGCGAAGCGGCGCTCTCGATGAAGCAAGCGGTGTTCAAGACCGTCACCTTTCGCGTCATCGTGACGAGCCTGGACTTCAGCTTCAACTATATCGTCCTCGGGGAACTCGCCACAGCGGCGGGTCTTTCGGCTTTCTCTCTGGCCGCGGGCCCTGCGTTCTACTTCGCCCACGAAGCCGCCTGGAATCATCTGGGCCCCTCTGTGAGAACCGGATCGCGAAGCGGTGGTCTCGACGTATTGGCATTGCTGCCTGGCCCTGGAGAGGCAAAGCCATCGACATCCGATCGCCCCCGCTTCGCGATCCACCGGGCTTTGGCAAAGACGATCACCTATCGAGCGTTCGCGACGGTGATGGAATTTGCGACGAACTACGTCGTCGTCGGCGAGGTCGTTACCGCCGCCTCGCTCTCCGCCTTCGGTTTCGTCGTCGGCCCCTCCGTGTATTACGCCCACGAAACCGCCTGGGACCGCTTTGGATCGTCAAGCGGGCGCGTCGCCGATAGGTTGAACATCCCCGCTCAAGCAGCGCCGCCGCCGCCCGCCGGCACCTAGGCTCGCCGACGCGTATGCATCGTGGTCGAAGCCCATCCTTGATGGCCGATCTCACCCTTGAACCGCCGCGAGCGAGGCCGCACGATGCCGCCACCATGTCGCAGGACGGACTTCGGCCACCCGAGATGACCGGCAGCGGCTATGCCTTGCCGGTCTTCCCCTATCGCCGCCCGGCGGAGCTCGCGGGTGAGCGCCGTCGGCACAAGGTGGCGGTGGTCGGCGGGGGTCTCGCCGGCCTCACGGCTGCCTGCGACCTCGCCAGCCGCGGCATCGCGGTCGTGCTGCTCGACGAGGACGACACGGTCGGGGTGCGCGGCGCCTCGAGCCGCGGCATCGTCTATGCGCAAAAGACGCTCGAAATCTTCGACCGGCTCGGCATCTACCAGCGCATCGCCGAGAAGGGCGTCATCTGGTCGGTGGGCAAGGTGCTCGCCGATGATGACGTGCTCTACAGCTTCGATGCATCTCAGGGCTCGCTGTCAAAGGCGCCGCCCTTCATCAATCTCCAGCAATTCTACATCGAATGGTATCTCGTCGATCGTCTGGCGGAGCTGCCCGATGCCGAGCTGCGCTGGCGCAACCGCGTCACCGGCATCACCCAGCGCGCGGATCACGTGGCGCTTGCCGTCGAGACTCCGGACGGCGCCTATACCCTCGAGGCCGAATGGGTAATCGACGCCTCCGGCCTCGCCAGTATCATCCGCGGCACGCTCGGCGCCAAGATGGCGGCCGAGCAAGGCGAGGATCGCTGGTGCATCAGCGATGTGCGCTTCAAGACATCGCTGCCGGCGGAGCGCTGGACCTGGGCGAAAGCCGCCTTCAACGACGGCCGCGCCGTCTGGCAGCATCCGATGGCCGATGGCGTGTGGCGGCTCGACTACCAGATGGGGCCGAACGCCGATCCGAAGGCGATCGCCGATCCCGAGACGGTCAGGGATCGTCTGCGCCGGCATCTCGGCGAGACCGAGATCGACATCGTCTGGGTCGGGCCGTACGGCTATCGCACGCAGCTCATGGAGCACTTTCGCCTCGGCCGCGTCTTTTTCGCCGGCGACGTCGCCCATGTGATGAACCCTTTCGGCGCGCGCGGTGGCAATAGCGGCGTGCAGGATGCCGAGAACATCGCGTGGAAGCTCGCCGCGGTGCTGAGCGGTGCCGCGCCCGAGGCGCTGCTCGACAGCTATGACGAGGAGCGCCGCGCCGCGGGAGCGCACAACATCCATGTGACGACCCGCACCATCCGTTTCCTCGCCCCGCGCTCGCCGTTCGAGCACCGCTTCCGCGATGCCGTGCTGGATCTTGCCCGCCGCTATGATTTCGGTCGCGCGCTGGTCAATACCGGCCGGCTCTCCGTCGCTTTCGACTATGCCGGCTCGTCGCTCACCAGCAATGGCGGCAGCGCCGTGCCGAACCTGCCGGTGACCTTGCCGGACGGCAGCATCGGCGCCTTGAGCGAGTTGCTGCGCGGCGAGGGTGCGATGTTCCTGGTGCTGTGCTTCGCGGGGGCGGAGCCGCCTGCGCTGCCGGGGCGCCTCGCGCGCAGCTTCGCCTGCAACGCCGCGATCGGCAGCCTTCCCGTTCTCCACGGCAGCGCGCTCGATCGCCTCGGCAGCGCCGGCGACGTGCTGGTGATCCGCCCCGACCAGCATCTCGCGGCCCGGCTCGTGCGGCCGCCGGCGGCGGCGGTCCAAGCGGCCATCGACAGAGCCCTCGGCAAGGAGAGAACGCGATGAGGACCGATGCCAACATCCCCGATGCCGACGGCTTCTACGAAGCGATCATCGCCGCGAACGAAGGACTGAGCGAGAGCGAGAGTGAAGCCTTCCTGCTGCGCTTCGCGCTCCTGCTCGCCAATCAGATCGGCGACCAGCAGCTGCTGCTCGACGCGATCAGAACGGCGCGCGAGATGGTGGCCGGCATGCCTAGAGCTGAACCGGCCAAAGGCTAACCACGGAGACACGGAGAACACGGAGAAGCGACGACGTCTAAGATCTCTTCTCCGTGTTCTCCGTGCCTCCGTGTTGAATCTTGGTGCGCGGCCCCCTACCCCACGGGCTCGGCATCGAGGCGGACGGCGATGCCGTCGAGCTCGCGGCCGGGCGCCACGTAGCGCTTCATCACCAGCGGGTCGTGACCCGGTATGACGTGCCGCGCCGAGGCCGCGAGCTGATGGACGCGCTTATGGCCCTCCAGCATATCGGCGACGTTGAAGACGATCGGGAACGGCCGGCCGCCTTCCATATTGGCGTAGAGATGGCTGGTATCGGAGGCGAGCACCACCCAGCCGCGGCGGGTGAAGACGCGGACGCATTGAATGCCGGCGGTGTGGCCGCCGATGCGGTGCACCGAGAGGCCCGATGCCAGCTCCTCGTCGCCGTCATGGAACGCGACCCGCCCGGCGAAAACATGGCGCACCATTGCGGTCACATCCTCGACGGCAAAGGCATGGCGCATCGCCGCGTGACACATGCAGCGGCCGGTGGCGAAGCGCATTTCGTCGTCCTGCAAATGGAAGCGTGCGCGCGCAAAGGCGTCGAGCGTCCCGGCATGGTCGTAATGGAGATGCGTGATGATGACGTCCTCGACCTCTGCGGGATCGATGCCGAGCGCGCCGACGCCCTCCGCCGGCCGGCGCAGCAGCTGGCGCCCGCGCTGGCGCGCCGACTCTTCACCGAAGCCGGTATCGACAACGAAGACCCGGTCCGAGCGCTGCGCCACCCAGACAAAATAATCGAGGGGCGACGCATCTTCGTGCGGATCGCCGCCGATGAAATTGTCCGATCCGGTGCGCTTGGGATGATGCGCGTAGCGGATGGCATAGAGGTTGAAAGGTTCGATGCGATCGCTCATGCGCTAGCCCTCGTTGCCGTTGGCTCCTTGAATTTCGGCATCACCTCGGCGGCAAAGAGCTCGAGCGAGGCCATCGCCTTGTCGAGCCCGTACCACGGCGGGTAATGCAGCATGAGAGAGCTCACGCCGGTCATGTGCTGCAGGCGCTGCAGCTTCTCCACCACCGTCTTCGGCGAGCCGTGCAGGATGATGTCGCGCGCGAGCGTATCGTAGTCGCGATCCGCCGCCGAACCGGTGCCGACCGTGCCGAGATAGCCCGAGGTATGGCCGCTGAAGAAATGCGACTGATGGCGCAGGATGCCGGCCTCGCTGTCCGCCTTCGCCTGGGCGTCGGTCTCGGCGACATAAACCCAGCGCGCGATATCGACATGGCCACGCCCGGGATTCTGCCGCAGCTCCGGCGGGGTTCCCTCCAGCGCCGTGCGATAATGGCGCACCTGCTTCTGCAGCCCCTCGAACGGCGTCCAGGTCGAGAGCATCAGGCCGAACCCCATGCGCCCCGCCACGGCGATCGAGCGGTCGGTGGCGCCGGCGAGCAGGATCGGCGGATGCGGCTGCTGCAGCGCGTGCGGGAAGAGCTCGTACTCGCCCTCGACCTTGACGTGGAAATGCTTGCCCCGGTGATCGACGCGCTTGCGGTGGAACAACTCCATCAGCAGCGGCAGCGCTTCTTCCTGGATGTCGCGCCTGGCGTCGAAATCGACGCCGAAGCCGTCGAACTCGTATTGGCGATAGCCTGAGCCGAGGCCGAGCGCGAAGCGGCCGTTGCTCAAGATGTCGACGAAGGCGGCGTTCTCCGCCACGCGCAGCGGATTGGCGAGCGGCAAGGTCACCACCGCGGTGCCGATCTTGATGCGGCGCGTCAGCGCGGCGAGATAGCCGGCATAGACGAAGACGTCCGGCATGATGCCGTACTGGTTGCTGAAATGATGCTCCGCCACCCAGGCATAGTCGAAGCCCAGCGCATCGGCGCGCAGCACTTCCGACGTCACCCGCGCGTGGACGGCGCGATGCGGGTAGCTCTCCGTTTCGGTGTTGGGATGCGATGTGAAGAGAATGCCGAATTCCATGCCGTCCCGCTCCTCCCGTAAAGGCTGGCCTTGCCGGCCTGCCCGCCTCTACCATCATCCCCCGCGCTTCGACTGAAGCCAAGAGAATCCAACGGGAGGAGGAAAGCGTGAGCGGAGAGACGATCGGTTTCATCGGCATCGGCAGGATGGGCTTGCCGATGGCGTCGCGCCTTGTGGCAGCGGGATATCGCCTTGTCGCGTACGACGTGCAGGGCCAGGCGCTGAGCGCGATCACGGCCAAAGGCGCCGAGAAAGCGTCATCGCCGGCCGAGGTCGCGTCGCGCGCCGAGATCGTGCTCGCGAGCCTGCCGATGCCCGATATCGTGCGCGAGGTGGCGTTGGGCGAGAACGGCATCGCCGCGGGGACGCGCGCAAAGCTCTTCGTCGATCTCTCCACCACCGGGCCGCGCATGGCCAAGATGGTGGCGGCCGGGCTCAAGGAGCGCAACATCACCGCGATCGATGCACCGGTCTCGGGCGGCATTGCCGGCGCCACCAAGGGCACGCTGGCGCTGATGGTCGCGGGCCCGGCAGCGGAATGCGAAAGGCTGAAGCCGGTGCTGCAGAATCTCGGCAAGTATTTCTATATCGGCGCCGAGCCGGGCATGGGGCAGATGATGAAAGTCATCAACAATCTGCTCTCGGCTACCGCGACGGCGGCAACCTCCGAGGCGATCGTCCTCGGCGTCAAGGCCGGGCTCGATCCCTATCTCATGATCGACGTGATCAATTCCGGCAGCGGCCGCAGCGCGGCGAGCGAGGACAAGTTTCCCAAATCGATCCTGCCGCGGAGCTTCGATTTCGGCTTTGCGCTGGGCCTCCTCTCGAAAGACGTCAATCTCTGCATCGCCGAAGCCGAGGCGCTCGGGGTGCCGATGTGGATTGGCAATGCGGTGAAGCAGATGTGGCTCTATGGCCTCGCGCAGGGCGGCCCCGACCAGGACTTCACCAACCTCATCACCCATATCGAGAAATGGGCCGGCGTCACCGTCGGCGGCAAGCGGCGTTAGCGCCCTCAACCCTGTTCCGCCGGACTTTCTGCAAAGATGCCACGCTATCTATTTACAGTTCGACAAGGAACTCCCAATAATAATGACGCCACGCGAGAGGAAACTAAATAAAAGCGATATTTGTGACAGTTTTTTCGGGTATTTGTCCGGTATCACGACGGATGGAACAGGGTTCGCCGGGGTTAATGTGAAGCTGGTTACCTTCGAGACGCAAGCGCGTCAGGATCAGGCCTGGCGCACCGCCGCCATTTTCGACGACCGTCCCGCCGCGGTGGCGGAGGCCGAGCGCTTGCTCGCTTCGCGGCGCACGCTGGCAGTGCGCGTCGTGCAAGTTCTCTATGATCCCCGCAACTCAGCCAGCACCGAATACACCATCTTCCGCGCCACCTGCTTCGACGCAGAGAATGAGCGCGCCCGGGCCCGTGCCGCCGACCCCGCGATGTTCGAATGGGGCGAGGATGGCCGCGCCCGCACCGATGCCGGCGAGCCCTGGATCGAGCGCAACTGGCCGAGCTGGGCGCCGGATTGGGCCACGACGGCCCTCGCCCTCTCGATCGCGGTGCTCATCGCCTCGGTCATGTTCCGCTGGATGCGCTAAGCTCCGGTCGCGGCGCGCTTGCTTCGGCGGCGCGGCGGTGAGACTGTCGCGCGCCATGGATCTGCTGGTCTATTCCGGCCTCGAGCTGATCGGCGACGGCGTCATGAAGCTGCCCTTCCTCAGCGCGCTGCGGCAGCGCTGGCCGGCGGCGCGCATCACCTGGCTCGCCGGCAAGGGCAAGACCGTCTATGCCCATGCGCTGGCGCCGCTCGCGGCGCCGCTCATCGACGAGATCATCGAAGAGGCCGGCATCGGCTCGCGCGCCGGCGAGCTGCTGCGCCGGCCGCTGCCGGAGCGCCGCTTCGACCTCGTCATCGACACGCAGCGCCGTGTGCTCACCACCCTCATCCTGCGCCGGATCCGGAGCCGCTGCTTCGTCTCCGGCGCGGCGCGCTTCCTGTTGTCGGATAAGCGGCCGAAGCGCGGCTATGAGCGGCCGCCGCGGCTCATCGATCAGCTCCTCGATCTCGTCGCCATCGCCGGCGGCGAACCCGTCGAGCCGCGCTTCGACTTGGCGCTCGGCGCACCCTGGAGCGAGGCCGCAATGCTCGCGCTGCCGGCAGGCCCGGTTTATGTCGGCATCGCTCCCGGCGCGGGCGGGGCGCAAAAGCGTTGGCCGCTCGAGCGCTTCGTGGCGCTCGCCAAGGCGCAGCAGGAGTGCGGGCGCACAGCGGTGCTGCTGCTCGGCCCGGACGAACGCGAGTGGGAAGAGGAACTCCGCACAGGTTTGCCCCAAGCCCTGCTGCCGCTGCAGGACCGGCGCATTGCCGCCGAGATCGCGACCTCGCCGCTCTTCACCATGGCGCTCGGCCAGCGTCTTGCCGTTGCTGTCGCCAATGACAGCGGCACCGGACATCTGCTGGCAGCTTCGGGCGTCGCCATGATCTCGCTGTTCGGCCCTTCCCCCGCGGCGAAATTCGCCCCGGCGGCGCGCCGGCTCACGCTGATCGAGGCGCAGCGCTTCGGCAGCGACGAGATGGCCGCGATCCCGCTCGCGGCGGTAAGCGAGGCGGTGGAGCAGAGCCTCGCCTCTACGCCGCCGCCGTCACCCGGGCCGCCGGGAGCAGCACCGTGACGGTGGTGCCGGCGCCGCGCGCGCTGGCGATCGTCAGCGAGCCGCCATGCATCTCGACCAGCTCTTTGGCGATGGGGAGGCCGAGGCCGGTGCCCTCATATCTGCGCTGCAGGCCGCTGTTCACCTGACGGAAGGGCGTGAGCGCGATCGGAATCTCCTCGGGCGCCATGCCGATGCCCTGATCGCAGACCGAGATGGCGAAGCCGCCCTCGGCGTCGAATTCGGAGCGCACCACCACCGTGCCGCCCGCCTCGGAGAATTTGACGGCATTGGCGAGAAGGTTGATGAGCACGCGCTTCAGCGCCGTCTCGTCGACCTTGATGGCGATATCGTCATGCGTGCTGTCATAGCGCAGCATGACGCCGGCGCCGTCGGCGCGCGGCTTCACCAGGCGCAAGGCCGAGGCGACGATCTCTGAGGGTGCGACGATGCCTTCCTGCAGCCGGAACGAATTCGCCTCGATCTTGGCGAGGTCGAGAATGTCGGTGATCACCGTCAGCAGATGTCCGGCACTGTGGCGGATATCGGCGACGTAGCTGTCGTACTTGCTGGCGCCGAGCGGACCGAAGAGACCCGCCTGCATGATCTCGGAGAAACCGATGATGGCATTGAGCGGCGTGCGCAGCTCGTGGCTCATATTGGCGAGCAGCTCGCTCTTGGCGCGGCTCGCCGCTTCGGCCACCTCCTTGGCCTGGCGGATCTGGTCCTCGGCGCGCTGCTGCTCGGTGACATCGAGCGCCGCCATGATCGCCGCCTGATGGCCGTGAAAATCGAGCCGGTGCGAGACGGCATCGACCATGACCTCGCTGCCATCGGCGCGGCGATGGCGGCAGATGCCGAGACGGCCGAAGGCCGGGATGACCCGCCGGTCGCCGAGGTTTGGCGGCACCGGTTCCGGCGGCGCAATATCGTCAAGCGTCATTGCCAGGAAAGCCGCGCGCGAATAGCCATACTGCTCGACCGCGGCGTTGTTCACCTCGAGAATGCGCAGGCTCGCGACGTCATAGGCCCACATCGGAATGGGGTTGCCGGAGAACAGCAGGCGGAAGGTGGATTCGCTCTGGCGCAGCGCTTCCTCGAGGCGGCGCCGCTCGGTCATGTCGCGCAGAATGGCGACGAGCCTGCGGTCGCGGGTCACCTCGTCCGCCATCGGCACGGCGCTGATATCGGCCCAGAAGCTCGACCCGTCCTTGCGCCGGCAAGCGAGCTCGAGCCGCGCCGGCTGAGTGCCGCCAAGCGCGGCCGCGAGCCCGGCCGGCGTTGCCGCCTCGCGATCGGCGCCCCAGACCATGCTCGGCGGACGGCCGTAAAGCTCTTCGAGCGCGTAGCCGGTCATGCGGGTCATCGCCGGGCTCGCATAGACGATGCGCGGCCCTGCCGCGTCCTGAAACGAGCTTTCGATCTCGACCACCATGACCGCGTCGTCGGCGTGGAGCACGACCGATTGCAACAAGGTGATACGCTCCTCGGCGAGCTTGCGCGACAGCACCGGCCGGACTTTGTCGGCGAGCTCCTCGATGCGGTCGGCGACCTTCTCGATGTCGGCGGGCGCTTCCTCGAACAGGAAATTGAGCGCGAAATTCCGCTCGTTCTGTCGCACCGGCACGCAGATCACGGCGCGCAACCCGATCGCCAGCGCGTCGGCCGAAGCGGCATAGCGGTGACTGACGGCGCCGACATCGATGATGACCTGGCGCTTGTTCTCGGTCAGCACGGCGCCGACCAGGCTGTTCTTGAGGGTGAGCGGCGCCTTGCGCTGCAGCTCCAGGCGGCGGCTCCATTCCGACCCCGTCGGACCCCACGCCGCGACGAGCTCGCAATGCCGACCGCGCCCGACCACGGTCCAGGCGCGGCCATGGGCGGCGCCCACCGCCTGGCAGATGAGGCGCATCGACGTTTCGATCGCGGCGTTGACGCTGGGCGCTTCGGCGATCGCCAGCATGAGCGCGTTGACGAGCGTCAGATCCTGCTCGACCTTGCGCCGCGCCGCGAGCTCGAGCTTGAGATCGAGCTCATTCATCACCAGCCGCGCCAGGGTCTGCAGCTGCCGGCTGTTCTCGCCGGAGAAATCGGCGCGGGGCCGCGTATCGACGATGCCGAGGACCCCGAGCCGAAGCCCTTCGCGGGTGAGGAGCGGCGCCCCGGCATAAAAGCGGACCCCCGGCGCGCCGACGACATAGGGATTGCTCTGGAAGCGCGCATCCGCGCGCGCATCGGCCACCACCAGGACCTCGTCACCGAGCACGGCATGCGGCGCCAAACCTGCGGCGTACGCGGCATCGGCGATCGCCATGCCGCTGATCGACTTGAACCAGCGGCGCTCACCGTCATCGAGCGCGATGAAAGCGAAAGGGACGGCGAAAAGCGAGGTGGCGAGCTGGGTGACGCGGTCGAAAGCTTCTTCCGGAGCGGTGTCGAGGCTGCCGTAGCGGCGCAGCGCCGCTCGGCGTTCCGCCTCATCGCGCGGAAGCCCCGCCTCGTCCTGTGGAAGGGGAAAAGACAAGGCTCACCCCACCGGAAGCTCCTGAGCTGCCGCGGGACTTTGCCCTTTTGGTGGTAAAATTTCCGTTAATTTCAACTAAATAGACGTGCCTTTTCAAGCGGATTCGAGCAAATGGACGCTGAAGAGACGCTGCCGATCCGTCCAACAGCGGCCGGGGCGAAAACCGCCGCGCGCCGCAAGACGCTGGAACTCGGCAATGGTGTATTTGCAGGAATCCTCGGTATGGATGTGCTCGCCGGCCGCGAAGCGGATGGCGCGGCCGGCCACGGTGACGATCTGGTCGGTGCGGCTGCGAATATAGATCTCGATGCGGCCCGCCGCCTCGTTGTAGAAGGCGACATGCTCGAAGCGGTCGAGATCGAAATCGGCGTCGAGCTCGCGGTTGATGCGTTCGAGCAGGTTCAAGTTGAAGGCGGCGGTGATGCCGGCGCTGTCATTATAGGCGGCATCGAGCACCGCCTTGTCCTTCTTGAGATCAACGCCGATCAGCAGCGCGCCGCCGCGGCCGACGACGCGGCGGCAGCCGGCGAGAAAGGCGACGGCGTCTTCGGGGGTGAAATTGCCGATGGTCGAGCCGGGAAAGAAGCCGACCCGCCGCCCTTCGCCGCGCTCGGGCAAAGGCGGCAGACGCAGCGGCTCGAGATAATCGGCGCACACTGCGACGACCGGAACATTCGGGAAATCGGCCGCGACTTCGTCGGCGGCGCGCCGCAGCGGCTCGCGCGAGATGTCGATCGCGACATAGGCCGACGGCGCCTCGAGCGCCGAGAGCAAGAGGCGCACCTTGCGCGAAGCGCCGCTGCCGAACTCGATGAGCTGCGCATGGCGGCCGGCCTGCGCCGCCATCTCCGGCGCATAGTCGCGCAGGATCGCCATCTCCGTCCGCGTCAAATAGTATTCCGGCAGGTCGCAGATCTCCTCGAAGAGCGCCGAGCCGCGCTCATCGTAGAGAAAGCGGCACGGAATCGATTTGGCGCGGCGCGTGAGCCCGGCAAGCACCGCGTCGCGGAAGCTCTCCTCCGCCGGGGCCAGATCGTGAAATTCGGCGAGCGCACTCTCCTGTCTCATGCATCCTCCGCCAGCCTGATGCCGCCGAAAGCCCAGCGCGAGGCCGGCGGGAAGAAATTGCGATAGGTGAGACGGAGATGCCCGGCCGGCGTCACCGCCGCCCCGCCGCGCAGCACCATCTGGTTCGACATGAACTTGCCGTTGTATTCGCCGACCGCGCCAGCGACGGCGCGGAAGCCGGGATAGGCGGTATAAGGACTGGCCGTCCATTCCCAGACATCGCCGACCATCTGCGCAAGCGCGCCGCCCGCTGCCGGCTCGGGATGAAGCATCGCGCCCGGCCGGCAGAGATTGCCGTCGAGAGCGATCGCGGCCTCGACCGCGGCGACCTCCCATTCGGCCTCGGTCGGCAACCGCTTTCCGGCCCAGCGGGCGAAAGCATCGGCCTCGTAGAAGCTGACATGGACCACCGGCTCGGCGGGATGGACGGCGCGCCTTCCGGCGAGCGTGAAAACCGTCCAGCCGCCCTCCTCCAGCTGCCAATAAAGCGGCGCGGTCCAGCCCTGTTGCTGCACCGCGGCCCAGCCTTCGGAAAGCCAGAACTCTGGCCGGCGATAGCCGCCGGTGGCGATGAACTCGGCATACTCGCCGCACGAAACCAGACGCGACGCGAGGCGGAAGGGCTCAAGCCAGACCTTGTGGCGGGGCGTCTCGTTGTCGAAGGCGAAACCGGCGCCGCTATGCCCGATCTGCCGCAAGCCGCCGGCAACCTCGCACCAGGACAGCGGCGGCGCGTCGCGCGGCGCCGGCGCCAGGGCGGCATGATAAGCGGGCTGCAACGGATTGAGCGACAGCACATGCTTGATGTCCATCAACAGCAGCTCCTGATGCTGCTGCTCGTGATGAAGACCGAGCTCGACCAGCGCCGCGATGGCGCCTTCGGATCGATCCAGCGCCGCGAGGAGCTCGCCCATCGCCCTGTCGACATGCGCGCGGTAGCTGGCGATCTCGGCGATGCCGGGCCGCGACAGCAAGCCACGATCGGGCCGCGGGTGACGAGGTCCCACCGCCTCGTAATAGGAGTTGAAGAGATAGCCGTAAGCGGGATGGAACGGCCGGTAACCCGGCAGATGCGGCAAGAGCAGGAAGTTCTCGAAGAACCACGTCGTATGCGCGCGATGCCATTTCGTCGGGCTGACGTCCGGCATCGACTGCACCGTCTGATCTTCGGCCGAGAGCGGGCCCGCCAGCGCTTCGGTGGCGTCCCGCACGGCGATATAGCGATGCGCGAGCGACGGGCGCTCCTCAGCGGCCGGAGCGCTCTTCCGCGTATTCGGCCTCATGCCTCCCCTCTCCCGCGCGACGCCGTTATGCCTTGAACAACCCGGCTGATCCGAAGTTGCCGGCGGGCACCGTTTCGCCGTCAGGTTAGCTATCGCAGCTTCCTGGCGAAAGTCGCCGCCCTGGAGGCAGACAAATGGGAAGCGCCCGGACCGCTGGCAAGCCCGGGCAGCCGCCGACGCTGCGCTCGACGCCGAAGCTAGGCTCGGCGCTCGAGCGCGGTGCGTACCTCGGAGGCGATTTCGTCGGGACGATAGGGCTTGTGAATCAGCTTGCCGTGGAGCTGATCGGCGGGCCGCCGCGATACGTGCGAGAACCCCGTGGCATAGAGCACCTTGAGCTCCGGCTGCAGCCGCTTCGCCTGATCGGCGAGCTCGAACCCGTCCATCACACCAGGCATAACAATGTCGGTAAACAGCAGGTCGAACTTCACCTGCTCCATGAGAATCTGCAGCGCAACTTCAGCATTCGGCACTGACAGGACCGAATATCCCCGGTTCCGCAACGATGTAGAGACCAGTTCTCTCACATCTTCTTCGTCTTCAACCACCAAGATGCTGAAACTCATTCCGGCGTTCCCTTTGTGCCCCGGAGTTCAGCCCCGGACGCTCCTCCCCCTGGGAATATGGAGCGGTGCGCTGCCCCTGACGATAACCCGTTCGGGTCGATTTTGTTGCAGTGTGCTCGATTTTCCATCGCTTTACGAGGTTGCGATGATGAGTCGCGCCACACTTAATGCTCAGCAAAACGGAAAATCAGCGAGATCGCCGATTTGCCGTGGCGCCCGGGCACGAACTTACGCCGAAAAACTGCATCTGATCGTCCCGACACAACCGTGTCCAGTGTCGCCGACGCTTTGTCTGCCCCGTTCCGTGCCGCCTTGCTTGACGCGTCGGATCGAGTATAGGAGGCTCGCGCCAAACAAGGAGACGGGGCATGAGCTTCGCGACGATTCGCTTCGAGCGCGACGAGGGCGTGGCGACCTTGACGCTCAACCGGCCCGACCGGCTCAACAGCTTCACGACCGAAATGCACGAAGAGGTGGCGGCGGCGCTCGGCACGGTCGAAAGCGACGCTGACATCCGCGCGCTGCTGCTCACCGGCGCCGGCCGCGGCTTCTGTGCCGGACAGGACCTCAATCTGCGCGAGGCCAGCGCCGGCGGCGAGTTTGATGCCGGCGCGGCGATCGACCGCTACTACAACCCGCTGGTGCGGCGCTTGCGGGCGCTGCGCAAACCGGTGATCGCGGCGGTCAACGGCCCGGCGGCCGGCGCCGGCGCCAATCTTGCCTTCGCCTGCGACATCGTCCTCGCCGCGCGCTCGGCGAGCTTCCTGCAAGCTTTCTGCCGCATCGGGCTCGTCCCCGATACCGGCGGCACCTGGTTCCTGCCGCGGCTCGCCGGCTCGGCACGCGCCCTGGGGCTGATGCTGCTGGGCGAGCCGCTGCCGGCGGCGACCGCGGCGGAGTGGGGGCTGATCTGGGAAGTGGTCGATGACGACAAGCTGATGAGCGAAGCACGAGCGCTCGCGACGAAGCTAGCGCGAGGCCCCACCGTCGGGCTCGGCCTCATCAAGGACGCGCTCAACCGCTCGCTTGCGAGCACGCTCGATGCGCAGCTCGACAGCGAGCGCGATCTGCAGCGCATCGCCGCGACATCGGCCGATTTCCGCGAAGGCGTCGCCGCCTTCCTCGAGAAGCGGCCGGCGCGGTTCACCGGGCGATGATGGACGGCGATCGGCCCGAGCAGCGCCTTGCCGAAGCGGTCGCGCGCGCGATGCTGGCGCAGGACGAGGCCTCGCGCGCGCTCGGCATGATGGTGGAAGAGATCGCGCCCGGGGAGGCGCGGCTCTCGATGAGCGTGCGCGGCGACATGATCAACGGCCATGATCTCTGCCATGGCGGGCTCATTTTCACGCTCGCCGACAGCGCCTTGGCCTTTGCCTGCAACGCGCGCAACCAGGTGACCGTCGCCGCCGCCGCCGAGATCCAGTTCGTCAGCCCCGCCCGCAAAGGCGAGACGCTTGTCGCCGTGGCGCGCGAGCGGGCGAGCATGGGGCGCAGCGGCATCTACGACGTCGAAGTCACCGACCGTGCCTCGGGCCGTCTCGTCGCCCTCTTCCGCGGCCGCGCCCACCGCATCGACGGCCGCATCGTGGCAGAGGACCCGGCATGAACGACGGCTTGCCGCCCCTCGCCCCGCCGAGCCGCGGCGAGCTCGAACCGATCGAGCTGGCGAGCCGCGACGAGATCGCGGCGCTGCAGCTGGCACGACTCCGATGGACGCTGGGCCATGCCTACGACAATGTCGCGCATTTCCGCGGCCGCTGCGAGGCGGTAGGCACTCATCCGGACGATCTCAAGCAGCTTGCCGATCTCGCCCGGTTTCCGTTCACCACCAAGGACGATCTGCGCCAGACTTATCCCTTCGGCATGTTCGCCGTGCCGCGCGAGAAGCTGTTGCGGCTGCACGCCTCGAGCGGCACCACCGGCAAGCCGACGGTGGTCGGCTATACCAAGCATGATCTCGACATCTGGGCCGATCTCGTTGCGCGCTCGATCCGCGCCTCGGGCGGCAGGCCGGGCGATCTCATCCATATCGCTTACGGCTACGGCCTCTTCACCGGCGGCCTCGGCGCGCATTATGGCGCCGAGCGGCTCGGCTGCACCGTGATCCCGGTCTCCGGCGGCATGACCGAGCGGCAAGTGCAGATCATTCAGGATTTCAAGCCGAGCATCATCATGGTGACGCCGTCCTACATGCTGGCGATCGCCGACGAGTTCGAGCGGCAGGGGCTCGATCCCCGCGCCTCCTCGCTCAAGATCGGCATCCACGGCGCCGAACCCTGGACCAATGCGCTGCGCGGCGAGATCGAGCGGCGCATGGCGATGCATGCCGTCGACATCTATGGCCTCTCCGAGGTGCTTGGCCCCGGCGTCGCCAATGAGTGCGTCGAGAGCAAGGATGGACTCCATCTCTGGGAGGACCATTTCTATCCCGAAGTGATCGATCCCGCGACCGGCGCGGTGCTGCCCGATGGCGCGGTGGGCGAGCTCGTGCTGACGACACTCACCAAGGAAGCGCTGCCGATGGTGCGCTATCGCACGCGCGACCTGACGCGGCTCTTGCCGGGGACCGCACGCAGCATGCGGCGGATGGAGAAGATCACCGGCCGCAGCGACGACATGCTGATCATCCGCGGCGTCAATCTCTTTCCCAGCCAGATCGAGGAGCTGATCCTGAAGCAGCAGGCGCTCTCCGGCCATTATCTGCTCGAAGTGAGCCGCCCGCGCCAGCTCGACGAGCTCAAGGTCATCGTCGAGCTCCGGCCCGAAGCGACCCCCAACAGCGCCGCCGCCGAGGAGCGCATCGCCGCCGCGCTGCAGCATGACGTCAAGTCGCTGATCGGCGTCACCGCGCGGATCGAGATCGTTGCCGTCGGCAAGATCGAGCGCTCGATCGGCAAGGCGCGGCGCGTCATCGACCTTCGGCCGAAGAGCTGACCTCCGGAGCCTTGCATCGCCGCTTCCGGCACCCGACATTTAAGGCGAATTGCTCGATCCTTCCGATGGGGCTTCTTCCATGGCGAAATGGCGGAACCTGGCGCTGGCGCTGCTTTGCGCGTTGACGCTGCTCACCCCCAGCCTTGCCGCGGCGCGCGCCGGCGGCAGCTTCCGCGGCGGCGGCATGAGCTATGGCAGCGAAGGAAGCTTGGGCTCGCGCACCTATGACGACAACGGCGGCCAATCCGTCGGCCGCAGCATGACGCCTTACAGCAATCCGGGTTCGTCGTCTTACGGTTACGGTTATGGCCAGAACCATCCCTTCCTGACCGGACTCGGCGGCGCTCTGTTCGGCTCGTGGCTCGGCTCGATGCTGTTCCCGCATTGGGGCTATGGCTGGGGCTTTGGCCATGTCTTCGGCTCGCTCTTCTCGTGGATCTTCATCATCTTTGCGCTGTCCATGCTGTTCCGCTTGTTCCGGCGCAGCCACGGCCCGCTGACCATGCCGCCGCTCGGCGGCATGGGTTATGGCGGCCCGACAGTCGGCTATGGTTCGGGCGCCGGCTATGGGCCGGCCATCGCCAGCCACCCGATTACGGTGAGCGCCACCGACTACACCGCGTTCGAGGCGATCCTGAGAGCGGTACAAGGCGCGTGGAGCCAGCGTGATCTGCGCTCGCTGTCGCATTATGTGACGCCGGAGATGCTCTCCTATTTCAGCGAGGAGCTCGCCGGCAATACCAGCCAAGGCGTCGAGAACCATGTCGAGCGCATCGAGCTCATGCGCGGCGATGTGCGCGAGGCCTGGGACGAGGGCAATCTGCAATACGCCACCTGCCTGCTGCAGTGGCGCGCTCTCGACTACACCGTCCGCAGCGACCGCAAACCCGGTGAGCCCGGCTGGCTCGTCGAGGGCGACGCACAGCACCCGAGCGCGGCGCAGGAGCTCTGGACCTTCGCGCGCAGCCGCGGCGGCCACTGGCTGCTGTCCGCGATCCAGCAGATCTAAATCCGACCTATCTTGCATCCCGGGCCCGGAGCCGTCATGGATCGGCTTCGGGAGGATGGCATGATCGGAGTTTCCGTCGAGCAGCAGCGCATTCGCGACGCCATTGCGCGTCTGTGCCAAGGCTTCGGCGAGGATTACTGGCTCGAGCGCGACCGCAAGGGCGGCTTCCCTGAGGCGTTCTACGGCGCGGTAGCGCGTGACGGCTGGCTCGGCATCGCCATGCCGGAAGCCTATGGCGGCGCCGGTCTCGGGATCGCCGAAGCGGCGGTGATGATGCAGGCGGTTGCCGAATCGGGTGCCGGCTTCAGCGGCGCCTCGGCGCTGCACATGAACATCTTCGGCCTCAACCCCGTCGTCCGCTTCGGCAGCGAGGAGCAGAAGCGCCGCTTCCTGCCGCCGCTGATCCGCGGCGAGGAAAAAGCTTGCTTCGCCGTCACCGAGCCCGATGTCGGGCTCGACACCACGCATCTCAAGACGCGGGCGGTGCGCCACGGCGATCACTACGTCGTCTCGGGCCGCAAGATCTGGATCTCGACCGCGCAGGTCGCGCATAAGATGCTGCTGCTGGCGCGCACCACGCCGTTGGAAGAGGCAGCAAAGCCGAGCGACGGGATCAGCCTCTTCTATACGACGCTTGATCGCAGCAAGGTCGAAGTGCGCGAGATCGCCAAGATGGGACGCAAGGCGGTCGATTCGAACCTGCTGTTCATCGACGGCCTCGAAGTGCCCGCGGCCGATCTCGTCGGTGCCGAGGGCAAAGGCTTCCAGCAGATCCTCCACGGCATGAATCCCGAGCGCGTCCTCATCGCCGCCGAAGCGGTCGGCCTCGGCTTCGCCGCGCTCAACCGCGCCGCCGAATATGCGCGCGAGCGTGTCGTCTTTGGCCGGCCGATCGGCCAGAACCAGGGTATCCAGCATCCGCTGGCGCAATGCTGGGCGGAGCTCAAAGCGGCGGAGCTGATGGTGCGCCATGCCGCCGCCCTCTACGACGCGGACCAGCCCTGCGGCGCCGAAGCCAATGCGGCCAAATATCTTGCCGCCGAAGCGTGCTGGCGCGCCTGCGAGACCGCGATCCTCACCCATGGCGGCATGGGCTATGCCCAGGAGTATCACGTCGAGCGCTATCTGCGCGAGGCACAGATTGCCCGCATCGCGCCGGTGAGCCCGCAGCTCATGCTCTCCTTCATTGCCGAGCGGGTGCTGGGCCTGCCCAAATCCTACTGACTTGGCGGGCGCACGCGGCCGAGGCTATGCTTTCCGAGGCGACCCGGGAGGACATCATGCCGCTGACCCAGCTCAACCACGTCACCGTGCGCACCGACGATCTCGAAGGCACACGCGATTTCTACGCCGAAGCGCTGGGCCTCCGGGACGGCTTCCGCCCGCCCCTCGCCTTCCCCGGCTACTGGCTCTATTGCGGCGAGCAAGCGGTGGTGCATCTCGTTCCGCACAGCGGCCAGATCGGCGCCGGCCCCGGCGATGCCACCGGCAATTTCGACCATGTCGCTTTCGTCGGCGAGGATTACGAGGCGATGCGCGACCGCCTGCAGCGGATGGGCCTCGCTTTCCGCGAGAACGAAGTGCCTGGCATCCGTCTCCGCCAGCTCTTCGTCCGCGACCCCAACCAGGTGATGATCGAGATCAACTTCCCGCAGGCCTGACGAGGGCGCGCCAGCCGCGAGCAGAACCAAGCGGGACAAAACCCAGCCGCGAGACGTTAGCACCTTCGGGAGGGGGCCGGAGGCGCGCGATGATGTCGAGCTTGGGATGGGCGATTTTGCTGGTCGGCTTGGCCTTGGCGGCGGATGTGGGTTGGGCGGAATACCGCGAGTGGCGACGCCGGCGCCGGGCCGCCCGGCGCGGCACGACCCTGACCCAGAAATTCGGCCTGCGCGACCCCTCCTCCCGGCTGAACCATCGCAAAGCCAGCAGGTAAGGCGTGACCAGCGAACGGGGGCGGCACCGGCCGCCCCCGTTCGGTGCTAGGCGACGACCAGATCCGGCACGAGGACTTTGCCCTTGGTCTCGGGGGCGAAAGCCAGCGATGCAGCCCAGCTGAGCGCGCCAAGGCAGGTGCCGATGATCATCGGGATCGCAAACCCCGTACCGTAATGGGCGGCGAAGAAGGTCAACACCAACGGCACGAACCCGCCGAAGATTGCCGCCTGGTGGTAGCAGAAGGCCGTCGCGGTCGCGCGTATCTCGGTCGGGAAGCGCTCGTTCAGGTACGGCACCATCTGGCCCTGCATGCCGCCGCCGGCGCAGAACCCCTGCGCCACGAAGCCGACGACGATCCACAGCAGGTTCGTGTTCAGGAGGTAGAAAGGCGCCAGCGGGACGGCGATCAGCGCCGGAATGATCATCGCCCAGCGCCGGCCGAAGCGGTCGGCCCACCAACCCCAGCCGCACGCCGCCAGGAACACGCCGAGATTCCCGAAGAAGATCGGCGTCGCCACCACCGCCGGTGCGAGACCCAGGTCCTTTTGCAGATGCGTCGCAAACAGCGCGTTGACCGAATAGTACGCGATGAAGCCGCTGGCCATCCACCAGCAGGAGGTCAGGGTGTTGGCGAGCACGCCGCGCTTGAAGATGGCCAAGAGCGGGGCGCGAACCTCGCGCTGCTCCAGCTGCTGACGCCGCCGGTTCTCGAGCCAAATCGGCGGCTCTTTGACGTAGCGGCGGACATAGAACACGGAGAGCGCCGGCAAGACGCCGACCCACAGCATGCCGCGCCAGCCGATGTAGCTGTAGAACAGACCATAGATCGCGCTCGACAGCATGAAGCCGAGGCCCCACGAGCCCTGCAGCACGCCGCCCATGAAACCGCGCGAGCGCACCGGCCAGCTCTCCATCGCCAAGGCGCTGCCGGCCGGCCATTCCGCCCCCATGCCGAAGCCGAGCAAGGCGCGGAACAGGAAGAGATAGGTGAAGGTCGGAGAAAAGCCGGCCGCGAAATTGCTGAAGGAATACCAGAGGATGGAGATCATCAGCGGAATCTTGCGGCCGATCCGGTCGGCGAGCCAGCCCGACCCGACGGCGCCCAGCAGCCGCATCCACAAGGTGACGGTCAGAACGAAGGCGACATCGGTCAGGGGGACATGAAATTCCTGCGAGATCGGCACCATGATCAGCAGGAACATCGTGAAGTCGAAGGCATCGAGCGTCCAGCCGAGCCATGCCGCCCACCAGGCCAGCCACTGCTCCTTGGTCGGCTCTTTCCACCAGGGAATCGGTTTGCTTGCGTCTTGCGCCGTGGTCATCGCTTGCCTCCCGGTTGCAGGCCGGAGCGATTACCCTCGCGAGGGTTTCGCTCGCGACGTTTTTAGTTTCAGAATTAGTTTCAGCTTACGCCGAACGCTTGGCGCAGGCCACTACGCTGTGGGGTGCGTTGGCAGGTGATCTCAAGCGCGGCGGAGGAAAGCCCTCGACCGTGACGGCGCCCGGCGCCGGGCGCCGTCAGCCGGCCTTGCTGACCCGCATGTACCATTCCACGAGACGGCGGACCTGACGCTGCGTATAGCCATGGGCCATCATCCGCTCGACGAAGTCGGAATGCTTCTTCTCGGTTTCGCTGTCTTTTTTGCTGCCGAAGCTGATGACGGGAAGCAGATCCTCGACTTGCGAGAACATGCGCTTCTCGATCACTTCGCGCAGCTTCTCATAGGACGTCCACGGCGGATTTCTCCCGCCATGCGCCGCGCGGGCGCGCAAGGCAA
>Ga0335076_10001546_pt1 | contig 22324 bp, 16 predicted proteins | sample Lox_Sample_25_FD_206717 | JGI IMG/M metagenome (GOLD analysis project Ga0335076, IMG submission 206717) | Soil microbial communities from Loxahatchee National Wildlife Refuge, Florida, United States - Lox_Sample_2.5 | ecosystem: Environmental > Terrestrial > Soil > Wetlands | place: USA... | reverse complement strand
CCAGGCCCTCACCGAAGAGATGGTCTGGAAAGACGGCATGCTGATGAATCCCGGTCTGCTCGAATACCGCAGTCCTTCGGCAGTCGAATCACCGTCAATCGACCCGATCATCGTCGAGAGCATCGACCCCGAAGGCCCGTTCGGTGCAAAAGAATGCAGTGAAGGATCGCTCGCTGCAACGATCCCCGCGATCTCCAATGCAATCTACGACGCAGTCGGTGTGCGCCTGCACGAATCGCCGTTCACGCCGGAGCGTGTATTGGCTGCAATCCGCGCAAAGAAAAATGCGAAGGCAATGAATCTGACAGAAGGCGTCGATCCAACTGCGCCGCAGCGATGCCGCGAACATGGCGGATCGCTCTGCTTCAAGGGCAAAGGCCCGGAACGTCATCCCCTCGACCCGTCGCGCCAGGAACTTCCTGCCGGAGGTGCGGATTGAGCCTGCCGCAATTCAAATTGCTGAGGCCGCAGTCCATCGAAGAAGCAGTCGGCTTCCTTGCTCATGTGGGGACGGCCGGCCCCGGCCGTCCGGCCGACGCGGGGTTCGCGTCGGCGGCTGAGTCGTCTGGCGGGCCGGGGCGTCCGCCGCTCCACGTGCCGATTCGCATCCTTGCTGGCGGCACCGACCTCATCCCATCGATGCGCCAAAAACTTTTCGAGCCGCAGTACATACTCGACCTCCGCGCCATCGCTGAACTGAAGGGTATCAAGCGGCACGCAGACGGTTCCGTCGAGATTGGAGCCCTCACAACGATCCGCGACATCGAGCGCTCCAGTTTCCTTCGCCAGTACTTTCCGGTGCTCACCGAAGCCGCTGCAACCGTCGCCTCCCCTGTCCTCCGCAATATGGGTACGATCGGGGGCAACATCTGCCTCGACACGCGCTGCCTCTGGTACAACCAATCGCTCACCTGGCGCAAAGGATGTGGCTTCTGCATCAAGAAGGATGGCGATCTCTGCCACGTCGCTCCCGGCGGAACAAAATGCTGGGCGGCATTTTCAGGCGACACGCCCCCGGCCCTGCTTTGCCTGAACGCCGAAATCGAAATTGCGAGCCCCCGCGGAACTAGCCGCATATCGCTCGCCGATTTCTACACCGGTATCGGCGACAACTACCGCAAGCTGCAGCCGGACGAAATTCTCACCCGGGTATTCCTGCCCTCATCCTCGGCTGGATACAGCGGCGTCTATCGCAAGCTCCGCGTCCGCGGATCAATCGACTATCCTCTAGCCGGGGTCGCGGTCGTGATGCGACGCTCGAACGGCCACATCGCTGACGCGCGCATCGGAATCACGGCTGTGAATCCTGCACCACTGATTGTGAAGGGAGCAACGGAATTGCTGGAAGGGAAGACCCTCGACGAGCAGCTCGCCTCTGCCGTCGGCGACCTCGCCGCAAGAACGGCCAAGCCGCTCACCACTTCGGCTCTGACGCCCGGGTATCGCCGCGAGATGATTCGGGTCTTCACAAAGCGAGCGGTACTTGCCGCTGCAGCGAACTAGATGCTCTGATATGCTTCTCGCGGCCAAACATCGGCCCCGAACGGCTAGCCACTCAATGATCACCGATTGCCACATCCATATCCAGCCCATGGACATGTTCAAGCCTCATGCGCTGGAGTTAATGAAGAAGAAGCGTCCTAACTTCGATCAGATCGTCGAGTTCTGCCGCTCGCCGAAGGCATTTCTCAAATTCATGGACGTGAGCGGCATTGATCGCGCCATGCTTATCAACTACGTGGCGCCTGAAGTGATCGGCTTCACCAGCGGCGTAAATCAGTTCGTGGCGGATTATGTCAAAGAAGATCCCAAACGCCTATTGTCATGCGGCAGCCTGCATCCGCGGCACACAGAAAACATCCTCGCGGACGTTGAACAGATTCTGCGCCTGGGATTGAAGATGATCAAGATCCATCCGCCGCATCAGCTTTTATATCCGAACGATTACCTCACCGGCGCCAAGGAACTGGAGATCATCTATCGTGCCGCGGAAGCGAACGGCGTACCGGTCATGTTTCACACCGGCACTTCGATCTTTCCGGGCGCGCGGAATAAGTACGGAGATCCAATCTATGTCGACGATGTGGCAGTCGATTTTCCCAGGCTGAAAATTCTTCTGGCCCATGGCGGCCGACCGCTCTGGATGCAGACTGCTTTTTTCCTTATCCGCCGCCATCCAAATGTCTATCTCGACATTAGCGGCATCCCGCCGAAAACGCTGCTGAAGTATTTCCCGCGATTAGAGGAGATCGCCGGGAAAACGCTCTTCGGCACCGATTGGCCAGGCCCGGGCGTACCCGACATCAAAAAGAATTTGGATGAATTCAGAGCTCTTCCGCTCAGCGCACAAGTACAAGATCAGATTCTCACCAAGACAGCGCTCACAATTTGGCCAGCATAGTTCCCCCTAAAGAAAAGGCCCGCCATTTCAGCGGGCCTGATGAAAATGCGAGTTGCAATGGAACTATTTTCCTGCCGCTGCTGCAGCTGACTTGCCCATCAACTCATCCGCCAGCGCCGTCGCTCCATAAATCTTGCGCAGCGCTTCCTGTATTCCGCGCGAGTCGACCGAAACCGCGCGAGCTTGCGTGTCGTTGTAGGCAAAGTTCCACGACAGGGACTGGATATTTCCATCGAAGATAATCCCCACCACTTCACCTTTCTTGTTCACGGTCGGCGAACCAGAATTGCCTCCGATAATGTCCGCCGTCGAAACGAAATTCAGCGGTGTCTTGAGATCCAGCTTTGACTTCGACGCAATCCAGCTCTCCGGCAGGTTATAGGGCGGCTTGCTGCCATGCGCAGCAGCATGTTCGAATGCACCTCCCATGTTGGTGTCGAACGGAATTGCCTTGCCGCTCTCCTGATAGCCCTTCACGACACCGTAGCTCAAGCGCAGCGTAAAGGTCGCGTCCGGAGGTTGACTGAATCCGCTCTGTGCGAATCGCGCCGTAGCGATCTCAGTTCCATCGCGACGCACTACGGAGTCAATCTTATCCTCAAATTCTCGGCGTGCATCGCGGGCGTCGGGGTCAATGGCCCGCATTGCAACGATCAACGGATCAGCGCTCGCGTCAATGGCCGCTTCACCGCCCTCATACAGCTGTTTCCTCACCGCAACGTCCTCGAGTTTAGTGTTGCCGATGAATTCCTTGGCTGCATCAGCAGGCGTTTTCCCCTGGAGCAGCTTTTGAACGTCCGGGTTGTCCTTGCCCAGCGCGTTCTGCATTTCGTTGAGAGATGCAGTCATGTCCAGGGTTTCCAGATTCTTATAAATTGGTGCCTCCGAGAAAAGCTGTTGCTCAAGGGAAGGCAATCCGGAATCGCGAAACTCCCGCATACGCTGATCATTCGGCTTTGATTTTTCAACGCCCGATCGTACCAAGACACGGGCGATCTGCGCCAGCCGCGGAAAGCCCCGCATGCGCTCCAGGTAAGTGACGTTGTTGTAGATAGAACGCTCCAGCTTCATAGCCTGGGCGATTTCTTCCCAAGGATCGGAACCTGCGTTCTTCGGATTCTCCTTGAAGTTTGCCTTGAGCTTCGCTTCGTCGCCAGCCTTCGATTGCATAATCGACTTGTCGAGCAGTCCCGCGTTGTAGCCTGTAATTGCTTTCAATGAATTCTGCAAGCCGAAGATGTCTTCCTGGGCGATTCGCGCGTCTTCTTCTGACTGCTTGCTGAAGTCCTGCAGCAGCGCAATTCGCTCGGAGAGAAATTTCAAAACCGACGGATACTGGACGTCGCGTAAGAACTCCAATTGCGACATTGTCAACAGTCGGCTAGTGCTGCCCGGGTGCCCGGAAACGAAAATCAGATCGTTGTCGCTGACTCCGGTCGGCGACCATTTCAGGTAATGATCCAGATGTGCAGGTTTGTCGTTCTCGTACACCCGGAAGAAAGTGATGTCGAGGTCATAGCGTGGGTATTCGAAGTTGTCGGGATCGCCGCCAAAAAAGGCGATACCGAACTCGGGTGCAAACACCAGTCGCACGTCCGTGTACTTTTTGTACTTGTACAGGTTGTAGACTTGGCCCGAATAGAACGTCACGACGTCGCAGCGCAGGCCCGTTGCCGTGGTGCAATCTTTTTCCACTTGCGACATAGCGGCGCGTTGTGCCTTGCCAATCTCGGCCGCTGACATCCCAGCCTTTACGCCGGCGTTGATCTTGTCTGTAACATCTTCGATGCCGATAAGCTCGTTCAGTTCTAGAGCTGGGCATTTCGCTTCTTCCGCCTGGGTTTTCGCATAGAACCCGGTCTTGATGTAATCATGTCCTTCGGTGGAGAGCTGCTGCACGCATCCGGCGCCTACATGGTGATTCGTAAACGTGAGGCCATCGGCCGAGACGAACGATCCAGAACCCCCGTTATTAAAGCGAACAGACGACAGCCGGACATGATCGAGCCAGGCCTGGGTCAGCTCAAAGCCGTATTTGGCCTTGATCTTATCTTTAGGTGCTTCGTTGTACAGCCACATACCTTCATCGGCAATGGCCAGATTCGACAACGCAAAGGCGCACACCAGCAGCGCCGCAAAAGAGCGTTTCATTGTAGGAAGTCCTCCATCAGGAGCCAGTACAGGGCTGCAGGGAACCCGCAGACGAACCTTTTAATATACGCTGCGCGAAACAGCCGTGGCAAAGCACATTGGCATGACAGGCAAAAGCGACCGGCCTTCTGGCATCCAATATTCTGCGCATCTGCGATGTGGTTTTGAGAGTGGAGAGCGTGTAAGGTATAAAACATGTTTGCCCTCGCGTTCCCCTCGTGCGCAGCGCAATCGAAGATTCCATAGCCAAAGTGAGAAATCAATGTCCAGCGTGACCTCAGCGCGTGCCCCGAAAGGGCTCGAGGGTGTCGTTGCCACCAATTCGAACATCTGCTACATCGACGGCGACCGCGGCGTCCTCGCCTATCGGGGCATCGACATCCACGAACTCGCCGATCATTCGAACTTCGAGGAAACCTGCTATCTGCTGTGGTTCGGTAAGCTACCCACGCGCGCTGAGTTGCGGGAACTTCACAATCGGCTTGCGGAAGAACGAAAGCTTGATGCTTCCATCATTAACCTGCTGAGAACAGCTCCGCGCCACGCCCTGCCCATGGACGTCCTGCGCACGGCAGTCTCAGCTTTATCGTTCTATGATCCGCAAGAGAAGAGCAATGATCGCCAGGCGAATGTCGACAAGGCAATCCGTTTGACTTCGCAGACTGCCATGATCGTCGCCGCGTACGATCGTATTCGCAAGGGACATCCCATCATTGAGCCAGACCGTTCTCTTTCCCACGCAGCTAATTTTCTCTTGATGCTGAACGGCAAGCATCCCTCGCCCACAGCAGAGCGCGCACTCGATATCGCCCTCATTCTGCATGCCGACCATGAATTGAACGCGTCCACGTTTGCGGCACGAGTCACTGCCGCAACCTTGTCCGACATGCACTCGGCGGTCACCTCAGCCATCGGTGCTCTGAAGGGGCCTCTCCACGGAGGCGCCAACGAAGCGGTTTTCCACGTGCTCGTTGCCATCGACGAATCCGGAGCCGATCCCGTCGATTATGTAAAAGCCATGCTGGCGCAAAAGAAAAAGATTCCGGGCTTCGGACATCGTGTCTACACGACTGAAGATCCTCGCGCCACTCACCTGCGCGTCATGTCCCGCGACCTCGGCAACTCCAGCGGGCAAGCCAAGTGGTTCGAGATCTCCCATAAGATTGAAGAATTCGTAAAAGCTGACAAGAAGCTGAATGCAAACGTGGACTTTTACTCCGCCTCTACGTATCACACGTTAGGAATTGATGTGGATCTCTTCACTCCGATTTTCGCCGTCTCCCGCATCAGCGGATGGACCGCCCACGTCATCGAACAACTCGACGATAACCGCCTGATCCGTCCCCGGGCCGAATATCTCGGGCCAGAGTATCCGAGCAAATACGTGCCGATCGACCAGCGAGGATAGTTCAGCCGCACTTTCATGCTGTCCTTCTGTTGGTCTTCGCGGACTCAGCGGCCTTTCTCCGGGACCTTCGCGGTTCAAGCCTTTTTCGAAAATACCCTAATAAACTCTGTAATCGCGGGCTTTGTCTCTTCTGTATGCATGTTCCACCATCAAAATCCCGTAGAATAGAAGCGGGTTCTGTATGCATCGGGTTTACCTCGACAATAACGCCACCACTCCGGTCGTACCGGAGATCTTCGAGGCCATGCGACCGTGGTTCGGCGAACATTTCGGCAATGCTTCGTCCATCCATCACCATGGACAGGAAACGCGGGCCGCCGTCGAGAATTCGCGCGAGTCCGTGGCGACGTTGTTAGGGTGCAGCGCATCCGAGATTGTCTTCACCAGCGGAGGCACAGAGGCTGACAATCTCGCCCTAGCCGGACTCGTGAAGGCTGGAGACCATGTAATCACCTCGGGTGTTGAGCATCATGCCGTCCTACACACCGCGAAACATCTGCAAGAACTCGGTTGCGACTTGACCGTCTTGCCGGTTGATGGTCGCGGCGTGGTCGACCCGGCGGACGTGCGCCGAGTGTTGCGCCCAAACACCAAACTGATCTCAATCATGATTGCCAATAACGAAACCGGCGTGCTGCAACCGGTTGAAGAGATCGGAAATATTGCCGCCGAGGCGGGTGTGTTTTTCCATACCGATGCGGTGCAAGCGGCTGGCAAGGTGCGCATCGATGTCAAGCGAATCGGATGTAGTGCGCTCTCCATTTCAGGCCACAAGATGCACGCTCCGCAAGGCATCGGCGCGCTCTATGTAAAGAAGGGAACTCGCCTGCAGCCTCTGTTCTATGGCGGACGTCACGAGCGCTCGCGACGCGCGGGGACCGAAAATGTCCCGGGCATCGTCGCCATGGGCAAAGCTGCCGAATTAGGTTTACAGGGATTTGAGCGTGGCGACGACAACAAGATTTCGGCAATGCGCGATCGTCTCGAGGGAGGAATTCTCGCGCAGATCGACGAAACCTCTGTGAACGGAGCAGGCGCTCCGCGAGTGCCGAACACGACCAACATCCGTTTCGACCAGATCGAAGGTGAATCCCTGGTGATCGCGCTGGATTTAAAAGGATTGGCGGTCTCCACGGGAGCCGCGTGTTCCTCCGGGGCGATCGAGCCGTCCCACGTGTTACTTGCAATGGGACTGAAGCCAGAGCGTGCGCGAGCCAGCATCCGGTTCAGTTTGGGCAAGCAGACAACTGAAGAAGATATCGAGTTTGCACTGAGCGTCGTACCGGAAATGGTTGCACGTCTCCGCGCCATCTCGCCAAGGTACATGAATCAAATGGTGAATAGTTAGCGCTTAGAGGTGCAGCGTCGAGCTCCTGAAGTGCTTGCGAGTGCTCTGTCGCTTTGCAAGCGTGGAAGAGCGGCCCTTAAGGGCCGCGTTGAATGCGAAGTTGGACACGGGGCTTTAGCCCCAGAGGTAAGCATTGAACCAAGAAACAATCGCAGTCGCTATGTCGGGCGGTGTAGATTCCTCCACCGTCGCGGCAATGCTGCGCGCCGATGGCCACAACGTTATCGGATTAACCATGCAGCTCTGGAACCAGCGCCGCCTCGCCGGACGCGAGGGCATGCCCGAGTCCGTTCAGGGACGCTGCTGCTCCATCGATGACGTCTACGACGCCCGCCGCGTCGCGCAACAGATTGGCATCCCCTATTACGTGGTCAATCACGAGGAGCGCTTCGAGCGTGACGTGGTGCGTCCGTTCGTCGACGAATATCTTTCGGGCCGCACCCCGATCCCATGCAGCCTCTGCAACAATCACCTGAAGTTCGATCAACTTTTGATAGTCGCTCAGCAGATTGGCGCCCAGCGCCTGGCCACCGGCCACTACGCTCGAGTGACATATGATGAGGCCCGAAGTCGCTGGCTGCTCAAGCGCCCAGCCGACCACAGCAAAGATCAAACCTACTTCCTCTTCGGGCTCACACAGGAGCAGCTCAGTCGCACGCTCTTCCCATTGGGCGACATGACGAAGCCGCAAGTTCGCGAGGTCGCCGCCCAGCACGGCTTGGTCATCGCCGAGAAGCCCGACTCGCAGGAGATCTGCTTCGTCCCCGGCGGAGACTACAAGCGCTTCATCGACGCCTACCTGGCTGAGCAGGGCGAGTCGCTGCCCGATACGGCAGGCGAACTCGTCACAACAAACGGGGAAGTCATCGGCGAGCACGCGGGCATTCACAATTTCACCATCGGCCAGCGCAAGGGCCTCGGCGTCGCCATCGGATCGCCGCTCTACGTCATCCAGATCAGCGGCGCGCAGAAGCAGGTGGTTGTTGGTGGCGACGAGCATCTCTACTCGCGCAGGCTGCACGCCAAGCGAGTGAACCTGATTTCAGTAGAAGACCTTGAAGAGTCGATGCGGGTGACAGTAAAGATTCGCCATCGCCACGAGCCGGCGCCCGCGACGATTGAGCGAACTGATATCGACGAAATCCTCGTTACCTTCGACGAGCCCCAACGTGCTATTACACCGGGACAAGCTACTGTGTTCTATGACGGGGATGTTGTGGTTGGCGGAGGCTGGATTGCTTGACTGAAGCTTAATACTGTCTCTTCGGATAGTGTGTGTTCTTCACACTGTTCTTGAACATCTTATTCTGCGCCTTCTTCTGCTTCTTCAGGTATTTCTTCATCTGCTTTTGCTGCTTCTTCTGGGCTTTTAACGAATCTCGGTTCTGTGCATAGGCTGGATTGTTCGTCCGCGCTCCTGCAGGAATTGAACAGGTCAGGCAGCAAATGGCGAAGCAAAGAGTCGCGATTAATCTTTTCATGAAGCTTCCGGGGGAACGGAATTATTAACTTGATTCTATCCTAAAGCCAACGAGTTCCTCCGAATAGCGGATAACCGAAGTCATCGTGCAGGGCATGTTCGCGTTTTTTGGGCGATGGTCTTTAACAATTTTGCACGAACTCGCGCAAGACAAAAAGGGGTGGGAGCGGGCTTACCATAGCTTACCTGAGCACCCAGCTCTGCCGCGAAGTGCTTCGAGGAAGGGAACTCCTGTCGTGCTTAGCTTTTCTTCCAGCCTTTCAGTGCAGTCGCATCCATTGCAAGCCCAGGACTCCGTCCCGTTATCGTCTCGGCATTTGCGGCGGTCGTGAGCGTCCTGTATGCGCGTTAGTTCAAAATACTCTTCCCAGTAAGGCCGTTCCTCCTCGAGCGGCGTGGGACAGTAGCAAATCTCGACCCAACGCGCGGTTTTGTCTTCGCAAAGGCACGCATCCTTCATGTTGCGCAGGTACTCGCCTTCAGCCACAGAGCCCTGCCCAAGCGTTTCCTGGTCAATGGCCTTCAGCAATTCTGCCTCACGCCCGGATTTCACTTGAGCTCGCACCAGATAACGCATAGTCAAGCAAACCTACTTCAGCCCAGCCTGTGCCAACATCTCTTGAAACTGATTCCGGGTGCGCATGTCGATCGATTGTGCCACCAGCCTGCCCCCACGATCATAAACAAAACTCTTCGGAATGCCTTCTATCACGAACGCGTCATTCACCTTGCGTCCGGGATCAAGTAGGACAGGATAGGTGATCTTTCTCTCCACGATGAAGGGCGCGACCTTCGCTGTTTTTTCATCAGAAATGGAAAGCACTAGAAAGCCTTGGTCCTTGTACTTGTCGTACAGCGCCTGCAGGTCCGGCATTTCTTTGCGGCAAGGAGGGCACCACGTTGCCCAGAAGTTCACAAGCACGACCTTGCCCTTCAGATCCCGCAGATGCCATGACTTTCCCGTAAGGTCAACCAGCGTGAAATCCGCATTCTGGCGCTTGGCGTCATCAACCGCAAGGCGAGCCAGAGCCTGCGAGAATTGCGGATTGTCCGACTCCGCCTGCATGTGCTCGTAGCGCACGAGAGAGGCAAGTTCCACATAAAGGTCGTCCGGTTGTCCATCTTTCGATTCCGGAGGCTGTTCCCGCAACGCGCTGGCAAGAGTCGTTGTCACCTCTTGCAGAGTGTCCCGACCAAAATCTCCTTCGGTAGACAGGTTGGCGAGATCACCTGCGAGCCTGAGTTTGTCAGGGACGACCGGCAACTGGCGAATCTGCAGTGCCAAATCTTTGGTTGTCCGTACGCGCACTGTATCGTCCAGTTTGCGGAGCCCCCTGATCTGATCGACAATCGGCTGCTCTTGCGGGCTCCATGTAATCTTCTCCTGCGCATGCAGGAAGGAGCTCAAAAGGACTATCGCGGTGGAGAGACTACAGACAAGAAACCGGCACACGATAGATGGGTAATTCATAAGAAGAAGTTTCAAAATCACACCTTCGACGTTTCAAATTCGAAGTTGGAAGCAAGAGTTCTGTGTCTTTGAAACTTTCAAACCTGAATGGGTGAGCCCCTCCTCAGATAAACATCTCATCCTGAGGTACAGGACGTCGCTCCCCCCGTCCATTGCGGCGACGGCCTGCAAAGAGAAACTCCAGACCTACCGTAATCCCTTGCATCAGGCCAGAAATCTGACGCACCGGCGACACCACCGTTTTCTGGACGACTTCAGAAGTGTGCTCAACACGGTCCAGCGTGCGGCTGAGGAGTTCGTCCGCCCGGATTATCTGCAGCCGGGCCCTGTCCACCATGTCATTCACGGTGGCATCCAGACGTTGCACCTGGTCCTTCACCGTCGTGGAGGTTTCTTTTACGTTCTCGGCAATGACGTCGAGCTTGGGCCGGAGATCGCTGATAATCTGCTGCGCCTGGTCGATGCTAGGCATCACCTTGGTCCGAACTTCACTCGCCAGTGATTGCAAGTCATTGGTCGTCTTGCGCATCGCAAGATACATCGCAAGCAGAACGCCAGCCTGCAGAAGAACTGCAATGCCAGTCAGCGCAATAAATATTGTAAGTTTGTCGTCCATCAGAATTTCTCCGCCTATCCCTGAGCGCGCGCGGAGGGCTCCAGCGCCACGATTAATCGACTAGGAATTCTTCGGGGCACCAGTTTCGGACGTGGCTTCGTGATATGCCTGGCGTCCAGCCTCATACGCTGCGCGGAACTGTTCCTTCTGCGTGTTCATCACGTCGCGGCCCCGGTCGGCCCATTCTTGCGCCTGCTCCCGCGCCTCGCGCGCGCGATTGCGAACGTACTCTCGCCCTTCTTCAGCCCGGGCGCGAATGGCTTCCCGAGTTTCACTGCCCGAGCGCGGTGCATACAGCACACCTGCAAGTGCTCCTAATCCCAAACCGGCGAGGAACCATACGAAACTATTTCCGTCACGATCCGACATACGGACCTCCCGTATAAGAACGTCTCAATCGATGGTACAACCGATATTCGCCAAATACAATTACAGGTCTTCCTGTAAGGGCATAATCCCGAGGGATGTAACGGTGGGGAACTGATTGACGGGCAAACTCGAAGGTTAGGAATACCCAAAACGAATCAGCCCTTCCGGGAAATCGAAAGGGCTGCGACTGGGGCAACTATTTCGGTTGCGGCGCGGTCGGTTGCGGCGCCGGTGCTGCCGGCTGGGTCTTCGTGGGCTGCGACTTGATCCCTTGCAGCACCGATCCCGGAGCGCCGGTATGTTTCGAAGCGTAGACGGAGAGTGTGATGGACGTAATCATGAACGCCACCGCTGACCACGTGGTGGCTTTCGACAGTGCGCTCGCGGCTCCGCGAGGACCGAAAGCCGTTTGACTCCCCTGGCCTCCAAAAGCGGCTGAGATGTCGCCGCTCTTGCCGCTCTGCAGCAGCACGACCACGATGATGAAGAAGCAAACCAGTATGTGAATAGTGGTGACCAGATAAATCATGATTCCTAGTTTTCCTGATTTAGTTCGGCGAACTTCCGGATATTGCTAGACTTTCGCTCGGAGTTCCGGGGCGGATGGTGCGGAAGGCGGGACTTGAACCCGCATGCCTTTCGGCGCCACCCCCTCAAGATGGTGTGTCTGCCAATTCCACCACTTCCGCGCTGACGTAAATCGCGACCGCCGGACAACAGTTCATTATAGCAAAGACCAGAATCGCACCTGGTCTACGAACCACCCCTTCCACCCGATCATTTACAGCTATTTTGTTTGACCTTGCCTAACAACATGATTACGCTGTCGCACTATGGTTCCTGAAGGCGAACTCCTTCAAGGCACGCACCCAACTCCGGAACTCCCACGAAAACTTGGTCTACTGGACTCATTGTCGATCGTCATAGGTGTTGTAATCGGCGCCGGTATTTTTCTGGTGCCGAACCTCGTCGCGCGCGAACTTAACTCGCCTACCGCCATTCTCGGCGTCTGGACCTTCGCCGGCGTGATCTCGTTTTTCGGGGCTCTGGCTTGCGCCGAGTTGGGAACCATGTTTCCCGCCACGGGTGGCCAATATGTTTTCCTGCGAGAATCCTGGGGGCCCCTCGTGGGATTTCTTTGCGGATGGTCGATGTTCGTTGTTGCTCGAACTGCGCAGGTAGCATGGTTGGCAGTCACTCTGGCTCTCTACTTTTCCTATTTCGTCCCGCTATCAGAAACTGCCTCGAAGCTGCTCGGGTTGGGAGCCATCGGCCTGTTTGCCTGCATCAATTACTGGGGTGTTACCGCCGGAGCCTTCGTACAAAAGGTTTTCGCCATGGCAAAAGTGGCCGGGCTGCTGTTAATCATCGGGAGCGCCCTTTTGTGGACAGGCAGGGGCCCCGCACCTGCTCCGGCGTCACCAGGCGGTTTCTCTCTATCAGGTTTCGGCGTCGCCCTGATTGCCTGCGTCCTGGCCTGCGATGGTTGGGTGCAGTTGAGCTTCGTAGCCGGTGAAGTTCGCAAGCCGAAACGAAATATATTGCTCGCGCTCGCCTTCGGATCGGCCATCTGCACGGCCATTTATCTTCTGGCGAACGTCGCGTACATGAAGGTGTTCTCAATCCCGGAAATCGCTCTAAGCGACCATGTCGCCGCCGACGTCGCCGCGCGCATCCTCGGTAGTCCGGGCGGTAAGTTGGTTTCCCTGATCATTCTGATGTCCATCATTGGAACGCTGAATGGCTGCTTCCTCACGAGCCCGCGAATTTATTTCGCGCAAGCCCGCGACGGACTCTTTTTCCGCAAGTTCGCAAACATACATCCCCAACATCAAACCCCGAGCTTCGCCATCGTGGCTCAGGCTCTGTGGGCCGCAGTGTTGTTGGTGACCGGTTCGTTCGAATCGCTACTGGATTACGCGATGTTTGCCCTGTGGCTCTCCTACGGCGCAATGGTCGCCGGCGTAATCATTTTGCGAGTGAGACGTCCCAACCTTGATCGGCCCTACCGCATGTGGGGATATCCGGTAACAGCGATCCTGTTCCTGGCTATTACATTATGGTTCCTTGGAAATATGCTTGTGACACGCCCGATACCCTCGCTGGCCGGGCTAGCTTTTATCCTGGTGGGCATACCGATCTACTACGTCTGGGCTCGAGGACATTCAACGATCGGGAATCTACAAACGGAAAATCTGAAATCTGAAATCTGACCTGAATCGAAGCTCGTGCAATCACGCAATCGACAATTCTCTTGACCCTGACGCAACGTCAGACCGTAAAACCTCAAGTAGGGACATGGCGGACCGAACCTATCAGCCTCACGAATTTGCCAAACGCGCGGGCGTCACCATCCGGGCTCTGCATCACTACGATCGCCTCGGACTCCTAAAGCCGGGCGGTCGTACTGCAGCTGGCTATCGCCTCTGCACCGATCGTGACCTCGTGCGTCTTGAGCAAATCGTGGCTCTGAAGTTTATCGGTTTTCCTTTGTCTCAGATCCGGGAACTCCTCAGTCGGAAAGATCTCGACGTGGCTGCTGCACTTCGGCAGCAGCGGCAGATCATCGCCGAAAAGCGAGATCATCTCGACCGGGCGATACGAGCGATCGAGCGTGCTGAACAACTCGTGTCCTCGGGTGGGATGAAGAAGTATTACACCGAAGAACAGCTCAACGATTTGCGCAAGCGCTATACGCCAGAAGTCCAGGCGAAAGCCGAGCACGGCTGGGCAGATTTGGTCCGCGATGTCGAAGCCGCCATCGCACGAGGTGATAGCCCCGACAGCGAAACCGGACGCAAATTGGCCGAACGCAAGCGGAACCTGATCGGTCTGTTCACCGGAGGCGATCCGGGAATCACCGCAAATCTGCAGAAACTGTACGAAGACCAGGCGAATTGGCCTGCGAATTTCAAGAAGCCGTACAGCGACGCAGTCGATAAGTTCCTGTGCGAGGCGGCGAAAGCGTTAGTGGCGGTCTGATAAGCCGTCTCAGCGAACTCAGCGGTCAGCTTTGGTAGAGATCGCCGAGGGAGTATATCGCTACAGCTATATCGCAGACGGTTGACCCAATCGCCGCGTCCTTACCGGCAATTCTTAGCGCCCTTCGCGGTAAAGACTTTTGAGTCCGCCGCAAAAAATCCGCCGCCAACATAGGAATATCTGGCCTTCGTCCCACAGATACTAAGCCGTGTGATCCAAATCACAGCGCCACCCTGCTGCCTCCGAGCATTATGAAAATGAATTTCAATTTCATTTAGCTGTCCCGGAAAGACGCATTCATGAAAACGCTTATCGCCGCTCTCCTCGCACTTCTACTCCTCGCAACACTTCCGGTTTTGGCCAGCGATGACAACGTTGTCCTGACCGGTATTGTCTCGGACCCAACGGCCGCCGTCGTACCGCAAGTCACAGTGATCGTCCGGAACTCTGCGACCGCTACCGAAGAAAAAACGTCCACCAGAGAAGACGGTTCCTACAGCTTTTTATCTCTGCCGCCCGGCCTCTACGATCTCCGCATCTCCAGTCCCGGATTCCGACCGCAATCCATCAAGGCCTTGCAACTCACTTCGGGTAAAACCTTAAAGCTCGATATCACGCTCGCTCTCGCCGAGCAGAGCACTATCGTCGAAGTCTCGGCAGACCTTCCGCAACTGGATCTCTCTTCGACGCAAATCGGCGAATCCCTTTCTGGAACCCAGATGCGAAGCGTTCCGGTCAATGGCCGCAGCTTTACTGACCTCCTCGCCATGCAGCCGGGAGTGGTGCCCACCAGTTCCGCCCAGCCCAACGCCGTGGTCATGTCCGGTTGCACCAATACTCCGCCCTCGGGCGATCTTGATCCGGGAAACCTTTCGGTGAGCGGCCAGCGCGAAACCGCCAATGGATTCTCTGTCAACGGCAGCATTGTCGAAGAAGGCTTCAACAATGGCACAGCCGTGGTTCCAGACCTCGACTCCATCGCCGACATGCGTGTGCTGACCAACAACTTCGACGCCGAATACGGCAACTACAGCGGCGGTCAAGTTCTGCTCACCACGAAGTCGGGTAACAACGATCTTCACGGCGGCGCGTTCGAATTTCTGCGCAATACCGGTCTTGATGCCCGCAATTACTTCGCTCCCGAGCGCGCCGCCTACGATCGCCACCAGTTCGGCGGATCGCTAGGCGGCCCCGTCATCAAGAACAAGCTCTACTTCTTCGCCGACTATCAAAGTACAAAGATGACGCAAGGCCAAGAAACGGGTGCGATCGTTGTTCCCAGCGCTGCCGACCGCTCCGGCAACCTCGTCGATCTCGCCGGCCAACTCACAGGGGAAGTCAGCTCCACCTACTGGGCCAGCCAGCTTTCTCAGAAACTCGGATACGCAGTGTCAGCCGGAGAATCCTACTACTCAGGCTCCGCCTGCACCAGCAAAACGCAATGTGTGTTCCCCAATGCGCAAATTCCCTCCACCATCTGGTCTCTACCGGCGAAGTCTCTGCTGCAATATATTCCGCAACCGAACGCTGGGACGAATTTGTTTTCGAGTTCCTCGGAAAACGAAACTGTTACCGACAACAAGGCCTCCGTTCGCTTCGATACGCACACGCACTTCGGCGATCTTTCCGGCTACTACTTCTTCGATCAGTATGCGATGAACAATCCGTATCCCACGGGCCAGGGGGGTGCGAACGTCCCTGGCTTCAATGCGCTGTCTGACGGGCGCGCGCAGCTCTACAGTCTCGGGCTGACGCGCGCCTGGGGCGTTAACACGGTGAACGAACTGCGCTTCAGCTATCTGCGCTATGCCAATCTCATCGGCCAGCCGTTTGGCGGCGTTGGTCCGTCACTGGCGTCGCAGGGATTCGTCGAAGGCGAGGGGACTCTCGGAATTGTGCCGCTGAATAGAAGCATCGAAGGAGTCGAAAACGTCGCCTTCAACGATTTCACGATCGGCGTCGACGTGACCGGCGAAAGCCAGATCAACAACACGTATCAATGGAGCGATAATCTGACCCACGTCATCGGACCTCACACTTTGAAATTCGGCGGAGGGTTCCACATCGATCAGGTCAACATTAAATCGAACTCGATCAACAACGGATCATTTCTCTTCCAGGGCACGGAAACCGGTTCTGACTTCGCCGACTACCTCCTCGGCATCGCCAGCACCTACGAGCAAGGAGACGCCAGCCCGTTTTACATCCGCAACAAATATATCGGCGCGTTCGCGCAGGATAGCTGGAAGCTGCGCTCGAACCTCACGCTCAACTACGGTCTGCGCTGGGATGTCCTTCCACCGTGGCGCGAAAAATATAACCAGCTGCAAACATTCGTTCTTGGCCAGCAATCCGAAGTCTATCCCGGAGCGCCGGCGGGAATCGTCTTTCCCGGTGACCGCGGCATTCCGAGCACTCTCGCTCCCACACGCTGGGCCGACTTTTCCCCGCGCCTCGGCGTTGCCTACTCACCCAATTTTGACGACGGACTTCTCCGCGATTTCTTCGGAGGCCCGGGCAAGACCAGCATCCATGCCGGTTTTGGTCTGTTCCACACCGCGATCGAAGGACTCTCCGCCGGAATCATGAGCGCCTGCGCTCCCTACGGATACGATTACGACAGCACCGGCGGCCGCCCACTGTTCAACGAACCGTTCCGCTCCGCCACCACCGGAGGCACGAACGGCCAGCCGTTCCCATCTCCAATTCCGGCGTTCGGTGCATCTGTCACCCACCCGAACAATACAGTGGACTGGTCGAAATACAACCCCATCACCGGCGATCCCGCCTTCTACTACCGAAACGTCTCTCCGTATACCGAGAGCTACAATCTGTCGTTCGAGCGCGAAGTCGCAAGCAGCACGTTCCTCCACGCCAGCTACATCGGATCGCAAGCGCACCGCCTGCTGGTTCTGACGTCCGCCGATCCCGGCAACAGCGCACTCTGCCGGAGTGTGAGCCAGCCCGACCAAGTCCTGCCCGGCAGCCCGACCTGCGGGCCATTCGGCGAAGGCGGCATCTTCACACGCGCCGATGGCACAAAGGTTCAGGTCCGCGGGCCATTCGGCTCGTCGTTCGACGGCATCACCTACCAGAAGACAATCGCGTCTTCAAACTACAGCGCATTCGAATTTTCTCTGCGCCACACAAGCCACCGTCTCGAAATGCTCGCCGGATACACCTATGGCAAGTCGCTTGACGATTCCTCGAGTCTCTCCGAGCCGGTCTATCCCATGGGCGCAAATCTCACGAAAGCTCTCTCCGCGTTCGACATTCGCCACAGCTTCGTCGTGAGCTACGAATACGATCTGCCGTTTGAAGCGCTCTTTCACGCCCAGAACCGTCTGACCACTGGATGGACCTTCTCAGGTATCACGCGGTTCTCGACGGGCCTTCCCGTTACGCTCTTCAACAACACCGACAGCTCTCTGCTCGGCAGCATGCCCAACGGCATCAACAACAATGGAGTCGATACGCCGTATTACATCCCCGGCAACCTGGAGATCAATCACAACGCTCGCAACCATCAGAGCGCATTTAATACCTCATTGTTTCCATCCGATGTGAGTCCGTACCTGGGGCAAATCGGCAATGCTTCGCGCCGTTTCTTCTACGGCCCAGGACTAAACAACTTCGACATCGCTCTCGAAAAGCAGCTTGTTGTGACGGAAGGGAAGTCTCTCGAATTTCGTATGGAAGCTTTCAACGTCTTCAATCACGCCCAATTCTTTGGAGCCGCGACGGTGAATGGAAACATCAGCAGCGCCGGCTTTGGCCAAATCGTAAGCGTCCAACCGCCGCGCCTGATGCAGGCAGCAGTAAAGTTCCAGTTCTGAAAAAAATCCTTAGCGTTTTCAGCGGCCTTTCTCAGCGATCTCGGCGGTCAAAGCTTTGACCGCAGAGTCCGCGGAGAAAGTTCCGCAGATAGCGCTGAGCAAATCTTAGTTCCTACTTCAGTGAAGAAAGCCCTGGCTGCAGCCATGAGAACAGGAATCCTGACCACTGTGGAAACACCTGCGTGATCAATCCAAGGAGTGGTGCCGCCCCATATCCAATCACCTTGAACCAGAATTCAGAACCAAGTTCTCCCGGTTTCGTGTTCGTGAGATGGCTCAGCGTTACATCCCGATGCATATCGGCATAAGTAGAAAGAACAATGCCTCCGAAGACTACAAACAATGACAGCAGGATGGCGCTGACGAACGTCCGCGGATCAAACGGATAGCTGGACACAGCAATGCTCAGAGCAATGAATAGATAAATGCCACCGAGCACGATCGTTCGAATCCGCCCCAACAGGTTCTGCGAGAATCCCAGGTAGGTCAGGCAAATCAGCTCTTCGGCGTTGCGGATCAGTTCATCCTTCGACCGCGGCGGCGACATCCGGTCTTCATCGGAAGCATCATCTGGATCCACCTGGATGAGCGATTGCTTTTCCGTCCTTATAGCCGGAACCAGCAGTTCAGTCAGGACGACTCCGGTCGTTTCTGCAATCTGTTCCTGGAGAGCTTCAAACTTTTCCAAGCCAGTTGCGTTCGGCTCGTCGTAATTTCGCGAATACCAATCGGCGAAATGCCTACTCCCATTTAGGCTGTCCCTGACCGAGTCTTTGCAGAGGCCAATACCAGCAAGCCCCGCCCATTGTCCGGCAGGCGAACTCAAGGAGCTGTACAGATGGTTCAAACACTCCAGTTGTCGCGAAAGCAGCTTGTATCGCACATCGAGCACGTTCCCGCTCATCTTCCAAACATTGCCCCAGGAGAAACCGTGCAATGCCGATAAAGTACGCCGCAGAGCCATGCGATCGAGAAACACAAGGAGTTGACGAACGCTGCGCCAGGTTTGCGTAATCTTCCAGCCCTCCGACAGGATGAAGCTGCAGTAGAAAATAAGAGCAACGAAAAAAATCATGGCGTACGTGCGTCCGCCGCCCAGGCTGCGAATTGGCACGCCATGCCTCACCCCAATTAGGAGCGCACCCAGCACCACAAAAACAACTGCCGTAACGATCACGTTGGCCCATGCCAGCGGCTTCGCCATCTTTTCCGCGGGCTCTGCGACGTGTTCATGGCTGAACATTGTCAGCTTCAACTCCGTTGGTTGCCCAGGCTCGATGGCTTCCGGCGGAAAATTCACGATGAGTTTCTCTAGCCGCGGAAGGCGCGGGCGATCGGGCCCAAACAGCGCCAGGCCGTGAAGTGCGTACCAGAACCAAAAATAGAGCCCCGCGGCCAAAGATAGGAAAGGAACAAGCGGAGAAACCCCGGTGATGAGATGCATGCAGCGCCAGTAAACAAACGCACGGTTCGCGAGCCTCATCCCTCCCTCGATGGGCCGAACCCAGAATATGAAAAATGCCAAAACAGATATTGAAAACAGCCCGAGCGCGATGATCATGCGCGTCTTCGGATCTGGGTCGACTACCGCCGTCCCATTCAGTCTGTGAACCGTGACGATATTGACTACGATCGCACCGGCGCTCACAGCGCACACAAACACAATGACCAGCACCATTTGCCACGTTATTGCAGGAGGACTCGGCACCGTGGAGAAAGTTCCGCAGCCCCATCCGGTGAACAGGGCCATCAGCGTGATCAGGTAACTGCCGATCAACACAAGCCATGTATTACGACCGTCCACTGACGCAAAATGAGCCCGAAATGCAGGCTTGGCGGTGAAAGATGCGAACCAGCAACACAGAAAATGAAATACCGCCAACCCGCACAGCACCACCAATAGAAGTTTTATGCTGCGTGGAGTTTCCGGCCAACTGCCATGTTCCGTCGAACCTGCTGGCGGACCGCTGGTTCCAGTGGCGCCAGGGTATAGGGTCTGCTCGTTGAGTGTGGCCAGCGGCGAAGTACCGTTCCGCGTGACAACGGACAGCCACATTGCAGGTTTGCAGCTCCGGTCTTGCGATGTGAGTTCGCAAGCGTCGGGATCGGTCCAGAAAGGCGGTGCGTAATCCGGCAATGGCGCGAATATGGGGGCTTTGGGCTCACAGCGCAGAGCCGGTGCGAAGATTTGTTGAGCCTGATGTGGGGCGTCTTCGTCAAACTCGCAATTTAGTTGCGGCGTTCGATGGTGCGCCCGCGCTAGAGTCTGCAGCAACAGTCGCGATGCAATATACGTCCCTTCCGTTGAGTTCTCTGGAAACACCCGGTGAGAGTGTGGACCGGGAAAGGGAAGGGCTGTCCAATCTCTCGCCCGCGAGAACAACGGATACGTTGAGAGCGTCATGACCCCGTTGAGGCCCATCGCATCCTGACCTCTTTCATAAAGAAGATCGGCATTGTCAATCACGACCCGCGCATCCGGATAATCGCGACGAAGGAAGTTGGCCAGAAAAAGTGGATCGAGGGTGCTGCTGCTCCGGATGATCACGTACTCCGCATGGTGTGCCCTGAGCACGTCTACGATGCCCATCAACTGTGCTTCCTGGGAAAGCGGGATTTGATTGCCCGCGTACCTGCGGACGGTGTCGTGTTGCTGGCCTTCCGGATCAGCCAGATCTGTGGGCAAGGTCTTGCGCGCGCCGTTGTCCGAATTCGTTTCCCCCGAACCTGACGTGAACATCGACTGGCTCTGGTATGCGGCTCGCAACGACGAGATATCCCGAGGATAGAAAACATTGACCGCAATCGCGTCCGCACAAGTGTCCGACAAGGAAACAGGCCCTGAAGCGAAGCTCTTTCTCGCCACGATCGAGCCGTATGCCGTTTCGTCTTCGGAGAGGACTGCCAGGTTATTTGTCAGCGTGGGCTTGAAGTACTGGCACAGGTAATTGAGGGCGGTCGTGTCGTCCTGAACAAAACTGCGGAAGCGGACGCCGTTGGTGCGCGCGAAAATCACGCCGTCCTTCTGGCTGGAGGCGCTGCCCGAGTAGATCGAAAACCCTCCTCCTCCATTCAGCTTGCTCATGCCCTCCGTCTTTTCGAGGAGCTCTGCCAAAGAACTGAAGGAGCCCGAAAACGTTGGGCCGAGAATAGCAACGGAAATCCCTTTTTCGTCTGGGCGCTGCAACGCCTTGATCCACGCCACGGCATTCTCAAACTGCCGACGATGGATTCCACTTGTCGACTCCTCCCCCACGACGAAGACGATCAAAGCCCTACGGTATGGAGAGCCGCCGCTCTCGTCGGAAGTGCCGCGAAAAATAACCATTCCTGGTTGCTCCTCCCGCATCTCCTTGCGTTCTTCCGCGTCATCCTGGTCCTTCAGAAGCGCGAGCGAGGATTCTTCGGTTTCCCAAGGCAGCCACGACGAATCGTATTCATAGTTTTCGTCCTGAGCGCTCTCTTGAATGCCCTCAACTAAACGATCGAAAAGCAGTGAGGAATGGGTATGGAGCGGGTCGGGAAGAGTGGCGATAATAAATTCGGTCTGATACCTGGAATCGAGCGGTGTAGGCGCAGGCTGGCCCTCGTAACAAGACGCCGGGCCAGTAATCTTCTCATGCAGGAAAAAGTGTTCCAGCAGAGGGAGCGAGTCTTCGCACTGCGGTTGGACACCCTTTTCAGACGAGCCTTTTTTCGTGGCTGTCGTCGTGACAATCGTCTGCCCTCTCTGCTTACCAGCAAACGGACTCGCGTCTGATTTACTACCTGTCGGTGATGAGATTCCTACAGCTGCAACAATGGCCACCGTCGCCGCTGCTCCCCAAGCTAATTCCTGTTTCATTGCGTGATCTCAATCTAGGGGAAGAGAAAACGCTCAGACAGAACGCCCCACAGCGCTGCAACAGTTAACGCCCGTTACCGGCAAACGATGAAGCTCCGAAAATCCTGTTCTGAATTCGTAACACGGTTCTCTGGATACTGCCCCCTGATGAATAGTGAGGGATCGGGCAAAAACATTACGGATTGACAGCAGCGTGATCCCACCCTATTCTCGTAAGTCCGGCACTTGTGCCGGACAAAGCCGTAGTCTCATGCAGAGTGGCTGAGGGTAACGGGCCCGCAGAAGCCACGACAACCGGATCAGGAACCAGCCTGATCAGATGGTGCCAATTCCCGCCCGGTTCGCGGGGGACATGAGATCTCGGTGAGCATGCGCCTCATCCCCTTAATCCCGGATGAGGCCTTCGTGTTTTTTGGGC
>Ga0335076_10001545_pt1 | contig 22326 bp, 16 predicted proteins | sample Lox_Sample_25_FD_206717 | JGI IMG/M metagenome (GOLD analysis project Ga0335076, IMG submission 206717) | Soil microbial communities from Loxahatchee National Wildlife Refuge, Florida, United States - Lox_Sample_2.5 | ecosystem: Environmental > Terrestrial > Soil > Wetlands | place: USA... | reverse complement strand
CGTGAGGCGCCGCGACGGGCCATTCGCCTATCAGCTCGCGGTCGTGGTGGATGACGCCCGACAGGGGATCACCGACGTGGTGCGGGGCACGGACCTCCTGGACAACACCCCCTGGCAGATCGCGCTCCAGCGGGCACTTTCGCTCCCGACACCCCGCTACGCCCATCTGCCGCTCGTGGTGGAACCCTCCGGAGGCAAGCTGAGCAAGTCCCGCCGAGCACTGGCGCTCGAGGTGTCAGCGTCAGGAACCCAATTACATCAGGCACTTACGCTCTTACGCCAGCAGCCCCCGCCCGCACTCGAGCTCGCGCCGGTCACTACCATCCTCGAATGGGCGCGCGCCCACTGGAGTCTGGACCGATTCCAGGGTGTCCGGGAGGTGCTGCTCGCCCCGCCGGCCTGAGGCGAGCAACGGATGTTGGGAGTTGGGTTCGGGGTACTTATGTACTAAGGTAGCGGAAAACGCCCTGCACTAAGGAAGGTGCATAACTGAATAGTGAGGGACGTGCGATGAGCGAACCGCGCACCATAAAAAAGTATCCCAACAGGCGGTTGTATGACACGGTCGAGAGCCGTTACATCACCCTCGCCGACATCCGGCGTCTGGTGATCGAGCGCATCGACTTCGTGGTCATCGACAAGAAGACCCAGGGGGACATCACGCGCTCGATTCTGCTGCAGGTGATCGCCGAGCAGGAGCACGGCAATGAGCCGCTCATGAGCCGCGACTTCCTCTCACAGGTGATCCGCTCCTACGGTGCCGCGGGACGCGGCATGGTCGGCAGCTACCTGGAGCAGAGCCTGCGCCAGTTCGCGAGCCAGGCCTCCGCAAGCCGCGGCCCGACGGGCTGACCCGCATCTGCAGGATCGTGAGCCGGCCCGTCAGATAGCGGGCGAGAGTCGCGCCTCTCGCCCGCGGACCACTAATGAGCCTCGACGTCCCGCATGGAGAGGCGGATACGTCCCTGGCGGTCGACCTCGAGCACCTTGACGCGAATCACATCCCCTTCGCGCAGCTTGTCGCTGACGCGCTCGACGCGCTCGTTCGAGATCTGCGAGATGTGCACCAGGCCGTCACGTCCCGGCAGGATGGTCACGAAGGCGCCGAAGTCCATGAGGCGCGCGACCTTGCCCTCATAGATACGGCCCACCTCGACGTCCGCGGTGATGAGCTCGATGCGGGCCTGTGCCTCGCGCCCTGCCGCGCCCGACACCGAAGCGATCTTCACGGTGCCGTCGCTCTCGATGTCGATGGTGGTGCCGGTCTCCTCGGTGATCTGGCGGATGACTGCACCGCCCTTGCCGATGACGTCGCGGATCTTCTCCGGATCGATCTTGAGCGTGATGATCGAGGGCGCCCACTCGGACATCTTCTCGCGCGGCTGGTGAATGACGCGGTTCATCTCGCCGAGGATGTGCAGCCGTCCCTCGCGTGCCTGCTCGAGCGCCACCTTCATGATCTCGGGCGTCACGCCCTCGACCTTGATGTCCATCTGCAGCGCGGTGACGCCGTCCTTGGTGCCGGCCACCTTGAAGTCCATGTCACCGAGATGATCCTCATCGCCGAGGATGTCGGTGAGCACCTGGTAGCGGCCGCCCTCGAGTACCAGCCCCATGGCTACCCCGGCCACCGGAGCCTTGATCGGTACGCCCGCGTCCATGAGCGACAGCGACGTGCCGCACACGCTCGCCATCGAGCTCGAGCCATTCGACTCGAGGATCTCCGAGACCACGCGGATCACGTACGGGAAGGTGGCCATGTCGGGCATCACCGCGTTCACGCCGCGGCGCGCGAGATTGCCGTGGCCGATCTCGCGGCGCTTCGGCGAGCCCATCATGCCGGTCTCACCCACCGAGAACGGCGGGAAGTTGTAATGCAGCATGAACGGCTCGCGGCGCTCGCCCTCGAGGGCGTCGATGATCTGCGCATCGCGGGTCGTGCCGAGCGTGGTGACCACCATCGCCTGGGTCTCGCCGCGGGTGAAGAGCGCCGAGCCGTGGGTACGCGGCAGCACGCCGACGCGCACACTGATCGGGCGCACGGTACGCGTGTCGCGGCCGTCGATGCGCGGCTCGCCGTTGAGGATGCGCTGGCGCACGATGGTGCTCTCGAGCTTGAAGAGCACGTTCTCGACGCCTTCCTTGCTGTGCCTGGGGTTCTCGCCCCCCGTGAGCGCCGCCAGCACCTGGTTCTTGATCTCGGTGAGGCGCGCGTGACGTTGCTGCTTCTCGGTGATGCTGTAGGCCTGGCCGAGCGCGGCCTGCGCCTGCAGCGTCACCGCCTGGGTCAGCTCGGCATCGTCAGCGGCCGGCGCCCACTTCCAGCGCTCCTTGCCCGCTTCGCTCACCAGGCCCTTGATGGCGCGGATCGCCGTCTGCATCTGCTCGTGGCCGAAGACCACCGCGCCGAGCATGACTTCCTCGGACAGGCCCTTGGCCTCGGACTCGACCATGAGCACGGCGTGCTCGGTCCCCGCGACCACCAGGTGCAGCTGCGACTGTGTGAGGTCCTTGGCGGTGGGGTTCAGCAGGTACTGCCCGTCGCGGTAGCCGACGCGCGCGGCGCCGATGGGACCATTAAAAGGAATGCCCGAGAGCGCCAGCGCCGCCGAGGCGCCGAGCAGCGCCGGAATGTCGGCGTCGATATCCGGGTCCATCGACATTACGGTCGCGACGACCTGGACGTCGTTGTAGAAGCCGTCCGGAAACAGCGGGCGGATCGGCCGATCGATGAGACGCGAGGTGAGCGTCTCCTTCTCCGTCGGCCGGCCCTCGCGCTTGAAGAAACCGCCGGGGATGCGGCCCGCGGCGTAGGTCTTCTCGACGTAGTTGACCGTAAGGGGGAAGAAGTCCCGACCCGGCTGCGCGGTCGACTGTGCGCAGGCGGTGACCAGGACCACCGTATCTCCCATGGAGACGCGTACCGCACCCTCGGCCTGGCGGGCGCACTCGCCCGTCTCGATCGTGACCGTGTGCGGGCCATATGGAAATGACTTGCTGACGACGCTCAAAGCTTCATTCCTCGGAAGTGGTGGTTCGGCCGAAAACAACGCAGGCCGCGCGTCCCATGACGGCGGCCCCGATGTTTGTCAGCGGCGCAGTCCCAGTCGCTCGACGAGCTCCTGGTACTTCTGCGGTTGTGTGTCTCTGAGGTAGTCGAGGAGCTTGCGGCGCTGGTTGACCAGCTTCACCAGTCCGCGCCGGGAGGCGTGATCGCGCTTGTGCGCGCTGAAGTGCCCGCCGAGATCGTTGATGCGCTCGGAGAGAAGAGCGATCTGTACTTCGGGTGAGCCGGTGTCGCTCGGCCCGCGGCGGAACTGCTCGAGGATCCCGCCCTTTTTCTCGCTGGTTAAAGCCATTGCCCGGTAGTCCTAACTGCTTGTCCTGAGAGCCCTTTTGGTAAGCCGCGCATTGTACCTGCGCGTACGCCCACCGGACAAGCTTCGAGCCCTCCTCCGAATGGGGTAAACGCCGCGCGTCATCGCACGTTTCAGTGAGCGGGTGGAGCTCGCTTTTGCGGGTGTTCCGGGCCCCTTGCAGCGCACCAGGGACGGGCATAGGCTGCTTTTCGAGGTGATTGCCATGCTGAAATCATTAGCGATCGGCGCCTGCCTCATGCTGCTCTCGGCCTGCGCCACCACTCCCACGGCCCCCGCCAAAACCCCGACCGCGGCCGCGAAGCTCCCGGCGGGCTGCGTCGGCCAGACCGCGAGCCGCATCCCCGTCAAGGAGGGTGAGTGCGCGGGCTTTGGCAGCAGCTACAGCCACCAGGACATCGAGAACACCGGCCAGCTCGATGCCGCCAAGGCGCTCGCAGAGATGGATCCGTCGGTGCGGGTCGGCCGCTGAGAGCCGCACTCAGGGGTTGTTGAGGAGCCTCTTCGGCCGCACAGCGCCCGCGCCGTCGGTGATCCCGACGCCTAAAAAGCCGCCCGCCTCATCGTAGAGCCGCACGCGCGTACCGGCTTCGAGCCTTGCCGCGTCCGGCCCCGTTGCCACCGTCTGACCTTTGAGGAGCCGGGCGACGCTCGCCGCGGCGAGCGCGACCGGCGGCAGGTGCCGCAGCGGCAGGTCCACCGGCAGGAGCACCGGGCCCTCGCCCCTGGCGCACGTCCCCTCGAGGGATTCGAGCGTCTGCATGGGCTGATCGGCGAAGGGCTCGACGGCGAGCCGCCGCAGCGCCGTCACGAAGCCCAGCGTACCGAGGCGCACGGCGATGTCCTCGGCGAGGACCCGGATGTAGGTGCCCTTCGAGCAGCGCGCCTCGAGCTCGAGCGAGTCATCGCGCAGCTCCCCGAGCTCGAGCGCTCGGATCTCGATGCTGCGTGCCTCGCGCTCGACCGTGCGGCCGGCACGCGCCAGGCGATAGAGCGGCGCCCCGCCCTGCTTGAGGGCCGAGTACATGGGCGGCACCTGGCTCTGCGGCCCGAGAAAGCCCGCGAGCACGGCCTCGACTGCGGCGCGCGACAGCACCGGCACCGCAGCGCGGGCGGTCACCTCGCCCTCGGCATCGCCGCTGGCGGTGCGGGCACCGAGGCTTACCGTGAAGCGGTAGCGCTTCTCCCCCGCGACGATGTCGCCCGCGATCTTGGTGGCCTCGCCGAGGCAGATCGGCAGCATGCCGGTGGCGAGCGGATCGAGGCTGCCGGCATGCCCGGCCTTCACTCCCCCCAGGAGCCGGCGCACGCGCTGCAAGGCCGCGTTCGATGACAGGCCGAGCGGCTTGTCGAGCAGGAGAATGCCGCTCGGCATCCGCGGTCAGCGGCGCGGCTCGCCCGCCTCATCCGTGCCGGGCTCGCCCGAACCGGCGCTGTCGTGGCCGGCGCGATCGGCGGCGACTGCCTTGTCGATGAGCGAGGTGAGGTGCGCCGCCTGCTCCGCGCTCTCGTCGAATACGAACTCGAGCCGCGGCGCGTGGCGCAGCGTCAGGCGCCGCCCGAGCTCACCGCGCAGGAAGCTCGCGGCGTGCGTGAGGCCGAGGTGTACCTGGGAAGCGGGCGCGCGGGAAGCGAAGGGCGTGAAGTAGACGCGCGCCGTGCCCATGTCGGGGGCGAGCTGCACGGCCGTGATCGTGACGTTGCCGACCCGCGGGTCCTTGACCTCGCGGGCGATCAGCGCCGCGAGCAGCCGCTGGATCTCCGACTCGAGCCGCCGTGCGCGGGCCTCGTTCATGCGGGCAGCCTCATGACAGCGTGCGCGCGACCTCGACGCGAGCGAAGCACTCGATCTGATCGTTGACGCGCACGTCCTGGTAGTTCTTCACGCCGATGCCGCACTCGGTACCGGCACGCACCTCGCCGACGTCGTCCTTGAAGCGGCGCAGCGACTCGAGCGCTCCCTCGAAGATCACCACGTTGTCGCGCAGCACGCGGATCGGGTTGTTGCGCTTGACGAGGCCCTCGGTTACCAGGCAGCCGGCGACCACGCCGAACTTCGAGGAGCGGAACACCTCGCGCACCTGCGCGACGCCGACGATCTGCTCCTTGATCTCCGGGCGCAGCATGCCGGTCATCATCTGCTTCACGTCGTCGATCGCTTCGTAGATGATCGAGTAGTAGCGCACCTCGACGCCGGTCTCCTTCATGGCATCGCGGGCGCTCGCATCCGCGCGCACGTTGAAGCCGATGATCAGGGCGTGCGAGGCGGCCGCCAGCTGCACGTCCGACACGGTGATGCCCCCTAAGCCGCTGGCGATCACCTTCACCTGCACTTCCTCGGTGGACAGCTTGCCGAGCGCCTCGTTGAGCGCCTCCGCGCTCCCCTGAACGTCGGACTTGATGAGCACCGCCACCACGCCCGCCTTGGCCTCGCCCATCTGCGAGAACACGTCCTCGCTGCGGGCGGTCTGGCGCGCGAGCTTCACGTCGCGGAACTTGCCCTGGCGGTAGAGCGCCACTTCGCGCGCCTTGCGCTCGCTCTCGGCGGCCAGGATCTCATCGCCGGCGTTCGGCGGACTCGACAGTCCGAGCACCACCACCGGCATGGAGGGCGGAGCCTCCTGCACCGCCTTGCCGTTCTCGTCGAACATCGCGCGTACGCGCCCGAACTCGGAGCCGGCGATGATCGGGTCGCCGACGTGCAGCGTGCCCTTCTTCACCAGCACGGTCGCGACCGCACCGCGCCCCTTCTCGATGCTCGACTCGATCACCACGCCCGAGGCGAGACCGGTGCGCTGCGCGCGCAGCTCGAGCACCTCCGCCTGCAGCAGGATCGCTTCCAGCAGCTGATCGATCCCCTGCCCGGTGCGCGCCGAGACGTTGACGAACATGTTCTGGCCGCCCCAGTCCTCGGCGATCACCTCGTGCTTGGAGAGCTCGGTGCGTATGCGGTCGACGTCGGCGTCGCCCTTGTCGATCTTGGTTACGGCCACCACGATCGGCACGCCGGCGGCGCGCGCGTGCTGGATCGCCTCGACCGTCTGCGGCATGACGCCATCATCCGCCGCGACCACCAGCACCACGACGTCGGTGGCCTTGGCACCGCGGGCGCGCATGGCGGTGAACGCGGCGTGGCCCGGGGTATCGAGGAAGGTGATGACGCCCTTCGGCGTCTCGACGTGATAGGCACCGATGTGCTGGGTGATACCGCCGGCCTCGCCCGCCGCCACCTTGGTGCGGCGGATGTAGTCGAGGAGCGAGGTCTTACCGTGGTCGACGTGACCCATCACGGTCACCACCGGCGGTCGCGGCTCGGCGTCGGCATCGGCCTGCTCGCCCTGCAGGTCGGCCTCGATCTGGTTCTCCTTGAGGACCTTGGGCGTGTGGCCCATCTCCTCCACCACCAGCACCGCGGTGTCCTGGTCGATCGGCTGGTTGATGGTCGCCATCACGCCCATGTTCATGAGCGCCTTGATGACCTCGTTCGCCTTCACCGCCATCTTCTGCGCGAGCTCGGCCACCGTGATGGTCTCGCCGATGCCGACCTCGCGCACCACCGGGGCGGTCGGCATCTCGAAGCCGTGACGCCCCTCGGGCGCGGTCGAAAGCGGCCGCGACTTGGCGCGGCGCTTCTTCTTGTAGCGCGAGCTGACGTCTCCCGTGACGTGCAGCTCCTGGCGCCCGTAGCGGGTGTGCTTGTCGTCGGCCGGGGCGGCGGGTGGCGCCGCCGCGGGGCGCTCGCGCGCTGCGACCGGCGCCGGCGGCGCCGCTGCCTGCGGCCGCTCGCGCTCGGTAGTGCGCCGCTCATGCTCCTCGCGTTCGCGGCCGCGGCGCGCCTCGTCGTCGCGTGCGCGCTGCTCGGCCACGCGCCGTGCCTCTTCCTGTGCGCGGCGCTTGGTCTCCTCTTCCTCCACACGGCGGCGGTTCTCCGCCTCGAGCCGCTCGCGCTCGCGTCGCTCCGCCTCCGCGCGCTCGGTCTCGAGCCGCGCAGCCTCCTCGGCCTCGTGGCGCCGGTGATCGATCTCGTCCTGCTGGGCGCGCGCCTGCTCTTCGAGCACGTCGCGCTTGATGTAGGTGCGCTTCTGGCGCACCTCGACGTTCACGGTGCGCGCCCGCCCCTGGACGCTGGCAAGCTTCAGCTCGCTCTGCGTCTTGCGTTTCAGCGTGATCTTGCGCGGCGCAGCGTCGCTCTCGGCCGCGCTGCCGTGGCTGCGGCGCAGGTGCGTCAGCAGCTCGAGCTTCGCGTCGTCGCTGATGCGATCCTCCGGCCCTTCGACCTTGATGCCCGCCTGATCGAGCTGCACCAGCAGCCGATCCACCGGCACCTTGAGGACCTCCGCGAACTGGGAAACCGTCACTTCGGCCATAGGCTCAAGCCTCGCTCGCGAACCACGGGGCGCGCGCCGTCATGATGAGTGCCGCGGCCTTCTCCGCCGCCAACCCCTCGATGTCGCTCAGCTCGTCCACCGACTGCTCGGCGAGCTCCTCGCGGGTGCGCACGCCGCGGCGCGCCAGCGCCAGCGCCAGATCCGGGCTCATCCCCTCGAGCAGCAGCAGGTCGTCGGCCGGCATCGACTGGTCCAGCGTCTCCTCGCTGGCGATCGCCTGCGTGAGCAGCACGTCGCGCGCGCGGTTGCGCAGCTCCTTCACCATGTCCTCGTCGAACTCATCGATCGCAGCAAGCTCCGCCTGCGGCACGTAGGCGATCTCCTCGATGGTCGAGAAGCCCTCCTGCGCGAGGATCGTGGCGACGTCCTCGTCGACGTCGAGCTGCTTCATGAAGTTCGCCACCAGCTCCTTGGCCTCGGTGTCACTCTTCGCCTCCGCGTCCGACTCGGTCATGACGTTGAGGTCCCAGCCGGTGAGCTGGCTCGCGAGGCGGATGTTCTGTCCGCCGCGGCCGATCGCCTGGCTGAGCTTGTCCTCGGCGACCGCGATATCCATGCTGTGCGAGTCCTCGTCCACCACGATCGACATCACTTCCGCCGGCGACATGGCGTTGATCACGAACTGCGCCGGGTTGTCGTTGTGCGGAATGATGTCGACGCGCTCGCCGGCGATCTCGTTCGACACCGCCTGCACGCGCGAGCCGCGCATGCCGACGCACGCGCCCACCGGATCGATGCGCGGGTCGTTGCTCTTGACGGCGATCTTGGCGCGCACGCCCGGATCGCGGGCCGCGCCGAGGATCTGGATCAGCCCCTGGCCGACCTCCGGCACCTCGAGCTTGAACAGCTCGATGAGGAACTCGGGCGCGGTGCGGGTGAGGAACAGCTGCGGACCGCGGGGCTCGGAGCGCACCTCCTTGAGGAACGCCTTGATGCGGTCCTGCGGCTTGGCCTGCTCGCGCGGAATCATGTCGGTACGCGGCACGAAGCCTTCGGCGTTGCTCCCCAGGTCGACATAGATGCCGTTGCGGTCGACGCGCTTCACCACGCCGCTCACCAGGGTGCCGACCCGATCGCGGTACGCCTCCACCACCTGGGCGCGCTCGGCCTCGCGCACCTTCTGCACGATCACCTGCTTGGCCTGCTGCGCGCCGATGCGGCCGAAGCCCACCGACTCCATCGGCTGCTCGACGAAACCGCCCACCTCGGCCTTGGCGTCGAGATCGTGCGCGTCGTCGAGCCGCAGCTCGCGCTCCGGCACCTCGAGCTCCTTGGAGTCGTCGGCGAACACCTTCCAGCGGCGGAAGGTGTCGTAGTCGCCGCTCTTGCGGTCGATGGCGACGCGCACATCCCACTCCTCGCCGTGCTTCTTGCGGGTCGCGGACGCGAGCGCGGCTTCGAGCGCCTCGAAGATCACTTCCTTGTCGACGCCCTTCTCGTTGGAGACGGCATCGACCACCATCAGAATTTCCTTGTTCACTGCTTTCTCTACCTCACGACGCCAGTCGCGCCTTGCCAATCTCTGCGAACGCCACCGCCACCCGCTCCTGGTCCACCGCGAGCGCTATCCCGCCTGCATCGACCGCCAGCAGCTCGCCCGTATACCGCCGCCGGCCCGCCCGCGGCTGCTTCAGCTCGACGAACACCCGCGAGCCGACGAAGCGCCCGAAATGCGCGGGCGTGCGCAGCACGCGATCGAACCCCGGCGAGGACACCTCCAGCGTGTAGGCGCCGGGAATCGGGTCCTCGACGTCGAGCAGCGCCGAGATCTCGCGGCTCACCCGCTCGCAGTCCTCGAGGGCGACTCCGGCGGCGGCGTCGATGAACACCCGCAGGCTCCCGCGGCCGTAACCGCCGCCGTACTCCAGGTCGACCAGCTCATAGCCGAGCCGGCCGCACAGCGGCTCGATCAGGCCGAGCAGTCGCTCCCGCAGAGTCGTCGCCATCGAAGTCCCCGCACCCTCGCGGCACATACGCCGCCCCAAAACAAAAATGGGCCCCAAGGCCCATCTCACCGTCCGCCCACCTCCACAAGGTGTGAAAAAAACAAAAGCCCCGTGGGGGGCTTTCCGGTCGTGCTGTCTCGGGGGTAACGCGCCGGGCCCAAAAAAGCCCCAGAACGCCCTACCAGCCACCCGTCCCCGCGCGGCATACGGCCGCCCGCGGGGGCGCGCATTCTAACCCAAATCCGCGGCCTCCGGGGAACTGCCGCGGCAAGCGCGCCCGCCCCCCTTTATTATGGCTGCTTCGCGACCGGCCGAGCCGAGGTACCCATGAACGACAGCAGCAACCGTCCCGCGCTGCGCGCCCCGCGCGGCACCACGCTCAGCTGCCGCAGCTGGCTCACCGAGGCGCCGCTGCGCATGCTGCTCAACAATCTCGATCCGGAGGTGGCCGAGCGCCCCTCCGAGCTCGTCGTCTACGGCGGCATCGGCAAGGCGGCGCGCAACTGGCAGTGCTTCGAGCAGATCGTGGCGGCGCTGCGCGCGCTCAAGGACGACGAGTCGCTCCTCATCCAGTCGGGCAAGCCCGTGGGCGTGTTCAGGACCCACGCCGACGCGCCGCGCGTACTGATCGCCAACTCGAACCTGGTGGCGCGCTGGGCCGACTGGGATCATTTCAACGCCCTCGACAGGAAGGGCCTGATGATGTTCGGGCAGATGACCGCGGGCTCCTGGATCTACATCGGCAGCCAGGGCATCGTCCAGGGCACCTACGAGACCTTCGTCGAGATGGGACGGCAGCATTTCGGCGGCAGGCTCGCGGGCAAGTGGATCCTGACGGCGGGCCTGGGCGGCATGGGCGGCGCGCAGCCGCTGGCGGCCACCATGGCCGGCGCCTCGATGCTCGCCATCGAGTGCCGCCCCGAGCGCATCGCCAAGCGACTCGAGACGCGCTACCTCGACACCGAGGCGCAGAGCCTCGATGAGGCGCTCGAGCTCCTCGAGCGCTCGCGCAAATCCGGCAAGCCGGTCTCGGTCGGGCTCCTCGGCAATGCCTGTGAGGTGCTGCCGGAGCTGCTGCGCCGCGGCGTCCGCCCGGATGCGGTGACCGATCAGACCTCGGCGCACGACCCGGTGAACGGCTATCTGCCGCAAGGCTGGACGGTCGAGAAGTGGGATCGGCTGCGCGCCTCCGACCCGGCGCAGGTGACGCGCGAGTCGCGCCCCTCGATGCGGCGCCACGTCGAGGCGATGCTCGCCTTCCAGAAACAGGGCATCCCGGTGTTCGACTACGGCAACAACATCCGCCAGGTGGCCTTCGATGAGGGATTGAAGGACGCCTTCGCCTTCCCCGGCTTCGTGCCGGCCTACATCCGGCCGCTCTTCTGCCGCGGTATGGGCCCGTTCCGCTGGGCGGCGCTCTCCGGGGACCCGGAGGACATCTACAGGACCGACGCGCGCGTGCGCGAGCTGCTGCCGAACGACCACCACCTGCATCACTGGCTCGACATGGCGCGCGAGCGCATCCAGTTCCAGGGACTGCCGGCGCGCATCTGCTGGGTGGGCCTGGGCGACCGGCACCGCCTCGGTCTCGCCTTCAACGAGATGGTGGCGAGCGGTGAGCTCAAGGCGCCGGTGGTCATCGGGCGCGACCATCTCGACTCGGGATCGGTGGCGAGCCCGAACCGCGAGACCGAGGCGATGCGCGACGGCTCGGACGCGGTGGCCGACTGGCCGCTGCTGAATGCGCTCCTCAACACCGCGAGCGGCGCCACCTGGGTATCGATCCACCACGGCGGCGGCGTCGGCATGGGCTACTCGCAGCACGCCGGGGTGGTGATCGTGTGCGACGGCACTGCCGCCGCCGCGCGGCGCATCGAGCGGGTGCTGTGGAACGATCCGGCCACCGGGGTCATGCGCCATGCGGACGCCGGCTACGAGCTGGCGATCGAGTGCGCGCGGGAGCGCGGTCTCAACCTGCCGTTCCTCGGCCCCGCGCGCTGAACGTCCCATGCCCGAGGCGCTCAAGCTCTGGCGCAATGCGCGCCTCGCCACCTGCCAGGCTGGGCTGGGTGTCATCGAGCAGGGAGCGCTCCTCACCCGCGGGCCGCGCCTCGAGTGGGTCGGCGCCGAGGCCGGACTCGGCGCGGCGCTCGAGGCCGCCGGGGCGAGCGCTGCCGAGCGGCACGACCTGGGCGGTGCCTGGGTCACCCCGGGGCTCATCGACTGCCACACGCATCTGGTGTTCGCCGGCAACCGCGCCGCGGAGTACGCCGCACGGCTGCGCGGCACGAGCTACGAGGAGATCGCGCGCGCGGGCGGCGGCATTCTCGCCACCATGCGCGCCGTGCGCGGCGCAAGCGAGCAGCAGCTCTTCGATGAGAGCGCGCCGCGCCTCGCCGCACTCGCCGCCGAGGGCGTCACGACGATCGAGATAAAGTCCGGCTACGGCCTCACCCTCGAGGATGAGGCGAGGATGCTGCGCGTGGCACGCCAGCTCGGACGCGCCTTTCCGGTCACGGTGCGCACCACGCTGCTCGCCGCGCACTCGCTGCCGCCCGAGTACCGCGGCCGCGCCGATGACTACATCGATGCGATCGCGCTCGAGTGGCTGCCGGCGCTCGCCGCCGACGGACTGGTCGATGCGGTGGATGTGTTCTGCGAGTCGATCGCCTTCAGCGTCGCACAGGCCGAGCGGCTGTTCGCCGCGGCAGCTGGCCTCGGCCTGGGGGTGAAGATGCACGCCGAGCAGCTCACCAACCTCGGCGGTTCGCTGATGGCGGCGCGCGCCGGGGCGCTGTCCTGCGACCACCTGGAGTTCGCGGGCGAGGCCGAGGCCGCGGCGCTCGCGAAATCCGGCACCGTCGCGGTGCTCCTGCCGGTCGCCTTCTACTGCCTCGCCGACACCCGCAGGCCGCCGATCGCGGCGCTGCGCGCGGCGGGCGCGGCGATGGCGCTCGCGAGCGATTGCAACCCGGGCTCCGCCCCCGGCACCTCGCTGCTGCTCGCGATGAGCATGGGGACGCGGCTCTTCGGCCTCACCGCCGAGGAGGCGCTCCTCGGCGTCACGCGCCACGCGGCGCGGGCGCTCGGCCTGCAGGCGGAGCGCGGCGTGCTCGCCGCGGGCAAGGCCGCGGATTTCGTGGTGTGGAACGTCGGCTCACTGGAGGAGCTCGGCTACTGGATCGGATTCAATCCGCGCCGCACCGTGGTGCGCGCGGGCGAGGTGCTGCGATGGCCGAACACGACCCCCTGAAACTCGGCGCCCGCCCGCTGCGGCTGTCTGAGCTGCGGCGCGCCTACGAGCATCCGCTCACGGTCGAGATCGATGCCGGTGCGCTCGGCGCCGTGCATGCCGCGCACGCCGCGACGGCGCGGCTCGCCGCAGCGGAAGCGCCCGCCTACGGCATCAACACGGGCTTTGGCCTCCTGGCGCAGACGCGCATCCCCGCCGCGCAGCGCACACTCCTCCAGCGCAACATCATCCTGTCGCATAGCTGCGGCGTGGGGCCGCTGCTCGATGAGGCCGTCGTGCGCCTCACGATGGTGCTGAAGCTCTCGAGCCTGCTGCAGGGCTTCTCGGGAGTGAGCGAGGAGCTGGTGCGCTTCCTCGAGCGGCTCATCAACGCCGGCCTCACGCCCTGCGTGCCGAGCCAGGGCTCGGTCGGCGCCTCGGGCGATCTGGCGCCGCTCGCGCACCTGTCGCTCAGCGTGCTGGGACTCGGCGAGATCCGCCGCCACGGCGAGGTGCTGCCCGCCGCGGAGGCGCTCGCACAGGAGGGTCTCGCGCCGCTGACACTCGGGCCCAAGGAGGGGCTGGCGCTGCTCAACGGCACGCAGGTCTCGACCGCGCTCGCGCTCGCGGGGCTGTTCGAGCTCGAGACGGCGTTCGCCACCGCGGTGGTGAGCGGCAGCCTGTCGGTGGATGCACTCGCCGGAAGCGATGTGCCCTTCGATCCGAGGATTCAGAGCGTGCGCGGTCACAGCGGCCAGGCGCGCGTCGCGCAGGTGTACCGCGAGCTCCTCGAGGGGAGCGGCATCCGCGAGTCGCACCGCGACTGTCCGCGCGTGCAGGATCCCTATTCGCTGCGCTGCCAGCCGCAGGTGATGGGGGCGTGCCTCGATCTGATCAGCGCGCAGGCCGCGACGCTCGCCACCGAGGCAAATGCCGTCACCGACAACCCGCTGATCTTCGCCGACACGGGCGAGGTGCTGTCGGGAGGGAATTTCCACGCCGAGCCGGTGGCCTTCGCCGCCGACATCCTGGCGCTCGCCGCCACCGAGATCGCCTCCATCGCCGAGCGGCGCGTAGCGCTGCTCGTCGATCCGAAGATGAGCGGACTCGCGCCGTTCCTCGCGCCCGACAGCGGCGTCAACTCAGGCTTCATGCTGGCGCAGGTGACGGCGGCCGCGCTCACCGCCGAGAACCGCATGCTGAGCCACCCGGCGAGCGTCGACAGCATTCCGACATCCGCCAACCAGGAGGACCACGTCAGCATGGCGACGCATGGCGCGCGGCGGCTCATCGCCATGGCGCGCAATACGCTCACCGTGGCGGCGATCGAATTTCTGGCGGCGGCCCAGGGAATCGACCTGCGCGCCCCGCTCAAGACCTCACCGAAGCTGGCCGGCGCGCACGGGGCGCTGCGGCTCAAGGTACCGTTCGCGAAGAGCGACCGGCTGCTGGCGCTCGATATCGAGGCGGCGTTGAATACCGTGCGGCTGCCGGAAGTGCAGTCGCTGGCGCGGACGCTGCTGCCGAGCTTGCGCTGATCGCTAGCCGGTGGCGTACTGCGCCGACTTCTCCGGGGCGCCGTCGGGGCTGTCGGAGTCGTCCGAACCGCCCGAACCCCCGCCCTGCTGCTCGCGCTTGATGCGCTCGTAGATTTCCTCGCGGTGCACGGCGACGTGTTTCGGCGCGTTGATGCCGACGCGGACCTGGTTCCCCTTCACGCCGAGAACCGTGATGGTCACGTCATCGCCGATCATTACCGTCTCGCCGACCCGCCGCGTGAGAATCAGCATCTCTTGACCCCCGAGTTATATTTTTGCTGCTGCAACGATCGACCCCTTCGGTCCTCGCGCACGTCCGGCGAAGGGTACGCGGATTCGCCCGCAAAGAAAAATTTTGCCGCGTCGCAATACCGCTCGTCCTTGAACGTTTCCGCCATACTACCGGGCCGCTCGCCGGCGTGGGTGCCGGCTTCACTTAAGCGAGTGTTCAATAGCAGCTCCAGCCTCCCCGGACTCCGCTCCAAGCAGCAGGTGGACCACGGCCGGCGCCGGCCGCGCGACACCCCGAGTCACCAAAGCACGCAGCGCCGCTGCATCGACCGGAGCATCGCTGCACAGCGTAACGCGCAGACGCCCGGCGAGCGCCTCCACCGACACCACGTTGGCGCGTCCGCCGAGGGCCGCAAGCAGCCCGCCGACCGCGGGCAGCGCGCTGGTGCGTGCCGCGGACGGCGCCGGTGCGGGTTGCGCGGGCACCACGGCGCTTTGTAAGCGCCCGGCGTCGGCGCTCGCACTGCGCAGCAGCCCCCCGATCTCACCGGCAATCTGGTCGGCCACCGGACCGACGACCACCTGGAGAGTGTTGGCCGCCGGACGCACAACGCCCGCCGCGCCGAGGCTCTTCAAAGCGGCCGCATCCACCGCGCCCTGATCGTTGATCGTCAGGCGCAGCCGCGTAGCACAGGCGCTGAGCGAGACGATGTTGGCAGCACCGCCCAGGGCGGCCAGGTAGGCGCGCGCTCGCTCGCCGGCCGCCGGCGGCGCGGCGGGCGCGGTACTGCCCTCGCCCGGATCGCGCCCCGGGGTGCGCAGGTCGAAGCGCACGATCACGAAGCGGAACAGGAAGTAATAGAGCGCGAAGTACAGCGCGCCCACCGGGATCAGCAGCAGCGGCCGCGTAGCCTTGTTGAAATACAGAACGTAGTCAAAGAGTCCAGCCGAGAAGTTAAATCCGAGGTGAACTCCGAGCGCATTCATGATGATGAAGGCGACGCCGGTGAGGAGCGCGTGCACGGCGTACAGCGCCGGGGCGAGAAAGATGAAGGTGAACTCGATCGGCTCGGTGACACCGGTGAGGAACGAGGTGAGCGCTATCGATCCGAGCAGCCCCCCCACCGCGCGGCGCCGCTCGGGGAGCGCCGTGTGATACATGGCGAGACAGGCGGCCGGGAGGCCGAACATCATCACCGGAAAGAACCCGGACATGAAAGCACCGGCGCTCGGGTCGCCGGCGCGGAAGCGGTTCAGATCGCCGGTGATCCCGTGGTAATCACCGAGCAGGAACCAGGCGATGTTGTTGATGATGTGGTGCAGCCCGGTGACGATCAGCACGCGGTTCAGCACCCCGTAGACGAACAGTCCGGCGGCGCCCGCGTGCAGCACCGCCTCGCTGAGGGCGTTCATGCCGGCTTCGAGGGTCTGCCAGAGGAGACCGAAGAGCAGCGCGAGGCCGAGGCCGGCGAAGCCGCTGACGATCGGCACGAAGCGCCGCCCGCCGAAGAACGCCAGATAGCTCGGCAGGCTGATGTTGTAGAAGCGGTTGTAGAGCGCGCCGGAGATGAGGCCGCAAAGGATCCCCACCGGGACACTCAGCTTGCCGATCTCGTGCGTCTTGTAGTCGGCGACCGCCAGATCGCGGGCCCGGTCCGCCAGAGCGGCGATGGCATCGGGCGGCACGCTGATCAGTACCTTGGCGCCCTCGGTGGCGACGATGTACGCCACCACCGCGGCGAGCCCGGCCGCACCGTGATTTTCGCGCGCCAGCCCCACCGCCACGCCGATCGCGAACAGCAGTCCCAGGTTGGTGAAGATTGCGCCGCCCGCGCCCGCCATCGCGGCCGAATTGAGCAGGTCCGGCTGGCCGAGCCGCAGCAGCAGGCCCGCGATCGGCAGCACGGCGATCGGCAGCATGAGAGCCCCGCCGACCCGCTGCAGGCCCGCGAGCAGCTGCTTCATCGCGGCGCCTCGAGCGCATGCGGTTGGGATCGCTGCGCGAGCGCGCGCACGGCGGCGGCGCTCTCCAGGGCGAGAGCCGCCTGCGCCAGCGCGCGACACTCATCGAGCGTCATACGGCTCAAAGCGGCCTTGAGCCGCGGAATCACCGCCGCGACCGCCGACAGCTCGCGCACGCCGAGCCCCACGAGGAGTGCCGCGGCCAGCGGCTCGGAGGCGAGTCCGCCGCACACCGCGACCAGCCGGCCGCGAGGCGCGGCGGCGGCGGCGGCGCGCTCGATGAGCCGCAGCACCGCCGGATGCAGCGCGTCGAGCCTGGGGGCGAGCTGCGCGTGGCCGCGATCCATGGCGAGCGTGTACTGGGTGAGATCGTTGGTGCCGATCGAGAGGAAGTCGGCGACCGCCGCGAGCTGGTCCGCGAGCACCGCGGAGGCCGGCGTCTCGATCATGACACCGACTTCGACCGCGCGCGTCACTCCGCGCTCGGCGCGGATCTCATCGAGCACCGCGCGCACCGCCGCTACCTCGGCGGTGTCGGTGATCATCGGCAGCAGGATCCGGCACTGCTCGCCCGGGCGCACCGCGAGGATGGCGCCGAGCTGCGTCCGCAGCAGCGGCAGGTTGGCGAGACTGGTGCGCACACCGCGCAGCCCGAGCGCCGGGTTCTCCTCGGGCGGCTGCGGCAGGTAGGCGATCGGCTTATCGCCCCCCGCATCGAGGGTGCGGATGACGAGCGGGCGGCCGCCCAGGGCATCGGCGATCTTCTGGTACTCCGCCGCCTGCTCGGCCTCCTCGGGCGGCAGCTGGCGATCGAGAAACAGGAACTCGGTGCGCAGGAGCCCACAGCCCTCGGCGCCGCTGCGCACCGCAGCCTCGGCCTCCGCGGCCGAGCCGACGTTGGCGAACACCTCGATACGCGTGCCGTCCGCCAGGCGGCATTCGCGCTGCGCGGCGGCGCGCTCGGCGGCGAGGCGCGCGCGGCGCGCGGCGAGCGTCGAGCGGGCGGCATCGAGCCGCGCCGCCGGCGGCTCGATCTCGAGCACACCGCGCTCGGCATCGAGCACCAGCTGGGTGCCGTCGGCGATGCTCTGCGCCCGGGGGCCGAGCGCCACCAGCGCCGGCAGTCCCATCGCCGCGGCGATGATCGACACATGGGAGGTGGCACCTCCCGCCGCCATGGCGAGCCCCGCGATGCGCGCAGCATCGAGCGACACGAGCTGGGACGGCAGGAGCTCGCGGGCGATCACGATCGACTGCTCGGGGAGCTCGATGGGCGCTGCCGCGCTCTTGCCGGCGAGGACCAGCAGCACCTGGGTCTCGAGGTCGAGGAGATCGTCGACGCGCTCGCGCAGCCGCGGATCGGCGACACCCCGCAGCGCCGCGGCCGCCGCCCGCACCGCCTCGCGCCAGGCGAAGCCGGCGCTGCGCCCGCGTCCGAGCCCAAGGCGTGCGGCACCGAGGAGCTCGGGATCGTCGATGAGCTCCAGGTGCGCAGCGGCGATCTCCCCCGCCGCGCGGGCTCCCGCGCCCTCGGCGGCGGCGGCCGCGCGGCGCTCGAGCCGCGCGCGTACGGCAGCACGCGCCCGATCGAGCGAGGCAGTCTCCTGCCCGACGCCCGCGCCGCTCTCGGCAACCTGGATCTCCGGCGGCCGGAACTGCACGGCGCGGCCGACGGCAAGGCCGCGGCTGGCGATGACGCCGGCAAGTGCCTCTCCGGCCGCGGGCGGCACCGCCGGCGGCGCCGCGGGCGCATCGCCCCCCAGCACCCGCGCCACCGCCGCAGCCTCGGCGGCCGGCGGGCTCGCGCGGGCTGCGCGCGCCGGGCGCGCCGCCCCGGAAGCGCTCTCCGCGGCGGCGGCGGCGCCGATTGCCGCGGCGAGAGTGCTGAGCGCAAGCGCGGCGTCCGGGCCCGAGGCGCGGATCTCGATGCTCTCGCCGTGCTGCACGCCTAGCGTCATGAGCGCCACGGTGCTGCGGGCGTTGGCCTCGTGCCCGCGCGCCATGACGCGCACGTCCGCGGCCAGTTCCCTGAGGGAGGCGGCGAGGATCGCGGCGGGACGCGCGTGGATGCCGTGCTCGAAACCGACTACGACCCGGCGGGCGTGCACCGGTGCGGAAGCCGCCGACGCGGGCGCGAGGCCCGGGGCCAGGCTCTGCGGAACGATCTCCATCAGCGAGTCCCCGACCGCGACCGAGGCATCGAGGGTGCGCCGCAGGATCCGAAAGCCGCTGTCAGCCGTGACGATCACCGGTGTCAGGAGGCTCGGCGCACGGCGCGCGAGGAGATCCAGATCGAAGGCGAGCAGCGGATCGCCGGTGCGTACGCGCGCACCCTGGCGCGCACTGACCGTGAAGCCCGCGCCGGCGAGCGCCACGGTGTCGATACCGACGTGCATCAGGATCTGACAGCCCGCTGCGGTGCGCAGCGTCACGGCGTGGTGCGCGGCGGCCACCACCACCAGCTCGCCGTCGCAGGGCGCGTGCAGCACGCCGGCCGTCGGATCGATGGCCACGCCATCGCCCATCATGCGCCCGGCGAATACCGCATCCGGGGTCTCATCGAGCGAGGTGCTCCAGCCCGCGAGCGGCGCGGCGAGCGTGATCGCGCCTTCCAGCGGTGCGCCCGTGCTCATGGGGAGAGCTGCACCCAGTCGATCGCCCACAGCGGATCGAGCGTGTGCTGCGTGAAGCGCAGGCACAGCTGGTGCACGCCGGACAGCGGCGGGAGCGATGCCGCCTTGAGCACCGTCACCGCATCGTTGCTCACCGCGGGCGCGAGCGGCAGCACCGTCAGCCGGGCTCCGTCGCAAGTCTCGAGGCGCACCTCGAGCTCGCCGGCGGGCGTTTGCGGCGGGTTGAGACGAATCGCGTCGCGATCCTTGCCGATCTGGAAGTTGAAGGGCACCTGCCCGACCGCGGCGGTGAGAGTCCTCGCGCCGCTCAGATCGAGCGCCGGCAGCCGCCAGCAGGGATCCTGGATGTCGATGAGGAAGATCGCGCGTGGGCCCGAGAGCGGCGCGTCGTCCTCGAGATTGAGCGTGTCCTTCTCGGAGCAGGTCTGAAGGTCCTGGCTGTAATGACGATCGAAGCGGCCCAGCCGGCGCGCCGGGGCGAACACGTCATCCGAATAACGGACGCCGAAGAGCCGGTAACGCTCGAACTCGGCGCCGAGCCGGCCCATGAAGGAGCTCCAGTTGATGCGCTCGGGTGGCGACCAGCCGACCTCGGCGAGTGCCGCGGCGCGCGGCCAGGTCATGTAGGCCGCATTCGCCTCGGTGCGCACGTGCTCGGTCCAGAGGTTAGCCTGCACGCCGAGCACGTGCTGCGCATTGTGCGCGAGAGATCCCGGCAAAGGATTGAAACGGTAGACGTCCTCGAGCGTGATCACCCCTCCCACGCCCGGCGGCTCATCGGGACCTGCGCCCTGGCGGTGATCGAGGTAGAGCGTCGGGGCCGGGGACAGCACCACGTCATGCCCGCTCGATGCGGCGGCGATGGCTCCATCGACTCCGCGCCAGGACATGACCGCAGCGTCCCCGGGCACGCCGCCCTCGAGGATCTCGTCCCAGCCGATCAGGCGCCGGTCGTGCGCGGCGAGGTAGCGGCCGATGCGAGCGGTGAAGTAGCCCTGCAGCGCCGCCTCGCTCGGCACACCGAGCTCGCGCATGCGCGCCTGCACGCGCGGTGAAGCCTGCCACTCGTCCTTGACGGCCTCATCGCCGCCCGTGTGGATGAAGTGACCGGGAAAGAGCGCCATCACCTCATCCAGCACCCCCTCGAGAAAGGTGAAGGTCGCCTCGTCGGGGTTGTAGAGGTACGGGAAGACACCCCAGTCGGAGGGCACCTCCGTCGGCGGATGGTCGGTCGAGGCAAGCTGCGGGTAGGCGACGATGGCGGCGGTCGCGTGTCCCGGCAGCTCGATCTCGGGGACGATGGTGATGTTGCGCGCCGCGGCGTAGGCGACGATGCGCCGTACGTCTTTCTGGGTGTAGAAGCCGCCGTAGAGGCGCGGCTTTGCCGTAGCGGGATCGATGTCCTTGAGCGCCGCGGCTCCCGCCGGCACGCGCCACGCCCCGACCTGCGTGAGCCGGGGGTAGCGCTTGATCTCGAGTCTCCAGCCCTGGTCATCGGTGAGGTGCCAGCCGAGGATGTTGAGCTTATGCAGCGCCATCCAGTCGAGGTAGCGCATGACGAATGCCGCCGACTGGAAATGCCGCGCCGAATCGAGCATCAGTCCACGCCAGCGAAAGCGCGGCGTGTCACGGATCGAGAGCGCCGGGAGCGCGACGACGCCCTCGTGCAGGGGCTGCGCGGAGATGAGCTGCCAGAGCGTCACGGCGCCGTAGAAGAGTCCGCGCGGGTCGGCGGCCGATATCTCGACCCCCGCCGGGGTCACCTCGAGCGCGTAGCTCTCGGGATTCGCGCCCACAGCGCCCGTGAGCGCGAGCGTGATTGCCCCAGGCAACGCGCGCTGCGTGCCGGACACGCGCCGCTTGAGAGCGAGGCCGTGACTCAGGCGCACGAGCCCGGCGAGATAGTCGGCAGTGCGCTGCGGCTCGGCACCGCGCGGCATCGAGAGCACGGTGCCCGCCTTGAGCAGGAACACGCCCGCGCGCGGCTCGACCTGCGCGGGCGCCGGAATGACCTGCGCCACCGCCGGCGCCGGCACCGGCACCGGCGCGGATTCGGCGGCGTGCGCCGCGATCCCGGCAAAGCCCACGGCCAGGAGCGCGGCGATCGTCGCCGCCAGGAGCTTTCGTGGATCCATGAGGATGCGTGGGTACATTATTTGAGGGTCTTGAGGCGCTGCGCGATCTGCTCGCGCAGCCGCTCCTCGTCTGCCGGCGATAGCTCGCCGAGGAGACCGAGACGGTGCGCGGGAATGTGCCCGGTGACGGCATCCGGGTCGCCGAACAGGTAATGCTCGAACAACGCCCGCCAGGCGGCGCGCGCCGGCGCCGGGAGCGAGCGGATATTGAGGATGCCGAGGCGCAGGCTGTCGTAACCGGAGTCGCTCCCGAGGCGCGCGCCGCTCGCGTGCCACCAGTAGTTCACCAGCACGTTGAGCGGCTCGAGAGATTCGACGTTGTGCCACCACAGGGGCGGAATGAACAAGGCATCGCCCGGGCCCAGCTCGGCACTCACCGCCGCGGCCAGCGCGCTGCGAAATTTCGGGAAACGCCCGAAGTCCGGCTGGTGCAGCCGCACCAGGCTCATCGGCGCGCCGGTCGGCGCGTAGTCGAGGGGCCCGACGTAGAGATTGGCGATCTGCTCGGGCGGAAACAGCGTGAAGCGCCGCCGGCCGTACACCACGCAGCCGATGTTCAGCCACTCATCGAGATGCGTCGGGGTGGTGAGGGCATTGCCGAGCCAGATGCGCGGCTCGGCGGAGGGGTGCGCAGCGGGCAGCGGGTTGGCCGCGGCGAAGCCCGGCAGGCAGTCGCGCGTCGCGGCGCTCTGCACCGCCACCGCCGGCGCATGGCTGTGGCCCGCGTAACGCAGCGCCTGCTCCGCCACCGCGCTCAAGGGCAGCCGATTGCGCACGAAGTTGAAGCCGTTGAGATCGTCGCGGTAGAAGATGCGCCCGTGCTCTTCCGGCGCCGTCATGATGGCATCGACCGGCGCACCGCTGTCGAGCCCGCGCAGATACCC
>Ga0335076_10001544_pt1 | contig 22329 bp, 17 predicted proteins | sample Lox_Sample_25_FD_206717 | JGI IMG/M metagenome (GOLD analysis project Ga0335076, IMG submission 206717) | Soil microbial communities from Loxahatchee National Wildlife Refuge, Florida, United States - Lox_Sample_2.5 | ecosystem: Environmental > Terrestrial > Soil > Wetlands | place: USA... | reverse complement strand
ACGTGTGGAGGACGCCGCGCGGTCCGTACTTCTTGCGGAACTCCGGATCCTTCGGGTAGTAGTAGGTCTCCGGCTCCTCCTCGGCGTTCAAGTGGTAGAGGTTGCCGAGGAACTCGTCGAAGCCGTGCACCGTCGGCAGGTGCCGGTCCTGGTCGCCGAGGTGGTTCTTGCCGAACTGGCCGGTGGCATAGCCCTGGGGCTTCAAGAGATCGGCGATCGTCGGCGCCCAGTCGGGGATGCCCTGCGGCGATCCCGGCATGCCGATCGTCAGAAGTCCCGTGCGGAACGGGTGCTCGCCCAGGATGAACGACGCCCGACCCGCCGTGCAGCTCTGCTGCGCATAGGCGTCGGTGAAGAGCGCGCCCTCCTTCGCGATGCGGTCGATGTTGGGCGTGTGGTAGCCCATCATCCCGCGGTTGTAGGCGCTCAGGTTGTAGTACCCGACGTCGTCGCCCCAGATGACCAGGATGTTGGGCTTCTTCGGCTGAGCCTGAGCCGAGGCGGCGAGCGCGGTCACCGCGATCCCGAGGGCAACCCGTCCGAGGGCACGCAGCGGATTCATTGGACTCCTCTCTTGGAAACGAGCGGGCGGCCCGGGCGGGCCACCCGCGTCACGATTCGTTGTGACCGATCCACCGTCCATGACCTCGACATGGACTCGCCCGCGCCGACGTTCGTGCCGATCACTGGCCTTCGTGCGCCCTCTGCATCTCCTGAATCTTCTGTTTGACGGCCTCCAGGTTGAACGAGGCGGGGTCCTGCATCGGCGGATAGTCGATCGCCGTCGCCGCCAGCTTCCCGACGTATTGCTGAACCAGGACGAAGCGCCAGAACTCGCGCGCGAAGAAGTCGTTGCCGTACCCGAAGGCGCTGTCGTTGGGCGACTGCCCGCGAGTCGACGGCGTGCGCTCGAAGGGGTCCTGCCGGAGGTTGACCATGATGGGCATGTCCGTCGTGACCTTTTCGCCCGGCCAGCCCCAGGGCTGCTGATAGAAGGTGAACTTGAAGTCGTCGAGGCGAACGGCGCCGAGGTGCGGACCACCGAAGTAGAAGATCTCGTGACGCGCCGAGGGACCCTTTCCGGTGAGCATGTCCATCTGGTTGTATCCGTCGAGGTGGTTCTTGTAGGTGCGATCGCCGAGCTTCACGCCCTTCAGGAGCTGGTCGATGATGTTCGGGTTGCCGGCCGCCGCCATCAGCGTCGGGAACCAGTCGAGGCCGGAGATGATCCCGTTTTCCACGGCCCCAGCCTTGATGTGGTTCGGCCAGCGAATGATGCAGGGCACGCGGAACCCCCCGTCGCCGACCGTGCCCTTGGTGGCCTTGAAGGGTGTCATGCCTCCGTCCGGCCACGTGAAGACCTCCGCGCCGTTGTCCGTGGTGAAGATGACGATGGTGTTGTCCGCTTCGCCGATGTCCTCGAGGTGCTTCATCAGCGCGCCGATGCTGTCGTCCATCTGCGCCATGCCGGCCTCCTCGAGGCCGTAGTTGGTCTGGCTGTTCTCCATCGCGCTGTACTTCTTCGAGAGGAACGTCCAGACGTGCATGCGCGTCGTGTTGTGCCAGACGAAGAAGGGCTTTCCGTCCTTCTTCGCCTTGTCCATGAAGTCGTTGGACGCCTTGACCAGGACCTCGTCGAAGGTCGTCATGTCGTACTTCGCCTTGAGAAACGGCAGGTCGTGCATGTTCGGCACGTTCGACATGTCCGGGAACGGCGGCAGCGGTCCCTCGTCGACGACCTTCTGCTTGCCCACCTTGCCCCAGCGCGGCACGTCGGTCGGATCGTCCACGTCGGTCGCCCAGCTGTGTATCAGGCTGCGCGGGCCGAAGGTGTTGTAGTACTTCTGGTCGACGGGGAAGGAGTACCAGTACGGGTCCGACATCGCGTCGAGGTGATACAGGTACCCGAAGAACTCGTCGAATCCATGGACGGTCGGCAGGTACTTGTTCAGGTCGCCGAGGTGGTTCTTGCCGAACTGACCGGTCGCATAGCCCTGCGCCTTCAAGGCGCTGGCGAGCGTGGCGGCCTGCGCCGGGATGCCCACGTCCGCTCCGGCCTGGCCGACCGTCGTCAGTCCTGTGCGCAGGGGGATTTCGCCGGTGATGAAGTTCGCCCGGCCCGCGGTGCAGCTGGCCTCGGCATAGTAGTCCGTGAAGCGCATGCCCTGCGACGCGAGCTTGTCGAGGTTCGGCGTCTTCCCCGACATGATTCCCTGGTGGTAGGCGCCGACGTTGAACCAGCCGACGTCGTCTCCCATGATGACCAGGATGTTGGGCTTTTTCGCCGGGGCCTGGGCGGAGGCCGATACCGTGACGAGTACGGCGAACACTGCGAGGAACCATCGAACCCGGGTACTGCTCATGAGATCTCTCCTTATCCTTGTTGCGCAGGCTCCAGGGATGGGAGCCGGCTCTTGTGCCGAGCAAAACCTCGTGTGGCCAGCGCGGCGAACACGTAGGCGCCGCCCAGGCTGCCGAAGCCTTTCCAGAGGTCCGTCCACTGCACCGGACCTCGAACCAGGTTCGAGAGATGTTCGATGCTCAGGTAGACGTGGACCCCGGCGATGACGACCGCCGTGAACGGGTGCAGGACCCATCCCGGCAGAGGAAGCACGAACCTCGAGGTTCCCGACATCGTCACTGGAAAACCTCGACCGAGGCGTAGGGCTCCGCCGAGCCGGGGCGGAAGCGGTTGATGGTGAATTTCGTGGGCTGGCCCGGCCGCACGTCCACGTGCAGGTAGTTGTATTCCTGCCTCGGAGCCTCGCCCTTCCAGTAGAGGTCCTTCGGATAGTCCGCCGGAAGGGTCTTGATCGCGGTCCTCCCCGGGAGAATCGGGTCCTGCTCCGCGCCGCCGCCGCCCAGGACGAAGTACTTCACGCCGCCCGCCTGGAAGAGCTCCGTCGTGTGCACGTGGCCGTTGAAGACGACGATGTCGAGGTCCCTGGCGTACGACTCCAGCGTCTTGTGCGGGTTCTGGGCTTCGGGGATCGGCCCCATTCCGGAGCGGCAATACACGGGGGCGTGAAAGCTGACGAAGACCTTCTTGATCCCCGTGGACCTGGCTTCGTCCAGCCACTTTTTCAGCTGCACCATCTGGGCGTCGTAGGCCGGCTGCTGGGCATCCCATCCCGACGGCTGGCGGTAGTCGTAGGGTCCCGTGTACAGGAAGATGAAGCGCACGCCGCGAAAATCGAACTTGTAGATCAGTTGCTTCTTCGACACGCCGAGCTTCGACAGGTACGGGAAGGACGCCATCAGTCCTTCGACGTCGGAGTCGTTCCACACTTCGTGATTGCCGACGGCCGGGAAGACCACGCCATCGAGCCCGGCCTTCTTCATCTCGGCATCGGCCGGCGGTAATTGCTTCAGGACGTCCTTTTCGACGAGCGACCAGTAGGGATTGTCGGAGGGCTTGGCGCCTTGATTGCCCCACCACACGAGGTCGCCCGTATTGACGAGAAACTTCGCATTCCCGGCCTTGATGTCCCTGACGACCTCACGCGCCACCCACTGGCCGCCCTCCAGGCGAAACATCTCCCGGCGGACGCCCGGCAGGAGCTTCACGTCCTCGACGGAAGCCGACGTCACCCAGCCCTTGTCCAGCGTGAGTGTCGTCACCTCGCTCCGGGTCATGAAGGGCATGACGAGCTGGACCAGCTCGTGAGTCGACGGGTCGTAGATCAGCTTCACGTCCCTCTGGACGACGGCCTCCGACATTTTTTCCGGCATCACGAGCTCGAACATGTCGACCATCAGCTTGCGGGCGTCCGCTTCCTGGGTCTGCGTGTAGGGGAGATACATCATCGACCGCGAGTCGCCGTAGACGTCGAACGAGAAGCCGGAGTCGGCGGGGACCTTCGCGTTCTGGGCGAAGGCCGCCGGGATCGCAACGAGGCCAACGAAGGCCGACCAGAGCAGTGTCTTCACGGAGATTCCCTCCAATTGGGTCCGTTCCTAGTCGCCGAACCCCGTGTCGTCGCTCATGAGGACCAGGATGTTGGGTTTCTTCTGCTGCGCTTCGACCGAGGCCGCGAGCGCGAGTCCGATCAGAAACACCAGCCACCGCGAGCGGGTACCAGTCATCGCCACCCTCCTTGTCGCCAACCTCTCCTCGATGTCAATTGAGCTTGCGCTCGAGCGCCTCCCGGACGGCGCCGAGCAGCAGGCGTCCCTCGAACGGCTTCGCCAGAAACGCCACCGCACCGAGCTCTTCGGCCTCGCGCCGCAGCCGCGGTGTGTCGTGCGCGGTGATGAACACGACGGGGCAGGCCTCGCCGTCCTCGGAGAGGCGGCGCTGCAGGTCGATCCCGGACGCGCCGGGAAGATGGATGTCGACGACGAGGCAGCCGGCGCGCGGGGACTCGGTCTCGAGGAAGGCCTCGGCGGAGTCGTAGCCGCGGGTCTCGAAGCCCGCCGTCTTCAGCATCCGCGTGAGGGCCTCCCTCATCCCGAAGTCGTCCTCCACGATCGCGATGACACCCTGCGCGCCCGGCATCGATTGCGGGAGAGGATCCCGCCGCGAGGGCCGGCCGGGAACCCGTCTCTAGGGGAACGGTCCCATTGCCCTTTGGTGCAATGGGACGAAAGGTCTCAGTCTTCGGGTCTGCCGCCGGTGCGCGGGCGCAGCGCGGCCGTGGCGAGGACGAGCTCGGCGACCGACGCGACGCGCATCTTCTGCATGATCTTCGCGCGGTGCGCCTTGACGGTCCGCTCGGAGGTGCCGAGGAGCGCGGCGATCTGCTTGTTGAGAGCGCCCGTGACCACTCCCTCGAGGACCTGCTTCTCGCGCGGCGTGAGCGTGGCGTACCGGCCGGCGAGATCGCGGCGCCAGCGCGAGCTGGACTGTTCCCGTTCCTGACGCTGCAGAGCGGCGCGGATCGCGGCGAGCAGCTCCTCGCGGTTGACGGGCTTCGTCAGGAAGTCCGCCGCGCCCTGCCGCATCGCGCGCACGGAGCTGCGGACGTCCCCGTGCCCCGTCAGGAAGACGACCGGCAGCGAGTCGCCGCGGCGGATCAGCGCCTCCTGGAGCTCCAGGCCGTCCGGACCCGGCATGTGGAGGTCGAGCAGCAGGCAGCCCGTCCCGTCCGACGGCGGGTCGAGCAGGTATTCCCCGGCCGAGCGATACTCCTTCACCTCGTAGCCCGCGACCCGCAGGAGGCGAGCCATTGCCGCGCGGAAGGCGTCGTCGTCGTCGACCACGTGGATGACGGGGGGATGTCCGGGCTCACGCGCGGGCGTCACGGCTTCGCTCCACTCCCGGCGGCGGGAGCGCCGGCAGCTCGAACTCGAAGGTCGCGCCGCCGCCGCCGTTGTCGAGGGCCCGGATGCGCCCGCCGTGGGCGTCGATGATCGACCGGCAGATCGAGAGCCCGAGTCCGAGACCGTGCCGCTTCGTCGTGAAGAACGAATCGAAGAGCTTCGTGCGGTCGTCGAGCGTGATGCCCCGGCCCGTGTCCGAGACGCGGACGACCACGCGGCCGTTCCCGTTGCGGGTGGCGATCACGAGGTTCCGGCGTCCCGCCGGCGTCTCGGACATGGCCTCCATGCCGTTCAGGCCGAGGTTGAGGATCACCTGCTGGAGCGAGACGTCGTCGCCGCGCGCCTCCGGAATGCCGTTGCGGAAGTCTCGTTCCAGGACCACGCCCCGGCGCTTCGCCTCGGGCTCGAGGAGTCCCGCCGCCGTCTCGGCGACGGCGTTGACGGCGAGGGGCTGCATGTCGATGTGGTGACGGCCGGCGAGCGAGCGGACGCGGCGCACGATCGCGCTCGCCCGCACGTCGTCGCGTCGGATGTCGGCCAGGATCTGCCGGAGCTCTTCGGACGACGCCGGGCTCGACTCGAGGAGCAGCTCGGCCGTTTCGGCATTGGCGAGGATCGCGCCGAGGGGCTGGTTGATCTCGTGCGAAATCGACGCGGCGAGCTCGCCGACGGTGGCGAGCCGCGAGGCATGGGCGAGCTCCTGCCGGCGCTGCCGCGAATCCTTCTCCGCGCGTCGCCGCGACTGGCGTTCGGCGACGAGGGCGACCAGCAGGGCCGTCTCGAGCGCGAGAGCGACGCCGACCGCGACGATCCGCCACCGGTACTGTCTCCAGAAGGAGGGGGGCCGATTCCGGATCTCGTAGCCGGCCGGCACGCGGCTCTCGGGGATGCCGAAACGCTCGAGCTGTCGGGCGTCCACCGCGTGCAGCCTCGGCGACCAGTTCGCGACGGGGATGACGGCGGGAGCTTCGCCCTTCAGGATCCGTATCCCGAGTGCCGCGGCGGCCCGGCCCGCCTGCTCGAAGTCGAAGAGCGCGCCGCCGAGAATCCCGCTGTCGAGATAGGTCGAATGAACGCTGTAGACCGGGACCGAAGACGCCGAGGCGAGGGCCTTCGCCGCCTCGCGCGGAACGACGCTCCGGCCCTCGGCGTCCCGGAACATCATGGTGTAGAGCACGATGGTGTCGTCGGAGAGGCTTCCGAACTCCTGCGGGTAGCGGCGGATGGGGATGCCGCTCCGGACCGCGATCTCGATACCGGGCTGCAGCGGCTCGAGGCTGCGGGACGCCCTCTCGGCCGTCTCGAGCTCGCGCTCGCCGGCCCCGCCGACGATCAGAATCCGACGGGCCTTCGGCTGAAGCTTCCGGGCGAGGTCGGCCGTCTCGGTGAAATCTTCGTCGTCGAGAATTCCGGTGACCCATGCGGGCCGAGGCCTTCGATCGAAGAACGTCGGGTCCACCATCGTGAACACGACCGGGGAGTCGGGCCAGAGCTCGCTCCGATATCGGACGAGGAAGTCGAGCGCCATGTCGGTCAGCGCGAAGACGAGGGCGGGCGGCCGCTCGGCATACTTCCGGCGGAGAAATGGCGCGAGCTCGGGCTCGTACTCCTCGCTTCGGAAGCGGTATGCATCGAGGCCCTCGGCATAGAACTCGATGGGCCCGAGGCCGGCGTCCCCGAGGACCCGGCGAATCACCCCGTCCACGACCTGTCCCGCGGGGAGCATCACTTCGGCGCCGGAGAGGATGACGACTCGCAGCGGCTTCGCCGGTGCGTCCGCCCGGGCGAGCCCCTCGGAGCCGACCGCGAGCAGGAGGACGGCCGCCGCCGCCCGAAGTCGGTGCCGAGAAGGGAAGACCGGAAGGGAGGGTTCCATTGCCGGTGTTTTCGGCTCGCGCCTGGGCAATTCCATCACGCGAGTCGCGGAGAAGGAAAGGCGACTCCGCCGAACCGGTCGAAATCGTATATGGGGCGCGGGTCGATTCAATTTTCCGGGACGAGCACCGCGTTCACCAGGACAGGATGAACTGGGTCTGCACGACGACGAACGGGCCGGGGTCCGGGTTGAAGACGGGATTGAAAACGATCTGAAGATCGGGCTGCAGCCGCATCATCGGCGACAGCTGCAGCGTGTAGAAGGTCTCGGCGACGTCCTCGTTCCGGTGGTAGACGGTCTTCGGCGTCGCGGACGGCTGGCTCCAGACGAAGCCCACGCCCGCGTAGTCGTTCGTCAGGCGGGGCGCGATGCCGAGGTGCGCGAGCGGCGCCTCGAACGCGAAGCCGGTGCCGACCTGCGTCGAGGCCTGCGCGGACGCCTGCGATCCGCCCACGCCGAAGCGGCCGAACCACGCGATCGGGGACTTCCGTCCGAGCTGCTGCTCGAAGTTGAAGGCGATGCCGCCCTGCGTCGGACCGCCCGCCTCGGCCAGAAACGGCTGCACGCGGTAGACGCCGGGACCGAGCCCGAGGACGTCCTTCGGGGCGTAGCCGAACTCCGTCACGACCGACCAGTTCTGCCAAGAGAAGTTCGTCCACGGGGTCTGCCCGGGGCCCGCGTCGCCGGCTGTCGCACCGACCATCGCGTAGAAATCCGGCAGCGGCTGCCACTGCAGGTTGACGGCGAAGTTGTAGCTCGGCAGCGGCAGCACCATGCTGTTGATCAGGGCGGAGTTCATGAACTGGCCGCGGCCGGAGTTGGCGTACGTGTTCGCGTCGAGGTAATTGCCCTGGTCGACGACGCCGCCGAGGACGACGAAGCGGCCCTGCGCGAACGCCTGCTGCCACGCGAGCTCGGGAACGCGGAAGCCGTCGCGGGCCGAGAAGGTTCCCTGCGGCTGGGTGAGGGAGCCGATGTTCGTCTTCGCGTTCTGGTTCGCTCCGGCGCCGCCGAGCCCCTCCTTCGCCTCGAACTCGGCGGAGAGCCAGCCGGCGGTGCCGCGTCGGGGGTCGACGTACACCGCCCACTTCGCGAAGCCCTTGAACGTGTAGTACCCCAGGTTGGGCGAGCCGGAGGGCGTGTCGGGCACGCCGGTGTACGTGAACGTCTGATCGAAGGCGTAGCGCAGTCCGCGGGCGCCGAGCCAGTACTTGGCGTCCTGCACCCACGGCTCGAACGGCATCAGGTCGAAGAGCGGCCCCGGCTTGATCGCGGTGTTGCCGAACTCGTCCTGCGACGCGAAGTACGGCGCGAGCCGCGGGACCCCCGCCGGGAAGAGGGTGAGGGTCTGCTCCCGGCCGGACTCCATCCGCTGCAGCACCGACTCCGGGATGCGCCGACCCCGCGACGGATGGGGCACCTGGGATTCCACCGGAACCTGGGGGGACGGCTGGAGCTTCGGCGGGAGGGTCTGCGGCGGGATGCCCACGGCGTGGCCGAAGCTGTCGATGAGGATCACGTCGCCCGGCTCCGGCGGACGGTGCTCGTCCTGAGCCTCGGCGCAGGCGGCCGCCGCGAACAAAACGAGCGCCGCGCGGGGCGCCGACGACCATCGAAGGATGCGCGTTTCCTTTCGCCGGAGAGTCCGGCGAATTCTACGGGAGGAGGGGAGGAATTCTTACTGGCTCAGGCGGCAGGAGTCGGTCGGGTCCGTGCGCATGCCGTCGCCGAAGGTCTCGGACGCTTCGGCGTGGATGCAGCACGGCTCCTCGGTCTCCGTGCGCCGGACGACACCGTTGCGCCCGCAGACCGGGCAGCAGGAGATCTCGCCCGCGAGCGGATCGACGAAGCCGATCGCCAGGATCGTGAAGTCTTCGATCGTGATCATGCCCGCCTCCTACTCTCTCTTTCGCGGCGTTCCCCGCCGCGCTCTCTATCGAAGCCCGGCCCTCGCTTCGCTCGGCCCGGCCTTCGACGCGGCGTTTCCCCGCCGCGCTCTTCATCGAAGCCCGGCCCTCGCTTCGCTCGGCCCGGCCTTCGACGCGGCGTTTCCCCGCCGCGATCAGGCATCGTCCGGCCGCCAGCTCTGGAGGATGCGCATGTAGTTGGACCTTTCGAAGGCGGCGGGATTGGCCCCGCGGCCGTAGCCCATGCTGCCCTGCATCTGCTTGAGCGAGTCGTACCCGTGCTCCTCCAGCCAGCGCGCGAGCTCGACTCGGAGGCGCGAAAGCGTCTCGGGACCTCTCCGTAGCAAGACCGAGACCATCTGGACCGCGTGGGCCCCGGCCATGATCGCCTTGACGGCGTCGAGCGCATTGTGGACCCCGCCGGTCACGGCCAGTGAGCAGGATCGCTGGCCCGACAGAATCGCGAGCCAGCGCAGGCGCAGCAGGAGCTCGGCCGGGCTCGAGAGGTAGAGGCGCGGCTCGACCTCGAGGTTCTCGGCGTCGATGTCGGGCTGGTAGAACCGGTTGAAGAGGACGAGACCGTTGGCGCCGGCGCGCTCGATGCATCCCGCCAGGTGCGCCAGCGAGGAGTAGAAGGGCGAGAGCTTGACCGCGATCGGGATCTGGACCGCCTCGCGGACCGCCGCCACCACCGCGATCGTGCGCTCCTCCACGTCCTCGCCGGACTGGAGCGGGTCGGTCGCGAGCTCGTAGATGTTGACCTCGAGCGCATCGGCGCCGGCCTGCTCGATCAGGCGGGCGTATTCGATCCAGCTCTCGGGCGTCGTGCCGTTCAACGAAGCGAACACCGGCACCGAGACGGCCTTCTTGATCTTCTGCACCTGCTCGAGGTAGTCGTGGGTGCCGAGCGCGAAGACCTCGGGCTCGGGCAGGTAGGTCGTGGCCTCCGGGTGGGACTCGCTCGAGCCGGCGTACGCGCGGAAGGTCGCGAGCTCGTCGCCGACGATCTGCTCCTCGAAGAGCGAGCGCAGCACGATCGCCGCGGCGCCCGCGTCCTCGAGGCGTCGGACGGTGTCGAGGTCGTCGGCGAGCGGCGAGGAGCCGGGCATCAGGGGGTGCGGCAGGTCGAAGCCGAGGTACCTGGTCGAGAGATCCATGGTCACTTCCCTCCGCCGGCGGGTACGAGGGACGTGTCCGCGGGAGCCGGCGCGGAGGATGACGCCGGCTCGACCGCGGACGTTGAGGCGATTGTTTTCCACGTCGAGAGGTGCCGGTAGAGATCGAGGCGCCGCGCCGCGGCCTGGCCGGCCCGGGCGGCGAGTTCCTTGTAGCGCGCCGGGCCCGCCGCCTCGAGCATGCGGAAGCGGCTCTCGTTGTTCATGAACGCCTCGACGGGCTTCTTGGGAGCGCCCGAGTCGATGACGAGCGGAGGCTCTCCCTTCTCGATCCGCCGCGGGTCGAAGCGGTAGAGCGGCCAGAGCCCCGAGTCGACGATCAGCTTCTGCTGCTCGCAGCCGAACGCGAGGTCGTAGCCGTGCGCGATGCAGGGGCTGTACGCGATCACGAGCGAGGGGCCCGGGTAGGACTCCGCCTCCTGGATCGCCTTGACGGTCTGCGCGTCCTTCGCGCCGAACGCGATCCGCGCGACGTACACGTGGCCGTAGCTCATCGCCATCAGGCCGAGGTCCTTCTTCGCCGTCTCCTTGCCGCCGACGGCGAACTTGGCCGCCGCGCCGAGCGGCGTCGCCTTCGACTGCTGGCCGCCGGTGTTCGAATAGACCTCGGTGTCGAGGACGAGGACGTTGACGTCGTAGGGAAGCGACAGGACGTGGTCGAGTCCGCCGTAGCCGATGTCGTAGGCCCAGCCGTCGCCGCCCACGATCCAGACGCTCTTCTTCGCCAGGTCGTCCGCGACCTGGGCGAGAACGCGTGCGGCGGGGACCTGGAGCGGCGCGATCGCCGCGCGCAGGCGCAGGACGCGCTCGCGCTGCGCGGCGATGCCGGCGTCGGTCGACTGGTCGGCCTCGAGCATGTCGCGCGCGAGGCCGCCCGGCACGGCCGGACCGACCTCGGCGAGGAGCTGCCGGGCGAGCGCGGCGCGGCTGTCGAGCCCGAGGCGCATGCCGAGGCCGAACTCGGCGTTGTCCTCGAAGAGCGAGTTCGACCAGGCCGGGCCGCGGCCGTTGCGGTCGACCGCGTAGGGAGTCGTCGGGAGGTTGCCGCCGTAGATCGAGCTGCAGCCGGTCGCGTTGGCGATGAGCGTGCGGTCGCCGAAGAGCTGCGTCAGGAGCTTCACGTAGGGCGTCTCGCCGCAGCCGGAGCATGCGCCGGAGTACTCGAAGAGGGGCGTCGCGAACTGCGAGCCCTTCACGTCCATGACGCGGATACGCGACTTGTCCGGCTCCGGCAGCTCGAGGAAGAAGGCGTAATTGTCGCGCTCCTTCTCGCGGAGCGGCCGCTGCGGCGCCATCTCGATCGCCTTGTGCTTGGGGTTCGCCTTGTCCTTGGCCGGGCAGAACATCACGCACAGCGTGCAGCCCGTGCAGTCCTCCGGCGCGACCTGGATCGTGTACCGCCAGCCCTCGAAGTCCGAGCTGCGGAACCTGTCGGACTTGAAGGTCTCGGGCGCGTCTGCGAGGCGGACGGGGTCGAAGACCTTCGCGCGGATCGCGGCGTGCGGGCAGACGAGCGCGCACTTGTTGCACTGGATGCAGATCGACGAGTCCCACACCGGGATCTCGGTCGCGATGTTGCGCTTCTCCCATTGCGCCGTCGCGGTCGGCCAGGTGCCGTCGACGGGGAAAGCGGAGACGGGCAGGCGGTCGCCGTGGCCGGCGAGCATCAGCGCCGTCACCTTCTGGACGAAGCCCGGCGCGTCCGGCGAGACGATCGGCGGACGGCCGCGCGTCGCGGTCGGCGCGGCAGGCACCGTCACCTCGGCGAGTCCGCCGAGCGCCGCGTCGACGGCCGCGAAGTTGCGCTTCAAGACCTCGGGGCCCTTGCGGGCGTACGTCTCCGAGATCGCCTCCTTGATCTTCGCGATCGCCGTCTCCGGCGGCAGGGTCTTCGTGATCGCGAAGTAGCAGGTCTGCATGATCGTGTTGATCCGGCTCTTCATGCCGGTCTCGCGCGCGACCTGGAAGGCGTCGACGACGTAGAAGCGCAGCCGCTTCTCGAGGATCTGCTCCTGCATCTCGCGCGGCAGCTCGTCCCAGACTTTGTCGGGCCCGTACGGCGAATTGAGCAGGAACGCGCCGCCCTCGCGCGCCGTCTCCAGCACGTCGTAGCGGTTCACGAACTCGAACTGATGGCACGCGACGAAGTCCGCGCGGTGGACGAGGTAGGCGGAGCGGATCGGGCGCGGCCCGAAGCGGAGGTGGGAGATCGTGACAGCGCCCGACTTCTTCGAGTCGTAGACGAAGTAGCCCTGGACGAAGCCGTCGGTCTCCTCGCCGAGGATCTTGATCGAGTTCTTGTTGGCGCCGACGGTGCCGTCCGATCCGAGGCCGTAGAAGATGGCGCGCGAGACGTCGTCCGGCTCGATGTCGAGGTCCGCGTCGAAGGGGAGCGAGGTGTGCGTCACGTCGTCGACGATGCCGACGGTGAAGTGATTCTTCGGCTTCTCCTTCTCGAGCTCCGCGAAGACGCCGGCGACCATCGCCGGGGTGAACTCCTTGGACGACAGCCCGTAGCGGCCGCCGACGATCCGCGGCGCGTGCCGCGCGTCGCCTGCCTCGGCGAACGCCGTCACGACATCCTGGTAGAGCGGCTCGCCGAGCGCGCCGGGCTCCTTCGTGCGGTCGAGGACCGCGACGGCGCGGACGGTCTTCGGGATCGCGGCCACGAACCGGGCGGCGTCGAACGGCCGGAACAGGCGGACTTTGAGGACGCCGACCTTCTCGCCGCGGGAGAGCAGCCAGTCGACGGTCTCGTGCGCGGTCTCGGCGCCCGAGCCCATGAGGATGACGACGCGCTCGGCCTCGGGGTGGCCGGCGTAGTCGAACAGGCGGTATCGGCGCCCCGTGACCTCCGCGAAGCGGTCCATGGCCTTCGCGACGAGGTCGGCGGCCGTGAGGTAGAACGGATTCGCCGCCTCGCGCGCCTGGAAGAAGACGTCGGGGTTCTGCGCGGTGCCGCGGAGGACCGGGTGGTCCGGCGTCAGCGCGCGACGGCGGAAGGCCTCGACGTCGGCGTCGGAAAACAGCGCGAGCAGCTCCTCGTCGGAGAGCTCCTCGATCTTCGCGACCTCGTGCGAGGTGCGGAAGCCGTCGAAGAAGTGCAGGAACGGGATGCGCGAGGCGAGACTGGCCATCGGCGCGATCGCGGCGAAGTCCTGCGCTTCCTGGACGGATCCCGCCGCGAGCATCGCGAATCCGGTGCCGCGGCACGCCATGACGTCGGAGTGGTCGCCGAAGATCGAGAGGGCGTGGGTGGCGAGGGTACGCGCCGCGACGTGCATCGTGAACGGCGTCAACTCGCCCGCGATCTTGTACATGTTGGGGATCATCAGGAGGAGTCCCTGCGAGGCCGTGAAGGTCGTCGCGAGCGCGCCGGCCTGGAGGGCCCCGTGGACCGCTCCCGCCGCGCCGCCCTCGGACTGCATCTCGACGACGCTCGGGACCTTGCCCCACACGTTCGCGCGGCCCTTCGCGGACCACGCGTCGGCGTGCTCGCCCATCGCGGAGGAGGGCGTGATCGGGTAGATCGCGATGACCTCGCTCGTCCGATGGGCGACGGAGGCGACGGCTTCGTTGGCGTCGACGGTGATCCGGGTGGGCGACGACATGATGGTTCCCACCGTACCCGGCGCACTCTCGTGCCGACTGATGCATTTGAATTATTCGAGGCCTGCAGGGGCGCGGCTCAGCCAACCCTGCCGATGACCTGTCATCCCGAGCGGAGCGAGGGATCCCTTTTGTCGGCCGGCGCAATCGCTTGTCGCGTCGCGACAATCAGGAATTGTGAGGAGCTATTGGGTCTACATCCTGAGTAGTGGGAGCGGAACTCTCTACGTCGGCGTGACGAGCAATCTCATCGTTCGGCTCGCCGAGCATCGATCGGGAATCGTCGAAGGGTTCACGTCCAAGTACGCCGTCAACCGGCTCGTATATTACGAGGAGACATCCGACGTGTGGGTGGCGCTCGCCCGAGAGAAGCAGATCAAGGGCTGGAGCCGGAAGAAGAAGGTCGAGCTGATCCGGAAGGTCAATCCATCCTGGAGGGATCTCTCCCGCGGCTGGTGATTCCTGCTGCGGCGCCTAAAGGGATCCCTCGTCGCGGCGCTCCTCGGGATGACAGAAGATCCCAGCACGGCTCGTCGAGGTACCCCTCGTCGAGGCGAGCTCTACGCCGGGATCCGGTACCCCGCCACGATCACCGTCACGTTGTCCTTGCCGCCGGCCTCGAGCGCGAGGTCGACGAGGCGCTGGCAGGTTTTCGCGGCGGGCTCGCCCTCGCCGAGGACCTTGGCCAGGGTCTCCTCCGGCACCATCTCGGTCAGGCCGTCCGAGCACACGAGCAGGCGGTCGCCGTCTTCGATGCGGAAGTGTTTGAGCTCGACCTGCGCGAAGGCGCCGCGGGTCGCGATGGCGCTCGTCAGGATGTGACGCGACGGGTGATGCTCGACGTCCTTCTGCTCGATCGCGCCCGCGTCGGCGAGGGACTGGGCCATCGTCTGATCGTGCGTGAGGCGTTCGAGTCCGCCGCCCCGCCGCAGGAGGTACGCGCGCGAGTCGCCGACGTGCGCCGTCAGCAGGTCGTGCCCGGCGGTGCAGGCGAACGTCAGCGTCGTCGCCATCCCCTTCAGCTTCGGGTCCTCGGTGGCCTTCGCGACGAGCTGCTCGCGCGCCTTCTGGAAGCGTTCGGCGGTGCGCTTCAGGACGAGATCCGCGCAATCGCCGTCGAACCGCATGATCCAGGCGGGCGAGTCGAGGACGAGATCGACGAGCGACTGCACCGCGGTGCGGCTCGCGAGCTCGCCCGCGACCGCGCCGCCGACGCCGTCGGCCACGAGGTACGCGAAACAGGTCTCCGTGACCTCCGGCGGAATCTGGCCCTCCGGAAGGTTCGAGGCGAGCGTCCGCATCGTGCGGTCGAAGCGGCCGGCGATGAAGTGGTCCTCGTTGACCTTGCGCACCCGGCCGGGATGCGAGAGCGCCGCCATGTCGACCTGGACGAGGGACGAGACGGGGTGGTGGGACCGCGCCTCCGCCTCGTGCGAAACCGTCACGCCCGCCGGACCGCTGTCGTTGGCCATGATCCTGTTACCCCCTCTCCCCGCGGGAGAGCGTTGTCTTCCGAGGTCCCTATTTCACCACCACGAGCGCCTTCTCGGTGGCCGTGAGGAGAGCGTGCGGGCCCACCGGCGCGCCGGTCGCCTCCTTCATCCAGATGTCGGGCGCGACGTTGCCGATCTTCGCCATCCTCTCGAACTCGCCGCCCAGGTTCTTCGACTTCTCGATCTGCTGCTCGATCTGGAACGCGATCAGGTGTCCGATCGGGTAGTCGGGCAGATAGAGGAAGGAATCGATCATGTGCGAGTAGATGCCGAGCGTCAGGACGACGTCCTTCTTCTTGAACACCGGCGCGTAGTACTGGTTCCAGATGCTCCGGCACAAATCGAGCGTGGCCGCCTTCAGCTGCGCCGGCGTCGCGTCGGGATGGTCGTACATCCAGTGCCACACGCCCATGTCGACGAGGGCGACGCCCGCGATCTCGTAGGTCATCCAGAAGTCGTTCAGGGACTTCAGCGCCTGCGCCTTCGGGTCGGGCTTCGCGAGCCCGAGGAGCTCGAGGTCGTGCGCCTGGAAGACGAACGCGAGCGCCTCGGTGAAGGCGGTGTTCGGGACGCCCGCGAGCAGCGTCGAGTCGATCTCGTTCAGCGAGAACGTCTGCTCGACGTTGTGCCCCATCTCGTGCACCGCGATGTTGAAGCCCTTGTAGTTCATGCCGTCCTTCTCGACGCGCGTGCGCAGGTGCGCCTTGTCGGCGCGACGCTGCGCCCCGAGGGCGTGGCCGGAGCCGCGCGCGGGATCGACGACGATGTGGGCGGCCAGCCAGTCGGCCTTCTCCTTCGAGAAGCCGAGCTGCACGAGCAGGTTCGGGATGTCCTTCTGGTAGTCCTCCGCGGTCGGGTAGCGCTTGCGCACGATCGCGTCGAGCTCCGCCTCCGTGTGCGTGCCGCGCGGGCGAAAGCCGTTGTACCAGACGTCGAACGGCTCGAGCGGCCGGCCGAGCCGCGACTCGATCAGGGCCGCGACCCGCGGCACGAGCGGCGAAGAGAGGACCGCCTCGAGCATCTGCCGGACCTGGGCCTCCGGGATCTGCCGGTTCTCGTCGAAGCGCCGGGCGATGAGCGTCGGCGCGGTCGGCGAGTAGGGATCGGCGCGGCGCGCGGCCTGAAAGTCCGCGAGGAGCGTGGCGTAGCGCGTGTCCGGCTCCGGCGCGTTCGTCACGTTCATGTCGGGATTACTGGCCGTGTCGGAGTCGTGCACCTTCGACAGCGCGACCGCGTTCGTCGCCGGGTCCCAGTCGATGTGCGGGTTGTCGACGACGACGGCCGGGATCGTCTGCGTGACGATGCGGTCGCAGACCTGCGCGAGCACGCGCTGCCGGGCGAGACCGGCCTTGCCCTCGGCGTAGTCCGCCTTGATCTGGTCGCGGATGTTCCAGTGCGACAGGAGCCGCTGTTTCGCCGGGAAGAGGCGCTCGCCCTTTGCGTCCACGAGGTGGTGCGTCCAGACGTTGTAACGGGCGATGTAGCGCGCGGCGTCCGACTGCGCTTCGGCGATCGCGAGGTTGACGGACGCCGGGACGCGCTTCCCGAACGTCTCGGCGAGCCGCGCCTCGGCCCACTGCCGCCGCGTCCACCCCGGGCCCTCCTGCAGGCGCTGCTCGAGCGTCGTCAGCGGAAAGTTCAGGAGGACGGCGAACGCGAGCCGGTTCGTGAAGAAGTCGTCGACGACGTGCGCCGACGGATCGTAGCCGGCGAGGATCTCGTCGAAGGGATAGATCTCGCCGAGGTCGAGGTCCGACTGTCGCCGAAAGTCGCGCGCGATCTCGTTCATGTGGCCGTTCAGGGACTCCAGCGCGAACTCCATGCGGGCGTAGAGCGCGTTGCGCGCGGTCGAGTCGGCGCAGATCTGGGCGCGCACGACCTCGCCGAAGTCGGCCTCGCCGCCGTCCTGCTCGCGCCAGAACTCGGCGGCCTGGCGGATGCCCTTCTCGATCCGGGGCCGCTCGGATTCGCCATACCTGGCGGCGAGCTCGCCGGTCAGCTTGTCGATCGTCGCGGGAGTCACGATGCGCTGCCCCCCCTGGTCCTGCGGCGCGGCGGCGCCGGTCCCGAGAAGAACGCCCGCCGCGACGAGCGCGGCCGCCGCCGCGCGGCCGATGACCTTCGGCATGAAGCCTCCGTTTCGAAGGGGAGTCTATCGAGATCGCGGGAGACGCTTCCCCGCCCGAAAACGCAACCTTTTCCCGCCGCGTGCGAATAAGGTGTGAAGTCGACCTCCGTCCGAAGGAGCAACGAATGCGCCATTGCCGCACGATTTTCGCCCTCGCCCTCCTCCTCCTGGGCGCCGGAGCCGCCGGCGCTTCGCCGGCCCCGCCGGAAAAGGCCGGGAGTCCGGAGCCCCCTCGTCTGCGCCTCCCCACGACGGCCGCCCCGACGGGCTACGCGGTCGAGCTGACCATCGACCCCGCGAAGGACCGTTTCCGCGGAACCGTCTGGATCGACCTGCGCGTGAAAGAGAAGACGGCCCTGCTGTGGCTGAACGCGACCGATCTCGAGATCTCCGCCGCCTCGGTGGTCGTCGCCGATCACACGCTGCCGGTCAAGGTGGTGCCGGGGGGGGAGAACTACGCCGGCTTCTCCTTCGCGAAGCCGCTCGCGCCGGGCAACGTGCGCCTGAAGATCGACTACACGGGCAAGCTCGACGAGTCGTCGACCCAGGGTCTCTTCCGCGAGAAGGACGGCGAGGACTGGTACGCGTTTTCCATGTTCGAGGCGACGGACGCCCGGCGCGCGTTCCCCTGCTACGACGAGCCCGGTTACAAGGTGCCCTGGCAGCTGACGCTCCGCATCCCGGCCGCGACCACGGCCGTCTCGAACACGCCGATCGAGAACGAGTCGCCGGCCGCGGACGGCGGGCGCGTGGTCCGGTTCAAGAAGACCGAGCCTTTGCCGAGCTACCTCGTCGCGCTCGGCGTCGGTCCCTTCGACTACCTCGACGCCGGCACCGCGGGCTCGAAGAACACGAAGATCCGGATCGTCACGCCGCGCGGCAAGGCGTCGCAGGGACGCTACGCGGCCCAGACGACGAAGCCGCTCCTCGAGATGCTCGAGGCGTACTTCGGCATGCCGTATCCGTACGAGAAGCTCGACCATCTCGCGGTGCCGCAGGCGGTGACCTTCGGGGCGGAGGAGAACGCCGGGCTGATCAGCTGGAACGAGCGCGCGCTGATCGCGCCGCCCGCCGAGGAGACGATCGCGTTCCAGCGCCGCCAGGCCTCCTACGGCGCGCACGAGATGGCGCACCAGTGGTTCGGCGACCTCGTGACGATGCAGTGGTGGGACGACGTGTGGCTGAACGAGTCGTTCGCGACGTGGATGGCCGACCGCACGATCGCCGCATGGAAGCCCGAGTGGGGCACGTCCGTCGACCGGGTCGTCGACCGCTCCGACGTGATGTACCAGGACACGCTCGTCAGCGCGCCGAAGATCCGCCAGGAGGTCGAGACGACCGACGCGATCGCGAGCGCGATCAGCGGGATCATCTACCAGAAGGGCGCGGCCGTCCTGACGATGTTCGAAGCCTGGATCGGCGCGCCGAAGTTCCAGAAGGGCGTGCACGATTACCTGGAGGCGCACCGGTTCGGCAACGCCACCGAGGCCGACTTCCTGAAGGCGATCGAGGCGGCGAGCCGCCCCGGCGTGTCCGCGGCGTTCCAGACCTTCATCGACCAGGCGGGCGTGCCGCTCGTCGACGTGAAGCTCGATTGCGGCGAGGGCGCGCCGCGCCTCGCGCTCGCCCAGACGCGTCTCCTGCCGCTCGGCTCGAAGGGCACGGGCGCGGAGACGTGGGAGATTCCCGTCTGCGCGCGCGCGGCCGCGAACGGAGGCGGCGACCGGGCGTGCACGCTGCTGGCGGCGAAGAACGGCGCGGCGCCGGCGCCCACGTCGTCCTGTCCCGGCTGGCTCCTCGCGAACGACGGCGAGGCGGGTTACTACCGCGCGCGCTACGGCGGCGATCTCCTGCCGAAGCTGCTCGCGGTCGCCGACACGGAGCTGACGCTGCCCGAGCGGGTCGGCGTGATCCGGGACGAGGGCGCGCTCGCCGCCGCCGGCGCGGTGCCGATGGCCGACGCGCTGGCGCTCGTGCCGCGCTTCTCCGGCGCCCACGAGCGGCAGACGGTGCTCGCGACGGTGCAGATCGCCGATCACGTCCGGGAGCATCTCGTGCCGGCGGATTCGCGGCCGAACTACGCCCGTTTCGTCTCGAAGATGTACGGCGCCCGCGCGCGCGAGCTCGGCTTCGTCGCGCGGCCGGGCGAGAGCGAGGACACGCAGCTCCTGCGGGTCCGGCTCGTGCCGTTCGTCGCCGAGGAGGGCAACGAGCCCGAGCTCGTCGCGGAGGCGCGGCGGCTCACGCTGCGGTGGCTCGACGATCACGCGTCGGTCGCCGCGGACATCTCCGGTGGCGTCCTCGAGGTCGCGGCGGAGCACGGCGATCGAGACCTCTTCGACCGTCTCCACGCGGCCGCGAAGAAGGAGAAGGACCGGCGCGACATTCAGCGGCTTCTTCGCGCGCTCGGCGCCTTTCGCGATCCGGCGCTCGCGCGCGAGGCGCTCGCGCTCTTCCTCTCGAAGGAGTTCAATTCGCGGGAGGCGTACGACATTCTGTTCTCGGCGACCCGCCACGACGAGAACCGTCAACTGGTCTGGGACTTCCTGGAATCGAATTACGAGGCCGTGGTCGAACGGCTGCCGCGGGAGATCACGGGATTCCTGCCGTTTCTGGGCGCGAGCTTCTGCGACGCGAGCCACCGCGCCGCCGTCGCGACGTTCTTCGAGGAGCGGGCGGCGAAGCTGCCGGGCGGGACCCGCACGCTCGCCCAAGCGCTCGAGGCGATCGACCTGTGCATCGCGTCGCGCTCCGCGCAGGAGCCGGGGGTGAGGGAGTTTCTGAAGGGGTACTGAGAAACGTTCCCCCTCACCCTTGCCCTCTCCCCCCGATGGGGGGAGAGGGGAATTGTTCGGGTCGCTCGTCCCAAGGTCTCCCTCTCCCGGCGGGAGAGGGCAGGGGTGAGGGGCGCCCCGGGGCTCTACGCCTTCGCGGCGCCCGCCTTCACGACGGACTTCAGCAGCTCGTCGATCTCGGGCTGCGCCTTCTGGATGGTCGCCGCCGGGCCGACGCACTTGAAGAAGACGTTGCCGTCGGGCGCCTCGACGATCGCCCCCGAGAGGCTCCAGCCGGGCTTCTTTCCCTGCGACTGCATCATCGGGCCGGAGGGCGAGAGGTACGTCCCGGAAAGGGAGATCAGGTGCACCTTCAACCCGTTGATCGTCTTGTCGGATCGCACGGGTTTCGTCGCGCCCTCGAACTGGCCGGCCCAGCGCTGGAGATTCTCCTCGACGCCGCCGCCCTGGCCGGTGCCGAAGAAGAAGACGCCGCACTCCCCGTTGTCGGCGGGCGTCGCGCCGGGGATCGTGTACGTCGCCGCGCGCATCGGCTTCTGCCCCGCGGACTGCCATCGGGCGGGGACGGTCCAGCGCACACCGCCGGCGGACCCCTCGGCGGCGAGGACCGCGAGCGCGGAGAGCACGGCGATCGAGGCGGCGAGAATCGTCTGCGTTTTTCTCATTCGCCGAGGATATCCCGGAGCGCTGCTGTAGGATTCGCGAGACTTCCGGTACGAGGCGTCCGAGGACGGCAGGAGCTGGATGGTCGCGGCCGAAGGCGAGTCGATCAAGCAGTGAGGAGCAACGCGAAGATGACGAAGTTCTCACCCCTTTTCGTGCTCGCGGCGGCGGTCCTCGCGGCGGCCATCGCCACGGCGCAGGAGAAGAAGCCCGACGCGAAACCGGAAGGGCCGAAGCCGCCGCCGGAGCTCGACGCGCTCTCCTACTTCCTCGGCCCGTGGACGTCCGAGGGCGAGATCAAGTCCGGTCCGATGGGGGACGCAGGTCCGACCAAGGGCCGGGAGATCTGCCGCTGGATGCCGGGACACTTCTTCGCCGGCTGCATGATGGAGACGCAGAGCCCGTCGGGGCTCTCGCAGGTCCAGGGCATCATGGGCTGGGATCCCGAGAAGAAGGTCTATAAGTGGTGGGTCTTCGACAACCTCGGCCGCGCCGAGACGGCGACCGGGACGCTGAAGAACGGGACGTGGACCTGGACGGGCGAGTCGAAGCTCGCCGACAAGGTCTACAAGACGCGCTACACGGTCACCGACACGCGGCCGGAGGGCTACGCGTACACGCTCGAGAGCTCGCCCGACGGAAAGAAGTGGACGACCGTGATGACCGGCAAGGCGACGAAGGTCACGCCGCGGCCGGTTCCGACCGCGATGCCGGGCGGGGCGAGACCGCCGTCGAGCGGGCCGCTCCCGCCGGCGCCCATGCCCACGAAGTCGCCCTAGTCTCACCTTGATCTCCTGCACGAGGTGCGGCGCCGCGTCTTCGGAGTCGGCGCGCTTCTGCGCCGCGTGCGGGGAGGCGGTGTCGTCGGTGTCGCAGGTGCCGACGAACGTGGCGTCGCCGTCGATGGCGGAGAGGGCGCGGCGGCCGCCGTCGTCGTCGCGGGTGGGGCGACTGGCCTCTTCGGACTCGATCCAGACCGGCGGCTTCACGCCCGGCGCGGTCCTCGCGGATCGGTACCGGATCATCGGGCTGCTCGGGCGAGGTGGGATGGGGGAGGTCTACCGCGCGGATGATCTGAAGCTGGGGCAGCCGGTCGCGCTGAAGTTCCTGCCGGAGCGGTTCGCGGCGGAGAAGGACCGTCTGGATCGGTTCTATGCCGAGGTGCGTATCGCGCGGCAGGTGTCGCATCCGAACGTGTGCCGCGTGTACGATGTGGGCGAGATCGACGGGCAGCACTACCTGTCGATGGAGTACGTCGACGGAGAAGACCTCGGCTCGCTCCTGAAGCGGATCGGGCGGCTACCGCCGGACAAGGCGCTGGAGATCGCGCGCGAGCTCTGTGCCGGGCTCGCCGCGGCGCACGACCGCGGGGTGCTGCACCGGGACCTGAAGCCGTCGAACGTGATGGTGGACGGTCGAGG
>Ga0335076_10001543_pt1 | contig 22336 bp, 17 predicted proteins | sample Lox_Sample_25_FD_206717 | JGI IMG/M metagenome (GOLD analysis project Ga0335076, IMG submission 206717) | Soil microbial communities from Loxahatchee National Wildlife Refuge, Florida, United States - Lox_Sample_2.5 | ecosystem: Environmental > Terrestrial > Soil > Wetlands | place: USA... | reverse complement strand
ATTCCATCTGTTGGAGGAATTCTTCGCGGAACGCTCGCGCGGTATCGGCCTCTCCAATCGCTTGTTAGAAGCAGGCGGACGTCTGTGCTGAGACTCAACACTTTGAATCAGCCAAATATTTTCCATCCATACCGTCCATACCGTGATCAGGGCAATTCGAGTGAATCAACGTTTCTTTTGTGACTCATGTTCCAGATGTGGTAAAAGGTAAGTAACGGTAAAGACGTCGGTTTTTGACATCTTATTGAACCCAAAGAGTCTGTCCGAAAGAGCCTTTTCGAATCCCACTCTCTCCGCCATGTTTAGAAACTTCCATAGAACGAGTTGCTTGGCACGATGCGCACAACAAGCCGTGGCTGCTGGTTCCTCAGAATATCGACGCGAAACCGCGGCAGCATCGAACGATAAGACTCGGAATGATCGTTGGAGAAGGGTTAGGCCGCTACGGGTCGATGTCTGAGCCGCCAGAGCAGAACACGAACAATTTGCACTAAGAACTGAATCATGAGCTGAATTGTTTTTGAACCGAAATTTCTCTTGCGATTTCTCTTCTTTAAGAAGACGTAATCCTATCTCAACGAACGATTCGTTCGGAATATCTTTCTTAGATGCTTTCGAATTACACCTGCAGGACATCCTCGTTTTTGGCCACCATCTCGTAGAGAACCGGATTCACAAAAAAGCCGAGGAAGAGGCGCGAAACCAGGCCCGCCACGATGACGATTGCAAACGGTTTCTGAGTGGATGAGCCAATGCCCGTGGACAGAGCTGCCGGCAACAAACCGAGGCACGCGACCAAGGCTGTCATCATAATCGGACGCAATCGCAGTAGCGAAGCTTGATAGGTCGCCGTACGAATATCATGGCCTTCCAGCCACAGCTTGTTGATATAGGAAACAAGAATCACCGCGGTTTCCACGGATACGCCCAGTAGCGCCAACAAGCCTAGCACTGATGACACGCTGAATGGCGTGTGCGTCAGCTTCAATGCTATGCGAGCTCCAACAGGTTAGAAAGGCAACCGTTGTCCCAGCGGCGACTTCCGCGAAAGCGTGACTTGGAAATGCGCTGAACCCTTCAACGCGAGCGTACGTACGTCGCGAGCACCCTGAATGTGAAAGAGAGTTTTACAGGATGGGAGGTGGTCGAACGTGAAGTTCACACATCTGTAGGGCAGAATGAAACGACTGTCGCGTGGCATTGCAGACGCTGGCACTGAGGCCGGGCGTCACGACCGAGACCATAGGAGCTGCCAAGGATGGCGTGTGACTGGAGGCGCAGATCAGACATACCGATGAGGATGCTGGGGACTGTGTCGTGCAAAAATGATGTGCCGCGCGTAGGGGCGCCAATTCGCAGCAATCAAACGCCTGCGCTATGGTTGCTGTCAACAATAGTCCGAAGCGGCCGATTGCCATTGGCTGCTATTCATTAGCAAAGAAATTCGTTGACTGCCTAACAAAAAGCGATTGCTAAAGAATGTATCACTGTCCGGCTCCAAATGGGACCCCGGAGCCTTATTGCGGAACAGATAGCTCTTGGTCACACTTCTGCGAATGTGCCTCACAGCCCTTGAGAGATGCTCCATCTCGCAACAGAGGTGAAGGCAGCTCTCGTGGAAGTCTGGGAGATCTTTCAGAAGGGTCCGCTCTCGCGTGGAGTGCATTGATATGGACAGATATCGAGTGGGCCGGGACATTTCTATAAGTGAACTGTCAGCGCCCTGAACTACTTCCGATATAATTTCGGCGACACTATCCCAGGCACGTCTCGGGTCGACGTGCGAAAAGCAAATGGGAAAGGTAGCTGCCAACACTGTCGTGCTACACACTTCATGAGAGTCCTTTTAATCCGGCCGGAAGACACTCTTCTCGATGGTCCCTGGGCAAGTTCCGAGTGGGACCGCGTCATCGATCTGGGGCGCGGCGGGGTTCGCTCGTATGCGGAGGCTGCTGCAAAATTCGGATGTCCAATTAGTTTTCTTGATGAATTCAGAGGAAACTATCGAGAAATCCAGAGGGTTCGTGCACTCCTGGCTTTGGGTAAGAACAAACTTTGCGATCACCTTGGATTGGATTGGTGGAGGTTGCTCTCCATTCTTGTCCATCAGCAATTAGAGACAGCTATTCTGTTGGAGGAACTTGCGCAGACGATCGAGCCCAGTGACGAAGTATCGGTCTCAGGTGCCGGATTCCACTCCCAAGCGCTGAGTTTAATTCTGGGCCGCCGAGTTGAGCTTCTGACCCCAATGCGTTCGCGTGGTGCCGGGCACTACTTCAGGACCTTTCAGAAATTCCCACTGCGGCAGCTCATTGAAATTTTCTGGGACAAGGCTGATGCGGGCTATCAATTTCGCCGGCAATTCAATCGGCGACCGAAAGCTCAGAGCCACGACATCGTCTTATTGCCCACAGCCTATGTGAACGTATCGCGAATTGGCGTCGCATATGCACACACAGTCCCGGATGTTAGTTTTCTCATGGTCGCCACCAGACGAAGTGGATGGCTCCAAGATGTTCCGGCAAATGTCTCAACTGCATGGCTGGCATCCTATGCAGATGGTCGCTCCTCTGCGATTAGGTCCGAATCCAAGGATTTACTGGCTCAATGGGGTGTTCTTCGAAAAAAACTAGAGGACGTTCCTGAATACAACACCATTTCGAGGTGTGACTCCTTCAAGCCTTTTGACTACTACTTTGAGCACGGACTTCGGGTTCGGGATGCGTGGAAAAACGTTCTGGAATCAGAACCGGTAAAGGCGGTCCTTTGCGCCGACGATACGAACCCATTCACGCATATCCCACTGCTTCTTGCCAAACAACGAGGATTACGGACGATTTCCTGTCATCACGGTGCCCTTGACGGACGATGCATGGTCAAGGAGTGCAACGCCGATGTGATTCTTGCAAAGGGCAAGATGGAGCAGGACTACCTGACCAGACTGTGTGCCGTGCCTGCCCAAAAAATCGTGATGGGCGCTCCCTCTTCCACGACGGGCGCGAAATCTGCGGTTTGGCGCGATCAAGACCGCCCATACATCGTGTTTTTCTCTGAGCCGTATGAGACTACCGGTGGAAGAGCACAAGACGTGTATGCCGATCTCCTGCTTCCACTATCCAAGGTTATGGCTAAAGAGAAGAAGCGATTAATCATCAAGCTCCATCCAGCCGAGAGTTTGACCGAACGCAAGGAAATTGTTGCGCGTTTTTTGAGTGTTGAGCAACGAAAGAACTTGCGATTCGTGACTGGGCCGCTCAGTTCGGTTTTGTTGGATAAGACCTGGTTTGGAATCACAGTCCTGTCAACGGTCGTTATGGAGTGTGCATCGCATGGAGTGCCTTGCTTCCTCTGTAAATGGTTGGAGTCATCTCCTTATGGCTATATCGAACAGTTTGTACGCTTTGGACTGGGAACGCCGCTAAACCATCCAAATGAGATTCTGGAGATTCCGGCTCGCCTCTATGTTCCCGAAGGCAAAAGGTATCGATACGAGGATTGCTGGGAACCCGCCAGCAGTAGCCTGCTGAAGACATTGATATCGAACTCGCGTAGAACGGATGAAGAACCGGCCTCATATTCAGGGCAGACGAAAACGGCGGGATAATACAAACGGCGGGAATGCGGCTCTGAGAACCGCGCAAAAACTGTTTTTCGCGGAAAGCTTGATCAAAGGGTACTGCTCTTCCAGTTTCGTCGAAGAACGCGCGAGATTACCTGTAAGGCGCCACGTTCCTTAATGATCTTTGCAAGGTGTTTTGCATTGGCGACTAAGACGGGCTCAGGCAGTAGGGGGAAACGACCCACAAGGCCGAGTTTACGCCTATCGACAATCCGCGCCACCAGCTTCTGCTCATAGATGGTGCCGGCGATGTACACCCGAGGCTTGCTGCTGGCATTCGAGACAGAGATGGCCTTGTCCACAAACTCCTTTTTCAATTCAAGATCGACATGACCGTGAAGGATTTTTACCCTTCCGTTCAGGTAACCTTGCCACGAAATTTGCACTTGTACTCTCGGGTTAGGGTGGCAATCCGAACATTATTCTTGTACATGGCAGCTCGAAAAAAAGGCTGATCATTGATTTTCTTCCCGGGGTTCTGCCGGATGAATTCTCGCTAAAGCTCCGACCAGTCGTTAAGCACATGGTCCATCACTGTCGATCGTTTGAAACCGAGGATTCCGGTATTGAATCCCGGGAAGCTGTTTCGGAATATCGGGTCTCTGATAATGATTCCACCAGTCTGTGCTTGGATATTCTTCATGGGTGCCGGCACAATCGAATTTCTCCAGAAGCGTGAAGATGTCAGAGGTTGATTCCACAAATGTAAGTGTCCGCATCAACAAACAATTTCTGCTCGTACCGACTCGGCTGAATGAAGCGGGTCTTATCGTAAAAACCGTCGCCGCTGGACTCTACTTGTACGACGCCTTCAAAAACGCGCGACTCGATAGGGAACTGGCCGAAAACGGTTATCGCTAACTCAGGCATCACCCGCTTGAGACTCTCGGCAGAATTGATGAACGCCGTCTGTAGCGAGGGGTCCCCGATTATGATATAGATCGCCCCGTTTGTCATTTCCCGTTGTCACAATTTCAAAGGTGGAATGCCGAGAGCCACGGCCGAGAAAGGTTGTCGCTGGGGGGGCTAATGGATCCGCCCACGACAAGAAAAAGGCCGCCCGAGTCGGACGGCCTTGGATCCAAGTGCAATCACAAATCAATGAGTCACGGTGAAGCTGGTTGTGCTACAGCCCGTACCTCCCGGGGTAGTTATGCAGATCGGACCCGTAACTGCGCCGGTCGGAACCAGTGCGTCCACCTGCTTATCGTTGATGACGGCGTAGCTGGTTGCCGGCACTCCGCCGAATGTAATCTGCGTTGTTCCTGTGAAGCTGTACCCGTTGATCGTCACAGAAGTTCCAACAGGCCCGCTAAGTGGACTGAAACCCGTTATCAGCGGCACTACTGCGAAGGTGCCTGGGCTCGAGGCAGGTCCTCCTGCCGTAGTTATTGTGATTTTCTGTCCTGTCAATGCGCTAGGAGGCACTGTGGCCGTCACTTGCGTGTCAGAGTTAACGGTGAACGGCGCAGATTTGCCGCCGATCGTCACTTTGATCGTTTGCGTGAAGCTCATGCCCGTAATCGTGACCTTTGAACCCACGGTTCCGCTTGAAGAACTAAGACTGATAATTGTTGGCAGGACCAGGAACGCGCGATTGCTGGCCATCGAACCAGTGAATGTCGTAACTGTCACAGTTCCGGTCAGTGCACCCGCTGGAACTACGACCGTCAGGTAGGTGTCAGACACGTTTTTGAACGTACCTGCTACGCCATTGAACGATACTCCGGTCGTGCCCGTAAATCCCTGACCCAGCAATTCAACCGTGTTTCCGACCTTCCCACCCCAGTTCACCATCTTTACGAAAGGAGCGAGCCCCACATCGAGGCTATAGAAATAGCTCCCGCCAAGCGAGTTGCCGCTTGTGCTTCCGTAAAATTTTCCGTTTGTGTGTTGCAAGAGTGGAATCACCGGCGAGAAGCCATCCGCGCAACCGGACTGCGAACAGAGGTTGTAGAGAATAGTGACCTGCCCTGATGGTGTAACTTTGTAGATTGCGCCGTCATTTGCCGTCCCGCCATTAAGCGTGGTGCCGTAGAAATTCCCGTCGCTGCCGAGAATCAGTCCGGATCGGGGATACGCGCCGTCCGGGTGCCCCGTGAAACTATGCAGCAGCGTGTAGGTTCCATTCGACGCCACTTTGAAGACAGTTCCCAGATTGCTCGAACCGCCTTGCCAGGTAACTCCGTAGTAGGCACCATCGTTTCCTTCGACCATCACGCCAATCGGATAGGCTCCATCAGCATTGGAGGTCGCATAGCCCATGAAGTTGTGAAATATCGTTTCTACGCCGGACGCCGTCGTCTTGTAGATAAGCCCCAGCCCTTTGGTCCCGCCAGACAAAGTAGATCCGTAGAAGTTGCCGTCCGTTCCTTGCGTCGGCAGGTTCGGATCATTTCCATCCGTATAGTTAAAGTTGATGGGGACCGACTCTTTGTATGGCGGGGTTGTTGTGGGCACCAGCTTGTAGAACGCTCCGTAGTCGCCTGAGTACTGTGTGTTGCTTACGCCATAAAAGTCCCCATCCACTAGATTCTGCAGTGGCGGATACCATGGAGCGCCGCCGTCGGTGCCATTGTCGAAGTTCCACACGGTTGTTAAGGCACCTGCGGGAGTGAGCTTAAAGACAGTGCCTGAACTGAGCGACCCTCCCCACATCGTCGTCCCGTAGAGATTGCCATCCTTCCCCAAGCTTAGCCCACCCCAGGGCTGCGATCCGTCAGCGCACTTGGCGAGCGAACAGAAGCTGTAAATTCGGGTGAAGGTACCGGAGGGCGTCATTTTGAAGGCACTTCCAGCGGCGTTGGTATTGTCGTCGCCGACTGTGCCATAGATATTGCCATCACGCCCTTGAGTCATGAGTCCGGCCAGCCCAATGCCCGTGTCGTTCCGGGTATCCTCCGGCCAGGTGTAGAGCTTGGTGTAGGTTTGCGCGCTGGCCGACACGGCGAAAAATCCGGCTAAAGCGAAGACGGAGACGGCCAGCAGCCGATTGAAACTGAAGGTGCCTGCGAAATTCATGGTGCCTCCTCGGGTGTATCTGTTTTCCCCATTGACGGGTTCTGGAATCTCAGACCCCGGGCGAGACCGCTTTTTGCTATACTCGGGGCGGTTTCTGTGGCAACCGCACCCGAGCTATAGCGCCCGAGGTGCTGTTGGATCGCAAGTTTGCACACTCCCCCGTTTCGTGTCCTGACGGAGTTCTAAAGAACTCTAAAGAAAGCTAAATCCATGATTCGCAATGATTCCGCCGCGGGAGTCCGCGATCCGTCTGCGCGCCTGTGGAAATTCGCCAACTGCGAGTTCGACGAACTGCGGCGTGAATTGCGGGTGAGTGGGAGCGCCGTTGATCTCGAATCGAAGCCGCTGGAAGTCCTTTCCCATCTCCTTCAGCACGCAGGAGAAGTTGTAACGAAAGATGAATTGCTCGAATCGGTTTGGCCGGGTACAGCGGTGGTGGATGGGTCTCTGGCCACGGCGATCTCAAAGCTGCGCAAGGCGCTCGGGGACGAAGATCAGCTGACCATCCTTACCGTCCCGCGGACCGGCTATCGTCTGGCGGTTCCCGTGCAAAGCAGACCGCTGACCGGCGGCCTGTCACCTGAACTGGGACTCAAGCTGGGAGACCAGGTCCCCGGACGGGATCAATGGCGGCTGACCCGCTCTCTTGAGTTTGCCGGATCAAGCGAAGTATGGATCGCCGAAAATCCCAAAACCCACGAATCCCGGGTCTTCAAGTTCGCCTCTGATGGAGTCGAACTCAAAGGCCTCAAGCGGGAAGTAACTCTAGCCCGCTTCCTTCGCGAATCGCTCGGTGATCGCCCGGATTTTGTCCGCGTGCTGGAATGGAATTTTGATGCGCCACCATTTTTTCTGGAGAGCGAATACGGCGGCGTCAACCTGGCTGAGTGGGCCGAATCTCAGGGAGGATTGCTAAAAGTTCCGCTCGCATCGCGATTGCGGATGCTCGTCGACATGGCCAAGGCCGTGGCGGCCGCCCATGAAGTGGGGGTGCTTCATAAGGACCTGAAACCCGCCAACGTTCTGGTGAGTTCAGAAGGCGAAGATCACCAGATAAAAGTCGCTGATTTTGGCAGTGGAGCGTTGGCCGAACCAGCCCGTCTGAGTGCCATGGGAATCACAAACCTCGGCTTCACTCAGACCGCCACGGCCGACTCCACCCTCACGGGCACTCTTACGTATCTTGCACCGGAAGTTCTGGGTGGACATTCACCCACGACCTCGTCCGATGTTTATGCGCTCGGAGTGATTCTCTATCAGTTGATCGTCGGAGACTTCCGCAAGCCCCTTTCGCCCGGCTGGGAAGCTGATGTAACTGATCCTCTGCTCCGGGAAGATATCGCCGAAGCTGCTTGCGGAGATCCCGTTCGACGGCTCAAGAGCGCTGCCGAACTCGCGGCCCGTCTCGGAACTCTGGAGGAACGACGAGTTAAACGAGACTGGGTCCAACAGGCCGAGAGACGTGCTGCCGCGGCAGAGAAGGAATTGTCTGACGCCAGGGCTCGGCGACCCTGGATCTATGCTGCGGTCGCCGCTCTCGCAATCGGCCTCGGAACAAGCCTGTTCCTCTACCGCCGGGCCGTGGTTGAACGCACAATTGCCGACCGCCAGACCGAAATCGCCAGCGCGGTCAATCGTTTTCTGGCGAATGATCTCCTCGGTCGAAGCAATCCATTCAACAGCGGGAAGGCTGATGAGACTTTGACGGATGCAGTCAAGCGCGCATCTCCCGCAATCGATCGGCAATTTGCGAACGAGCCGAAGATTGCCGCTCAGTTGCATCAGACCATTGCACGCGCTCTTGATCTGCGAACTGACTACGCGGATGCGCGCCAGGAGTACGAGCGGGCCCAGGCGCTGTTTACGCAATCCGACGGCGATCTTTCTCAGGACGCAATGATCGTCAATTTGCAGCGTGCAGCGCTGGAGGCGCGTAGCTACCAGGGCGGAACTCTGGATCAAGCAAAAGCGATCCTGTCCGCCCAGGAAACAAAAATGGGGAAACTTACCCATTTCCGTGGCGATCTGCTGGTATGGCTAGCCAACGCTCGCGGCATGATCGCCCTAATCGACAATAACGCCAAATCCGCCAAGCAGAATTTTCAGGCCGCGTCGGACCTTGCCGCGAACGTCCCCGAGATCGATGAGAATACTCGTCTCGCGTTTAAGCAGCGCCTCGCATTTTCCAACATCCGCTTGGGAAACGGTGTGGAAGCCGAGAAACTCTTTCGTGAACTGATTTCTGCATACACCAGCACGAGCGGTGCTGACAGTCCAGATGTGCTGCGCGTTCGCCTCAATCTCGCCCAGGCCTTCATGATCCAGAACAAGAACGCAGAAGCGGTCGACGAAACAACTCAAATTTATCCGAGCTTCGTCGCCAAGTTAGGTCGCGATCACGAACTCTCGATGCAAGTCTTGGCGACACGCGCGCAGTGCGAAGGAACGCTAGGACGATGGGACGACGCGATTCAGGATGGAATGGTGCTTCACCAACTCGCGGTCCAAAAGCAGGGTCCATCAGCGTTCTTCTCTGTTGCTTCTCTGGCAGACGTCTCTACCGCCCAGTGCCGGTCCGGACACACTGGTGAGGGCGAAGAGAACGCCCGTTACGCGTATGAAACAGCCCGAAAAGCCTTCGGAGACAAAGCTGGACTCACAGGCGCTACCGCTGACACGCTGGCCGATTGCCTGATTGCACGAAATCGTCTCGATGAAGCAGCGAAGCTTCTCGACAGCATAGACCCCAAAGTTGTTGCGCAGTTGGTTGGCGTTCCCGATTGGTCCGCGACACTCGATTTAAGCCGCGCAGAAATTGCCCTTCGCCGCGGGAACTACGCGACAGCGCAAAAAGATGTTCAACCCGCAATCCCTGTATATTCGCGCGCTGATGCAGAACCGTATCAAAAACAGAGGCTGCAAAAGCTGCTCGATGAACTCGACCATCGCTCTCGCGCATCCAGGTAAGGAGAACTCCCGGCTATTGTTCCGGTAGCGCCCACGCGAAAAGCACAGAGCCGCTACTCATTAGTACATACTGGCGCCCATCCAATTCATAGCTCGTAGGAGAACTTGCGATCTCTGAACCGGATCCTGCATGCCACAACGTCTTTCCATTGCTTGAATCAACCGCGAGAAAGTTGCCCATCGCGTCGCCGGTAAAGGTGACTCCGGAGTCGGTTGTCAGCACACCGGAGCCTGCCCCATGGGGCCCAAGTTCATGGGTCCAGCGGAACTTTCCGGTTTGATAATCGATCGCTTCTAGCGTGCCTTTTCCCCAGACGCCATAGTCTGCTCCCGCCCAACCGTAAGTTCCGTCAGCTGGCTTGGCGAAGTAGATGCTCCAACTGGGGTGCGCATCCACGATGAACAAGCCGTTCTTCGTGTCGAAACTTGGGGAACGATAGTTCGTCATGCCGCCTTCATCGGGCGCAATCAAGCGCCCGTCAGGTGCTGGCTCTTTCTTGGGGTTCGGAATCGGATGCCCTTCCTTATCAACCCCAAGAGTCCAGTTCACAGGACCATACGGAACACTAAGAAGGCTCTTCCCATTCGTGCGGTCGAGAACGAAAAAGTACCCGTTCCGTGAAGTCTGCATCAGCATCTTCTTCGGCTCGCCGTGGAAATCTCCATCGACCAGGACAGGAGTCTCAACGGCGTCCCAATCATGCGTGTCGTGGGGAGAAACTGAAAATGCCCAAGAAAGCTTTCCACTGTCTGGGTCTAGAGCCACGATCGAGCATGTATACAAATCGTCGCCGGGCCGCGTCGATCCGTTCAGTACGGGCGTCGGATTACCGGTGCCCCAGTAAAGAAGGTTCAGCGCCGGGTCATACGTCCCGGTCATCCACGTCATGCCGCCGGTAGTTTGGTTCGGAGTTCCGGGCGGAGGTGTGGAATTCCACTGCCACTGCGTTTCGCCGCTTTCGGGATCGATCGCGCGAAGATAACCGCTGATGTTATCGAAGTCTCCCGAGACTCCGACGATGACATGATTCTTCACCACCAGCGGCGCCATCGATGTCCAGTAGCCCTTCTTCACATCGGCGACCGAAACATTCCAGCGCACCGTTCCATCTTTGGCGTTCAGTGAAATCAAATGCGCATCGGGACTCAGAAAATAAAGATATCCCTTGTACATCGCGACGCCACGGTGGCCAATGTGCTCTCCTTCGCTTTTCGGATGGGTGTAATGCCAGATCTGATGCCCGGACCGTGCGTCGACAGCCCAGATGTTCTCTGGAACAGTGAAATAAAGAATTCCGTCAACGAGTAGAGGAGAAGACTTGATAAGCGCCGGCTGATTCGTCTGGTAAGCCCATGCGAGAGAAAGATTCTTGACGTTGTCGGGCGTGATCTGCGTGAGCGACGTGTGACGTCGTCCGGAATAATCGCCGTGATATCCCGGCCAACTGTCCGTCGGAGGATGGACGAGCACTTGCTCGCTCGCGCCTTGAGCCTGAGCTTGGGTCGACGCGCCCATCATCAGCGCGCACAGCAATAGTAAGGCAACTTGCCGCAAGAGATTCATGTCTGGATAAAACTCCCAAGTAAATCGCAAGCAGTCCAGCTAACGCAGAGTTTGCAAATACGCCATCAAGTTGTGAACCTCTTCATCGGTGTACTTCTCAAACTGTGCAACGTGCGCGTCCTGGGCCGAATCGACTTTGTACTGAACATCGCGCGTTCTCCAGGACCGATATGTATCGCTCGAGTCGACAAGTCCGACAGTGAACTCATCCAGGTACGCCAGAGTTCCGCTGATAGCCTCGCCGGAGGCTAGAGTTACTGTCACTTTCGATTTCGCGTGCCGGGGATAGAGCATCCGTTCTTCGAGCGGCAGTCCCTGGAATCGGCTCGCGATCCCGGCGAGATCGCCGGTTGGCGAGTGGCAGTTCGAGCAACCGCCAGCTCCATTGAAGTACTCCTTGCCCGCTTCCGCGTTACCGGTTTGCAGGTCAGAAGGATCTACGCCCTTTCGTCCTCCGGGATGCGAACCGCCAGCCAACAGATTCGTGCGCTGCGTGTGGATGAATGCAACCACGCCGTGGATGTCGTCTTCGGAGAGTTCGAAGTGCGGCATGCCCTTGTCCGGACGCCCGTTTCGCACGACTGGAGCAATCTTGTCGCCGTCAACATCAGAACTGACGAGTTGCGACCGTGTGAGATCCGGACCGTTCTCGCCACCGGCGGCATCTCGGCCGTGACAAAACGAGCAGTTTTGCCGGAATACCGCACGACCCTGCTGAACGAGTTCCGCGGGATACTTCTTGACCGAAGCTGCTGTCGCCGGCTTTGAACCGGCGCTGCGATGCGGCTTCGCAGTTATGGTCTGCGCTGCCGAGACTCCAATGCCAACAATTAACGGGATGGACAAGAACAGAGCACATCGAAACCTCAAGGAATGGAATCTCATGGGGCGCCTCAGTGATTGCTCCCTGATGTTTGCAAGCGCGCATGTGGAGCGGTGCTGCCCTCGGTCATTCCAAGAACCCACTTGATAGCCTCGAAATACATCTTCCGGATGTCTGGATCACTCCAGGCCTCTTCCGTGTGACCGAGAGTCGAGTAAAAGACGCGGCCTTTGCCATACATCTTGTCCCACGCGACTGCGAAATCATGATCTGCCCGATGAATACGAGGGTTGTTCTCATAATTCAGCTTGTTGGGATCCAGGCTCAGCAGAACGTGAACTTTATCCCGCGACCACTCTTTTGGTTGATAGATCTCGTCAGTCTTGATGAACGCGGCAGGGAAGTGCCGGACCGCTGGAAAACTCGGATCTTCGTTAATGATCGGCGCATTGAACGTCATCCAGGGATGTTGATCGAACCATCCGCCAATCATCTCTCCGTATTCGGGCCATTTGTAGTTGGTGTCGAGCGCGGCATGAACCCCGACAAATCCCTTTCCATCCTCTTTGATGAACGACATCATGTCTTTCTTCTGCTGGTCGTCGAGGTCGAGTTCGCCGGTAGTGCTTGTGAATACGAGCGCGTCAAAGTAATCAAGGTTCCTGGCATTGCGATCCAAGGCTTTCTTGGTGATCAATTCCGTATCGGTGCGCAGCACCGCATCCCAGAGACCGGTTTCCCGGCCCATGTCATAGATGGCCACCATAGCCGCTGAAACCGAGTCGTGCTCAAACCCCTTGGTTTGACCGACGACAAGCACATGTTTGACGTGAATTTTCTTTTCATGCGGCGGAGGAGGTAGGGAAGGGTCAACGGCGACCTGGTTCTGTGCTGAAAGGGAAGTGATCGATACGAAAAGAGAAAGTGAGAAAAGTAGAGTCCATCGAGCTAGTCGCAAGTAGTCTCCCCCATAAAGCAATTTTCCGGCATAAGAGCCGAAAGCCGCGGCCTAAACGTAGGCGACTGAAAAAGTATTTGTCGTAAAAATACCACAGTTGAGCTGCGATAGAATGTCCCGATCTTTCTCAGGAGAAGGTTTCTATGCGCGTTGGAGTTTTTACTCCTTTACTCTCACAATTTCCGCTTGAGGCAGTCCTCAAGAGGCTTTCCGGGCTCCAGATCAATACCGTCGAACTTCCCACGGGGAATTACGTTGGCGATGCCCATTGCAAGCTCTCCATGCTTGACAATCCTTCGGCTTTATCAGACTTCAAGAAAATCATCGCCGACCATGGGTTCACAATCAGCGCATTGAGTTGCCACGGAAATCCGCTACATCCCGACAAAGCCATCTCCCAACAGCATAGGGACGTTAGCCGCAAGACCATTCTGCTGTCTGAAAAACTGGGCGTATCGACTATGGTCGATTTTTCAGGATGCCCGGGAGATTCTCCCAACTCCAAAACGCCCAACTGGATTACCTGCCCTTGGCCACCGGATTTCCGCAGCACTCTCGACTGGCAGTGGAACGAAGTTGTCACGCCATTTTGGACGGAGCACGCCAAATTCGCCCGCGATCACGGTGTCAAAATCGCCGTTGAAATGCATCCGGGGTTCGTTGCTTACAACCCGGAAACTCTGCTGCGACTGCGCTCGATCGCCGGAGACAACGTCGGCTGCAACTACGACCCCAGCCATCTTTTCTGGCAAAATATCAATCCCATCGATGCGATCCGCGTTCTGGGCAGCGCGATCTTCCACGTTCATGCCAAAGATACCCAGCTTTATCCGGTGAACATGGTGAGAACCGGAGTACTCGACACGAAACCCTACACACAAGAAAAGGATCGTAGCTGGATTTTCCGCACCTGCGGCTATGGCCACGGCGCCGAATGGTGGAGCGAATTCATCTCTACGCTACGCCTGGTAGGCTACGACTCGGTGCTCTCCATCGAACACGAAGACAGCCTGATGTCACCCGGCGAAGGGCTCACCAAAGCCGCGAGTTTTTTGAACAGCATCATGATTCGCGAGCAGCCGGCTGCCGCATGGTGGTCCTGACATTCAGGCTTTGAACTCGAGGCCGAAACGCTATAAAGTGTGCGCATGCGTCTTCGGCCCTGGCTCTTCTTACTGCTATTCACAACTTCTATCGCAGTTTTTTCCGGCGTTCGCATCGCCGTCGCGCGCCCGCAAGCGTCTCCTGCCTCTCAGGACTGGCCGGTTTGGAACGGATCTCCCGACAATCTTCACTACTCGTCACTGGCGCAGATCGATCGCTCCAACGTGAAGCAGTTGCAGCTCGCGTGGTCGTATGACACCGGCGAGAAGGGTGGAATGCAGACAAGTCCACTCGTTGTCGGTCGTCTGCTGTACGGCATCAGCCCGACGCAAAAAGTCTTTGCTGTGGATGCAGCTACCGGCAAATTGATCTGGACCTTCGATTCCGGCATCAAGGGCCTGCAGCCCGATCGCGGCCTTGCGTATTGGTCGAACGGCGACGATAAGCGGATTCTTGTCGGCATCATGAATTTTCTCTACGCACTCGACGCCACTACGGGCAAGCCCATTGCGAGTTTTGGAACACAGGGAAGAGTCGATCTACAAGAGAATCTCGGACGCGAACCCCGCTATCAGTCGATTGCCCTCACTAGCCCGGGCATTGTCTACAAAGATCTGATCATCGTCGGTGGACGCAATCCCGAAACACTTCCAGCCCCTCCCGGAGATATCCGCGCGTACGAAGTGAAAACGGGCAAGCTACGTTGGTCGTTCCACACCATCCCGCACCCCGGCGAATTTGGCTATGAAACATGGCCGAAAGATGCGTGGAAGACCAGCGGTGCCGCAAACAATTGGGCCGGTATGGCGCTCGACGCCCAGCGCGGCGTTGTATACATTCCGACGGGTTCAGCCGCATTCGATTTTTACGGTGGCGACCGCGTCGGTGACGACCTTTTCGCGAACTGCGAACTCGCGCTGAATGCCGAAACAGGAGAGAGGATCTGGCATTTTCAAGCTGTCCGGCACGATCTCTGGGATCGCGACTTCCCCTCCGCCCCGGTTCTAGTGACACTGAACTACCGCGGAAAGCCCCTTGAAGCCGTCGTCCAAACCAGCAAACAGGGATTCCTCTACATCTTTGATCGTCTAACCGGCAAGCCGCTGACGCCAATCGAGTATCGAAAATATCCCGCCAGTACGCTGCCGGGGGAATCTGCCGCTCCAGAACAAGGACTACCGACCTCGCCCGCTCCGTATGCCCGGCAAAATCTGACCGAAGATATGCTCACGACGCGCACGCCCGAGGCTCACCGATGGGCGCTTGAGAAATTTAAAGCCTCGATTCACGAAGGCCAGTACGTACCATTCCGCGTCGGCACTGAAACGATTGTCTTTCCCGGTTTCGACGGAGCCGCCGAATGGGGCGGCCCTGCCGTCGACCCCCAAACCAACATCCTTTATGTGAACTCGAACGAGATGGCTTGGACGGCGTCGCTCTTCGAAGACAAAGGCGAGCGCGGCGCGAAAGCGATCTACTTAAGCCAGTGTGCAGTCTGTCATGGCCAGGATATGCACGGCGCGCCACCCGATTTCCCAGCGCTTGCAGGCATTGGTGATCGCAGAAGTCCTGCAGACATCGCCACCACAATCCGCGGCGGCAAGGGCCGCATGCCCGGATTCCCGAATCTCTATGAAGACCAACTGAATGGGTTAGTCGAATTTCTGCTTACGGGCGAGAACAAAGAGTTATCCAGTTCAGGCACCCCGTTACCCGCGATGAAATATCGCATCACCGGCTATCGACGGTTCCTTGATCCCGATGGCTACCCCGCAATTGCGCCGCCATGGGGAACGCTGAACGCCATCGACCTGAACACAGGTCAATACAAATGGAAAATCAATCTCGGCGAGTATCCAGACCTCGCCGTGAAAGGGATGAAGAACACAGGCTCCGAGAATTACGGCGGCCCCATCGTGACCGCTGGCGGCCTGCTCTTCATCGGCGCCACAAACTATGACCATAAATTCCGCGCCTTCGACAAAGCCACGGGAGACCTTCTTTGGGAAACGACTTTGCCCTTTGCCGGCAATGCCACGCCTGTGACTTACTCAATCGATGGACGACAATATGTTGCAATCGCAGCCGGAGGCGGCAAAGACGCCAAGTGGGGTTCCGGCGGCATCTACGTTGCCTTCGCTCTGCCCGAAAAAGCGAAGGACTGACGGATACTCGAGCAACAAAGAGCCACCAGAACGCATCCTCTGACCTTGCTATAGTTGCCTGTTATGACAAAACTATTTCGTTCTGTTCTCTTTGCAGCGGTTCTCGGCGCGACACTCCTCAATTCCGCGTATGCACAGAAAGAGACTGTTGTAATCGACGCGCAGGCCGAGAGCCATCCGTTACCTCATTTCTGGGAACACATGTTCGGCTCCGGCCGCGCAATCCTGAGCTTGCGTGATTCCTATCGCCAGGATCTCCGCGAGGTGAAGGCTGTCACCGGTATGCAGTACGTACGCTTCCACGCGATCTTCCAGGACGAGGTCGGCCTTTACGATGAAGATGCTCAGGGAAAGTCTATCTACAACTTTTCTTACGTCGATCAGATCTATGACGGCCTATTACAAGACGGTGTGCGCCCATTTGTCGAATTGAGCTTCATGCCGAAAAAGCTTGCTTCGAACAAAGACGCGCTGCATGCCTTTTGGTACAAGCAGAATGTTTCGCCTCCCAATGATTACGCGAAGTGGGACGAGTTGATCACTCAGTTTACGAAGCATTTGGTAGATCGCTACGGAATTGACGAAGTTTCCCAGTGGTATTTCGAAGTTTGGAACGAACCCAATATCGACTTCTGGGTAGGTGATCCGAAACAAGCGACTTATTTCGAACTCTATGACCACACGGCTCGCGCAATTAAATCTGTCAGCACGAGACTTCGCGTCGGTGGCCCTGCCACCGCGCAAGCGGCTTGGGCCGATGCTTTCATCCGGCACTGCGCCGACAACAAAGTTCCTGTTGATTTTGTTTCCTCGCACGTGTACGGCAACGACAAGGCCGAAGATGTCTTCGGTACACACGAGCAGATTCCACGGACTCGCATGGTTTGCCGCGCCGTTGCAAAGGTCCACGACCAGATTCGCACGTCCGCCATTCCCAACCTCCCATTGATCTGGTCCGAGTTCAATGCGAGCTACGCCAATGAGCCAGACGTCACCGACGCTCCCTACATGGGCCCATGGCTCGCTGACACCATTCGTCAGTGCGATGGATTAGTAAACGAAATGTCGTACTGGACCTTCTCTGACGTTTTTGAGGAACAAGGAGTGGTCAAGCAGCCTTTCTACGGTGGATACGGGCTGATCGCAGAAGACGACATCCCCAAGCCCGCTTTCAATGCCTTCCTCCTATTGCATCGTTTAGGAGAGCAAAGGCTCGCAGTGTCGTCTGATGACGTGCTGGTTACGAAGCGCGCGGATGGTTCTCTCGTGATCGCCGCATGGAATCTTACCGGTGTCGGAGAGAAGGGCACAACGAAACAAATCGATTTGCAACTCAGGAACTCACACCTCGATACCGTCTATGTCAGCCGGGTCGATGCCGATCACGGGGATGTTCACAAGACTTACCAGGCGATGGGCTCGCCCCGCTATCCAAGCTCCTCTCAGATCGAAATCCTCCGAGCCGCTGCTCGACTGCCCGCAGCCGAGATTCAGCATCTTTCAGGCGGATCGCTGACCGTCACGATCCCTCCGCAGGGCTTGGTTCTGATCGAGAGCGAACCTGTTCGCTAGTTACGGCAAACGCGCCGTCTCGCTCCAGGTCACTCCTAGCGAATGCAAAATCAATGCATCCCCAAGCGTCAGCTTGCGCGGCTCGGAAAGGATGTCGAACGCGTACTGCACGGTCGGTACGCAACTTGCGCACCACGGCTCGTGCCCATGAATGCTCAGGCAGTTTGGACACGCCGTCGCAATACTGTGCTGATTGTGATGATGCGTGAAGTCAATGTTGTTCATGACATCCTCCTTGCAACTTCCGGTGATGCCGTTGGGGTTCATCGAATTGGATGGCTTTCATTCGCAGCGCGTTAGCATATGCGGACTAATAGAGGGCAATATACGGAGAGATCCGACCCTGCTCTCCTATCCATTACTGATCCACCCTACAGCACGGAACGGAGCCAAGATAAAACCTGGGTTTGGCAGGGGAAGCGAGCAAATGTGATTTGTGAACTCCAGTTTGTGAGCGTCATCGCGTTGATGTGTGATTGTAGTCACGCGTTCTCCCTTCCTCTCTGACTGCCAACGACTTAGATAGCTCGCACCCGCATTTTTAGCGGCTTTTCTGCGCTTGCTAGCAGATTCCCATTAGTGATCGCAAATTTGCGCGTTACTAGAATGGCAACGCGCATGAATCCCAAGTGGAACGGCCAGTTCTCGTGCTTTGATCTCGTTGCGAAGAGTACCCAACGTCCACGCACGATTGTTCGAGTCGGAGATCTCGAAATTGGCGCCGCGGATTTCGTAGTAATGGCTGGGCCATGCGCTGTTGAATCAGAACTCCAGTTGATGCAAACGGCCGAAGCGGTGGCCAGTGCAGGAGCCCGCGTTCTCCGCGGCGGAGCATACAAACCCCGTTCCTCCCCTTACGCTTTTCAAGGTCTCGGCGTCGATGGACTGAAGTTGCTGCGCAAAGCCCGAGAGTGTACGGGCCTCGCGATTGTCACAGAAGTAATGAGCGAGGAAGATGTCGATCTCATCGCTGAGTATGCCGACATCATGCAAGTCGGCACCCGCAGCATGGAAAATTACGCTTTGCTCGAAGCACTGGGCGGATGCGGACGCCCAGTCCTTCTGAAGCGCGGGATGACGGCCACTCTCGAAGAATTTTTACGATCCGCGCAAGTGATCGCAGCTGCGGGAAACTCCCAAATCATTCTCTGTGAGCGCGGCATCCGCACGTTCGAGACCGCTACTCGCAACACACTCGATATCGCGGCAGTACCGGTGCTCAACGCGGTTTCACATCTCCCGGTGATCGTCGATCCGAGTCATGCTGCGGGTGTTCGCAGCTTGGTACCAGTGCTCTCTCGGGCCGCCGCCGTTGTCGGCGCCGATGGATTGCTCGTGGAAGTGCATCCTTCTCCGGAGCAGGCGCTCAGTGACGGCAATCAGTCTCTGAACTTCCGTGAGTTCCGCAGCATGATGTCGGATTTGCAGCCCTATCTTGAACTGCAGCGAGCATCCCATCAGCGCTCTCGGCAACTTCTCGTCGTCGGAGGAGCGGATTAGTGCTGCTACGCTCCATCTTGGCTTTCGCGCTCCTCCTGATCTCTGTCGTCCCCGCAACCCCGACAGATAGCTCGAACGAGAGTACAGGGGCCCCAACGTTTCTTTACACCGAAGCGAAAACCTATGATCCGTTGGCCTGGCAGCACGGCGGCGAACGCTTCGCTTCAGGCGCGCACATTTTTGTCAGAGAGGGGAACTCAGACCATTCTCTCGCTCCGGAGTTTGCTGCCACAGCCGATCCTGCCGTCTCGTTCGACGCACAAAAAGTACTCTTTTCAGGCAAGCGTCAGTCGAATGATCCGTGGCAGATTTGGGAAATCACACTGGAAGACAAACAAGTTCGCCGCGTCACGACGGGCAACGAAGACTGTATTCGCCCGTTCTATCTGCCCGACGATCGCATGGTTTACGCACGTATGCTCGATGGGCATTTCATCATCGAGACCGTCGATCTGTTCAGCGGAAAAACACTTCCGCTGACCTACATCAGCTCCAACGCAATCCCGAGCGACGTTCTGCGCGATGGCCGAGTTCTTTTCGAATCCGGATTCCCGCTTGGCACGGACGGCCCTCCCGAGATTTACACGGTCTACTCGGATGGAAGCGGGATTGAGTCCTACCGGTGCGATCACGGCGTTGCTCGGCATGGCGGTAGGCAGGCGAGTTCTGGAGATATCATCTTCGTCACGGATCATGGGTTCGCTCGATTCACTTCTGCTTGGGCGCAACAGATCGCCATTACATCCCCTAAAGGTGAATTCGTCGGAGACGTCGCCGAAACATCAGCTGGCGACTGGATCTTTGCGTGGCGGCGCAATGTCTCATCGCCTTTCCAGTTAGTTCGCTGGAAACCTGGCGTTCGCGAAGTAGAGCCCATCGTGGTGCGCTCGGATGTCAATTTGATTCAGCCAACTGTGCTTGCGCAGCGCACAGTCCCGAATCATCATCCGTCCGGCCTCCATGACTGGCCAAACGCAAACCTGCTCTGCCTGAACGCCTATACTTCGAAATCCCAATTCGCTGCTGGTTCAATTCAATCTGTGCGCCTTTATACCCGTGACAGTGATGGCGGGCCTAGGCCGCTCGGCACGGCTCCGGTCGAGCATGACGGATCGTTCTTCGTACACGTGCCAAACGATCAGCCACTGCAAATCGAATTGTTGGATGCGTCGGGCAAGACCTTGAAGCGGGAGTCAGGATTTTTCTGGATGCGCCGCGGCGAACAGCGGGTCTGTGTCGGATGTCATGCCGGCCCGGAAACTTCTCCTGAGAATGCCGTTCCCATGGTGCTCCTGAAATCGACTACTCCGGCAGATATGACCGGATCCAGCGCACAGAGTGCGGGAGGACATTAGCGTGAAACTGCGAATTCTTCTGCTGTCACTTTCGTGCATGGTGGCGCAGCACGTGTTCGCCCAGACGTCCCAAGCGGCTGGCACAGGCCCGATCCGCTTCGAAGACGCTACAGCCAAAGCTGGCATTCATTTCACTCATAGCTTTGGCTCCGAGCAACTCGGCTCGTTGCTCGAAAGCACTGGATCCGGATGTGTCTGGTTCGATTACAACAACGATGGCTTCCCTGATCTTTATGTGTTGACAGGAAAGCCGCTCGAAGAGGGAATCCATCCGTATCCCCTGAAGCACCCGCCTACAACTACTCCCCACAATCATCTGTATCGCAACAATGGCGACGGCACATTCACCGACGTAACAGATCAGGCGGGCGTCGCCGCAAATGTCTATGGCACGGCAGCCATCGCAGCCGACTACGACAACGACGGTTTTGTCGATCTACTCGTCACGTCTTATGGCAAGGCGATCCTCTATCACAATAATGGCGACGGCACGTTCACCGACGTAACCGAAAAATCTGGCATCAACGTCGACGGTTGGTCGATCAGCTCTGCATGGCTCGACTATGATCGGGACGGCTGTGTCGATCTTTTCGTTGGGCGTTACGTCAAATTCGATCCCAAGTATCGCAACTACTATTCCGCCGATAATTATCCAGGCCCCCTCGACTACGCGGGTGATACGAATCGCCTCTATCACAACAACTGCAACGGCACGTTTACCGACGTAACGGATAAATCAGGCATCGGAGCATACAAAGGCCGCACCATGGGCGTGACCGCCGCCGACTACGATGGCGACGGGTATCCCGACATCTACGTCGCCAACGACAAGACCGAAAACTTCCTCTTCCACAACAAACGTGACGGCACATTCGAAGAGGTAGCCGGTGACCTCGGCGTTGCCTACGGTCAAAACGGCGAGAGCACGTCAGCAATGGGTCCTGTTATCGCCGACATCGATGGCGACGGCCGTCCAGATCTCTGGGTCACCGATTCCAAGTACAACCGCCTCATGCGCAACATGGGCGCGAATGGCTTCGAGGACATTGGACCAAGCTCCGGAATCTCCCAGGCAACGGCCCAGTACGTGAGTTGGGGCAGCGGAGTCTACGATTTCGACAACGACGGTTGGCTCGATATTCTCATCTTTCACGGCGGATTGATTCACCTGATCCCGCAGGAGCAGTCACTCTTCCGCGGACTTGGCAAGGGCAAGTTCGCCGACGTATCCCGCGCTGCAGGTCCAATTCTCGATGTGAAAACAGTCTCGCGCGGTGCTTGCTTTGCCGATTATGACAACGACGGCAAGATCGACGCCTTCGTCGTAAACCTCGGCGCACCCGCCACGCTTCTCCACAACACCTCCCAGAATTCGAATCACTGGCTCACGGTGAAATTGAAAGGCAAAAAGAGCAATCGCGACGGCATTGGCGCCCATCTGGAAATGCTTGCCGGCGGTCGCAAACAAATTGCCCAACGCTTTGCTGGATCAAGCTACCTCTCGCAAGACGATGGCCGTGTTCACTTCGGCCTTGGCAATGCGACCAAAGTCGACAAGCTTACGATTCATTGGCCCAGCGGACGCGATCAGGTCCTTGAAAGTCTTCCAGTTGACCGTGTGCTCGAAGTGGAGGAGCCATAATGAGGGCGCTTCCTCCCAACGCGAGTTTTCGAAACCTGTTTAGGAT
>Ga0335076_10001541_pt1 | contig 22346 bp, 23 predicted proteins | sample Lox_Sample_25_FD_206717 | JGI IMG/M metagenome (GOLD analysis project Ga0335076, IMG submission 206717) | Soil microbial communities from Loxahatchee National Wildlife Refuge, Florida, United States - Lox_Sample_2.5 | ecosystem: Environmental > Terrestrial > Soil > Wetlands | place: USA... | reverse complement strand
GCTTGTGTCAGCGGGCTCGCGCCGGGGAGATGCTGTTCTCGAGCGCGCTCAAGCGCTCGCTCGATGCCCATGGGCTGGACATCGGTGCCACGGCGCTGCCGCCGCTGCAGCTGCGCGGGCGCTCCCATCCGATCGACATCTACTGCGTACCGCTCGGCAAGCGACTGCAGGTGAGCACCGGGCCCGTGGCTGCCTGAGGGGGGCTCGCCCGCGCCGAGCGCGTCCGGCGCGTCCAGCAGGTCCTGCGCGTCCGGCGACGAGGCTGCCTTGGCATGCGGGAGTGCCCGGGCGTGGCCGCCTTCGGTAAGCTGCGGCGTTTCGCCGCCAGCCATTCGAGCCGATGTCAGCACTTCTTCACCCTCCGACCCCGAGCGCGGCGCTGCCGCGCCTGCGCTGGCATCAGCTCTACGGCAGCGCCGCGGCGCTCGCGCTCGCCGAGGCCGCGCGCACCGATGAGCGCCTCTACGTGCTGATCGCCGACGGCGCGCGCGCGCTCGAGCGCCTGAGTGCCGAGCTGCGTTTCTTCACCTCCGGTGCGCTGCCGCTGCTGCGGTTCCCGGACTGGGAAGTGCTGCCCTACGACCTCTTCTCCCCGCACCCCGACATCACCTCCGAGCGGCTGAAGACGCTCTTCGAGCTCCCCGCCGCGCGCCACGGCTGCCTCATCGTGGCCGCCGACACCCTCATGCAGCGGCTGCCGCCCCGGCAGTACGTGCAGGGTCGCGCCTTCGAGCTGCGTAGCGGGGACGCGCTCGCGCTCGAGCCCTTCCGCCAACGCCTCACCGAAGCCGGCTATGCGAGCGTGAGCCAGGTCGTCAGCCCCGGGGAATTCGCCGTGCGGGGCTCGCTCCTCGACGTGTTTCCCATGGGCTCCGCGGCGCCGCTGCGCATCGACCTGTTCGACGATGAGATCGAGGCTATCCGCCGCTTCGACCCCGACACCCAGCGCTCGCTCGACATGCTCGAGGAGGTTCGGTTACTGCCGGCGCGCGAGATCCCCCTCGATCCTCAGGCCGTGAAGGACTTCCGCCGGCGCTTCCGCACCCGCTTCGAAGGCGACCCGATGCGCACCAGCATCTACCGCGGCGTGAGCGAGGGTCTGGCGCCCTCGGGTGTGGAGTTCTACCAGCCGCTGTTCTTCGACGTGACCGCGACACTCTTTGACTACCTGCCCGGCGACGCAGTGATCGTGCACGACGCGGCGCTCGGGCAAACGCTGCGCAAAGCCTGGCAGGAGATCGGCACACGTTATGAGGATCGCCGCCATGACCTCGAGCGGCCGCTGCTGCACCCCGCGGAGCTGTTTCTCGAGCCCGCGGAGCTCGAGGCGCACCTGGCGCACTTTCCCACCGTGATACTCGATGCCTTCAAGGCGGAGACCGAGCTTCAGGGTGAATCGCCCGCGGTGCGTAACTTCCCCACCACCGCCCCGCGCGAGCTGCGTATCGACGTGCGCGCCGAGCGGCCGTTCGCACCGCTCGATGCGTTTCTGCGCGCCTTCGAGGGACGGGTGCTGCTCGCCGCGGACTCCGCCGGACGGCGCGAGGTGCTGAGCGAGATGCTACGTGCTCACGCGCACGAGCTGCACCTGGTCGAGAGCTGGGACGCGTTTGCCGACGGCGGCATGCGGCTCGCCGTCACGGTCGCGCCGGATCTCGAGGGCCTCACCCTCACTGCACCGCCGATTGCGGTCATCGCCGAAGCCCAGCTGTTCGGTCCGCGCGCGCGGGCGGAGCGGGCACGGGCGCGGCGCGCCGCCGACCCGGAAGCCATCCTGCGCGACCTGCAGGATCTCAACCCGGGGGCACCGGTGGTGCACGAGGAGTACGGCGTCGGCCGCTACATCGGCCTCATGCCGATGGACGTCGGCGGACAGCCTGGGGAATTTCTGGTGCTCGAATACCAGGATGGCGACCGGATCTACGTCCCGGTGCACGCGTTGCACCTGGTGAGCCGCTATACCGGCGCCGACCCCGAGAGCGCCCCGCTGCACAAGCTCGGCACCGATCAGTGGGCGCGTGCCCGCCGGCGCGCCGCCGAGCAGATCCGCGACGTCGCGGCCGAGCTGCTCGACCTGTACGCGCACCGCAAGGCCCAGCGCGGGCTCGCGCTCCGTGTCGATGAGGCGGACTACCAGGCCTTCGCCAGCGCCTTCCCCTTCGATGAGACCGAGGACCAGGCGCAGGCCATTCGCCAGGTGCTCGCCGACCTCGGGAGCGAGCGGCCGATGGACCGCATCGTGTGCGGCGACGTTGGCTTCGGCAAAACCGAGGTGGCGATGCGCGCAGCCTTCGTCGCCGCACACGCCGGGCGGCAGGTGGCGGTGCTCGCCCCGACGACGCTGCTGGTGCAGCAGCACCTCACCAACTTCCGCGATCGCTTTGCCGACTGGCCGGTGCGCGTCGAGGCGCTGTCGCGCTTCGGCACCTCGAAGGAGACGCAGGCGGTGCTCGCCGGGCTCGAGCAGGGTACCGTGGACGTGGTGATCGCTACGCACCGCCTGCTGCACGCGCACGCGCGCTTCAAGGACCTGGGACTGCTCATCATCGACGAGGAGCACCGCTTCGGGGTACGCGACAAGCAGCGCCTGCAGGCGCTGCGCGCCAACGTGCACGTGCTCACGCTCACCGCCACGCCGATTCCGCGCACCCTCAACATGGCGCTCGGCGGGCTGCGCGACCTGTCGCTGATCACCACCGCGCCGGCGGAGCGGCTGGCGATCAAGACCTTCCTCATCGAGTGGCACGCGCCCACGCTGCGTGAGGCGGCGCTGCGCGAGCTGCGCCGCGGCGGGCAGGTCTACTTCGTGCACAACGAGGTACGCACCATCGGCAAGATCGCCGCCGAGGTGCAGTCGCTGGTGCCCGAGGCGAGCGTGCGCATCGGCCACGGGCAGATGCGCGAGCGCGAGCTCGAGCAGCTGATGGTGGATTTCTATCATCGCCGCTTCAGCGTTCTGGTGTGCACCACCATCATCGAGAGCGGCATCGACGTGCCGACCGCCAATACCATCATCATCAACCGTGCCGATCACATGGGGCTTGCGCAGCTGCATCAGCTGCGCGGCCGCGTCGGTCGCTCCCACCACCGCGCCTACGCGTACCTCATCGCGCCGCCGCGCCAGGCCCTGCCGCGCGACGCCGCCAAGCGGCTCGAGGCGATCGAATCGATGGAGGAGCTCGGCGCGGGCTTCGTGCTCGCCACGCACGACCTCGAGATTCGCGGCGCCGGTGAGCTGCTTGGCGAGCAGCAGAGCGGGCAGATGACGGAGGTCGGACTATCGCTGTATCTCGACATGCTCGAGCATGCGGTGCAGGCGCTGAAGTCCGGGCGCGAGCCGGCTCTCGATCAGCCCCTCGCCGCGGCGACCGAGGTGGAGCTGCGGCTGCCGGCGTTCCTGCCCGAGGTCTACGTCGGCGACGTGCACGTGCGGCTGTCGCTCTACAAGCGCATCGCCGCCGCCGACAGCGACACCGCGCTCGATGAGCTGACCGCGGAGCTGCACGATCGCTTCGGTCCGTTGCCGCCCGCGGCGCAGAATCTGTTGCGCATCGCGAAACTCAAACTGAAGGCGCGTGCCCTCGGCGTGCGGCGGCTCGATCTCGGCCCGCAGGGCGGCTCGGTGTTGTTCGAGGAGCGCTCCGGGGTCGATCCGGCAACCGTGGTACGCATGATTCGTCAGGGGGCACGCGAGTACCGCCTCGAGGGGCCGCTGAAGCTGCGCGTATCGCGGCAGCTGCCGGCCGAGGGCGCGCGCTTCGAGTACGCCGCGCAGCTGCTACAGCGGCTCGGCGAAGCGCCCCGCGTCCACTAGAATGACGCGCATGAATGCCCGCCGTGCGCAGTTGCGCAGCGTAACGGTCGCTCTCGCCGCGGTGCTGCTGGCCGCGCTGCGTGCCGCGGCCCAGGACACCACCGCTCCGGGCGCCGCTACCGGACCCGCCGCCGCCGGGCCGGTCTACAACATCGAGATCATCGTCTTTCGCGCCTCCGGAGTGCTCGGCGGTGCCGAGGACTGGGGCGCGGAAGCGGGTGCGCGCAGCATCGCCGGCGATGAGTCGGCGAGTGGCTCTTCGCAGGTGGGACACTTCGTCGCGCCGCTTCCACCTTCGGTGTGGCAGCTCAACGAGCTCGAGAGCCGCCTGCGCGCGAGCGGTACCTACGTGCCGGTGGCGCACACGGCGTGGTCGCAGACGGCGAGTGCGTGGGGCACGCGCGCGGGTTTCTCCCTGCAGAAGCTCGGCGTCAGCGTGCCGGGTCTGACGGGTAACGTGTTCCTCGAGCGCGGCCAGTTCCTGCACCTCGGGATGTCGTTGACCTATGCCATGGCCGCGCCGCCCCCCGGACTTGGTGCCGCCCCGGACACACCCTTCACGCTCAATGAGAGCCGCCGGGTGCGCTTCTACGAGCGCAGCTACTTCGATCACCCCGCCTTCGGCGTGATCGCCCTGGTGACACCGGCCCAGGGCGCCCGGGCACCGGGGCGCTGAGGCGCTTTCAGCCTTCCCCGAGCAGCTGCGCAGCGCTGAACTCGAAGGTCTCCCCGCCCGTCTCCGGCGCGCAGCGCACACGCGCTCGCGAAGCGGCCACGAACCAGGTCTGCAGTCCCCGCGGCCGGCCGCGTCCGAATACCGCCGGATCGAGCACCGCGGCGCACGCGCCCCGCTGCGGATCGCGGACCGACTCATAGCGGATGATGTGAATGTGCGCGGCGCGCGCCACCGCGGCGAATTCCTGCGTACCGCCGTAGCTGGTGGGATCGGTCCATACGGCACGGTCGCGCGCGAAGGGCTTGCGCGTGAGATCCACCGCCGCCGCGGTACGCACGGCCGCGGTGAACGCCGTGTGCGGCACGGGCCTCAGGTCCGGCGTTCCGGGCGAGTCGAGCAGGAAGCGCAGCCGCCAGTAGCTCTTCTCCGCAAGGCCCGTGCGCAGCGCTTCCGCCCCGTACCAGACACCGGCTTCGAAGGGCGCGCGAAAGCGCGAGCCGCCGTGGGGCCGGTAGCGGAACGGCGTGGCGAGGAGGTAGTGGAGGCTGCGCACGCCCGGCGGAAGCGCGGGCTTACTCTCCTCGAGGATCGCCTCGAGAACCGCCTGCTCTTCGAGCGAATCGGTGAGGCGCATGGTCGAGGCGGTGTGCTGCGCCTCGACCACCCGCCAGAGCGAGCGCGCGTACGGGCGCGCCTCAGATTCGAGCGCGTGCGGCGTCCAGGTAGTCAACGGTACGCACCAGGCCGGCCGGTTCGCGGATGAGCGTCAGCGGCACGCCGCCGAGCGCACCGTTCTCGCTGCGCAGCCATTGCCGGGCGGCCTCGTCATCCGAGCCCACGATTGCATCGAGGGAGCGGAACAGCCTCACGAACAGCGCCGCGAGCTGCCAGGGCTTGCTCCCGGGCTCGAGCTGCCGGCGGCCGTTGGCGAGCCGAGACAACGTCGCGCCGCTCACGCCGATGACCGCCGCAAGGTCTGACTGCGCGATGCCAAGCAGCCGCGCCGCGCGCACCGTGGCGCGCGACAGGACTGCGGCGGTGTCGGCCGTCGGACGGACTCTGGAATTGCGTGTCGGACTCATTTTTCTAAAGAAAGAATATCAGAAAATAGATTCCTATGAAAAACTAGCTGCGCACATGCATGTCCCGCGCCACTGACGTCTCCTGCAACGACAACGACATCGCCCCCACTCCCTCGACCGTCCCCGCCACGGCATCGTGCAGCCGCTGCGGCCTCATGGGGCCCGCCGCGCCCTCGGAGCCCGCCGCGGCCTCGGAGCCCGCCGCAGCCTCGGGGCCCGCCGCGGCCTCCGGGGCGGCGGTTTCATAGCAGGCCGAAGGGATCGCGCGTCGCGCCTTGCGACGCAGCGCACGGAGTCAGCTGTGGAAGTCGGCCGCCTCGGCCATGACGATGCCGTCCTTGCCGTTCTTCTTCGCGCGCCGCAGCGCCGTCTGGCAGGCTTTGAGGAGCCCCGTGATCTCGAGCGTACGCGGCGGCACGAGACTCGCGATGCCCGCGCTTATCGTGACATAGCGTCCGGCGCCGGCGGTCGGATGGTGCATCAGCAGCTCGCGGACCCGTTGCTTCACGATCTGCGCATAATGCGAGGCCTTCTCCGCGGCTTCCCCCTGGGTCAGTACCGCGAAGCTCCCCCCTTCCCAGCGGCCGACGAGATCACCGCCACGTCGATAGGACGTACCGATCACCCGTGCCACCCGGCGGATGCAGGCGTCGCCGGCCGCGCGGTCAAACTTCTCGTTATAGGCACCGAGATCATCGATGTCGAAGAGCGTCAGCCCGATCTCGTGCGAGTCGCGCTGGGCGAGCTGCCAGTCGCGCTGCAACAGCTCCTCGAAATAGGCGCGCGAGTGCAGCCCGGTGAGCCGGTCTTCCCGCAGCCATGACGGCAACCCGCTCGGCAGCCGCTCGGCATTCTTCAGTCGATCGCTCGCGTCGCGGTGGTAGCCGATGAAGTGGGTGAGCTTGCCGGAGGAGCGCACCGGCTGCACCACCGTCTCGTTCCAGAAGAGCGAGCCGTCGGGGCGGTAGTTGCGCACCAGCACGCGCGCCGGCTCCCCCTTGCTGATGGCCTCCGCGAGACGCGTGCGCGCCTCCTGGTCACGGTCTGTCCCCTGCAGCACCCTCAGGTTGGTTCCGAGAAGCGCCGCGGCCGGGTAGCCGCACATTTGCGAGAATGCTGCGTTGATGAAAACCACCGGGCAGTCGGCCGCAACGGCATCGCAGATCACGATCCCTTCGGGCGAGCCCTCGACCAAGCGCCGCCAGGCTTCCGCCGACCAGTTGTTCATGGATCGTTGCCGGGATCGAGCGTGAGGGAGGGGGCGGCCGCAACGCGCGCGAGCAGCTCGCGCGCACGCAGCCATTCGGTGGAGGCTTCGAGCGCCGCGCGTCCCGGGGCCCCCGGGCGGCCGTGCAACCGCACCAGGCGCAGGCTCGATGCCGGTTCGGGGTCGAGGTCCAGCCCGGACAGCAGCTCCATGACACTCGCGCGATTGTTGCAGACCGGTAGCATGTCGCAGCCCGCCGACAAGGCCTGCCGGGCGCGGGTTACGACGTCCCCGTAAGCCGCGGCAGCCCCTCCCATGGAAAGGTCATCGCTGAACACTACCCCCTGAAACCCCAGCTCTCCGCGCAGCACGTCGCGAATCCAGCGCGCCGACAGGCTGGCCGGGGCCCCGTCCACCGCCGGAAACAGCACATGAGCGACCATGACGGCCGCTAAGCCATTGGAAATGAGACGCCGGTACGGGGCGAGGTCCGGGCCGAGGTCAGCCATCGGCCGCCGATCGACCGGGAGCGTCAGGTGCGAATCGGCCACAACGGCGCCATGACCGGGGAAGTGCTTGGCAGTCGCCGCCATACCGGCCTCGCGCATGCCGTGCATCCAGCCGAGCGAGAGCTGCCCGACCCCCTCCGCCGAGGCGTGGAAGGCGCGGTCGCCGATGATCCCGACACCGTAGTCGAGGTCCACGCAGGGGGCGAAAGACATGTCGACGCCGTGCGCACGCAGCTCCGCCGCCATCAGCCAGCCCATCGCACGGGCGAGCGTGGTGGCCTTTCGGGCGTTCTGGTCGAATTCGTGACCGATGCGGCGGGCCGGCGGCAGCAGCGAGAAGCCGGGGCGGAAGCGCTGGACCCGCCCGCCCTCCTGGTCCACCGCCACGATGAGCGGGGGTGAGCGTGCGGCGTGGATGGCGCTCACCAGCTGCGTGAGCTGCTCGGGATCGACGTAATTGCGCGTGAACAGGATCACACCGCCGACGAGCGGATGGCGCAGCAGCTCGCGCTCCTCAGCAAGGACCTCAGTCCCCGCGAGATCGATCATCAGCGGACCGAGACTCATCCGGAAAGCGACCTGCGACCGGCACGGCTGCCGGCGAGCGTGAGCAGCGCGAGCGATTCGACGTGCGCGGTGTGCGGGAACATGTCGACCACGCCGGCCGCCTCGAGCGTGAAGCCGTGCTCGTGCACCAACACCCCCAGATCGCGGGCGAGGCTGCCCGGATGGCAGGAAATATACAGGAGACGCTGCGGCGCAAGCTCAGCGAGCGCTCCCAGCACGGCGCGCGCTCCGCTGCGCGGCGGGTCGAGCAACACGTGGCTGTAGCGCGCGCGCAGCCACGGCAGGTCCATCGACGGGGGGCTGGCGAGGTCGGCCGCATGGAACATGGCATTGCCGACGCCGTTGAGCGCGGCGTTGGCGCGGGCGCGCGTGAGGAGTGCCCGCTCGCCGTCCACCCCCACCGCGGCACGGGCGGCGCGGGCCAACGGCAGTGTGAAGTTGCCGATGCCGCAAAACAGGTCGAGCACCGCGCTGCTGGGACTGAGATCGAGTAGCTCGAGCGCGCGCACGACCAGCGCCTCGTTGACCGCACCATTGACCTGGATGAAGTCGGTGGGTGCGAACTCGAGCTCCAGACCAAAGCGTGGCAGCGCATAGCGCAGCGGCGCCCCGGCCGCACCGAGCTCGCACACCGAGTCGAGCCCGCCGGGCTGCAGGTAGAAGCGCACGCCATGCGCCGCGGCGAACGCCGCGAGCCGCGCGAGATCGGCCGGCGGCGGTGGCGCCAGCACCCGCAGTACCAACGCGGTGGCGTTGTCGGCCACCGCAACCTCGATCTGCGGCAGCTGCTCGCGGATACCGAGCTCCGTCAGCATCGCCGCGAGCGGCGCGATCAGCGCGCCTGCCGGAGGGGCGAGCACCTCGCAGTGCGCGAGCTGTGCCACGTAGGGTGCGGCGCGTTCGCGAAAACCCACCACGACGCAGCCCTTCTTGCGCACGAAGCGGGCGCCGAGGCGCGCGCGGCGGCGATAACTCCAGGTCGGCCCGGTAAGCGGGTCGAGCCAGTGCAACGGGGCGACGCGCGCCACGCGGGCGAGCGTCTCGCGCAGCTCGGCATCCTTCGCCGCGAGTTGCGCCGCGGGGGCGAGGTGCTGCAGAGCGCAGCCTCCGCAGACCCCGAAATGCGCGCAGCGCGGCACGACGCGCGCCGCCGACGGCTCGAGCACCTCGAGCAGCTCGCCGTCATCGTGCTGGCGGTGGCGCCGGCTGCGGCGGAAGCGGATGCGCTCCCCCGGCAGCGCGCCGGCGACGAACACGGTCTTGCCGCCGTGCACTACGCCCTCGCCGGCGTGGGTCAGTCCGCTGACGCTCGCGATCTCAACGGCGACGTCCCCGCCCGGAGGCGCCGCGCCGGCGGGCGCAGCCGGCGTGGCGGGCGACGGCGCGGCCCTCAAGCGCCGCCCTGCCAGACGCGCAGGAACGCGCCCAGGTGCGGCTCCTTGGAGGCACCCAGCCAGGTGCTGACGCGCGCGAGCTCCTCCGCATACTGCGTGCGCGAGAGCCGGCCGCGCAGCTGCTCGAAGCGCAGATACACCAGCCAGGTGTTGAGCACGTCGGTCTCGCAATAGCGGCGGATGCCGTCGAGGTCGCCCGCCTGCCAGGCGTCCCACACCTGGCCGCCGTCGAAGCCGAGCTTGCCAGGGAGCCCGAGCAGGCACGCGATGTTGGCGAGCGACACCCGGTAGCGGCTCTGGTAACCCGACAGCACGTCCATGAGATCGGTGTGGCGCCAGTGGTAGCGATTGACGTAGTTGTTGTAGCGGAACGCGGCATCCTCCTCGCCGGTCTCCCAGAAGCGCGGCGCCTGCACGCCGGCGAGCAGCGCGCGGTAGGTGAGGACCGGCAGATCGAACCCCGAGCCGTTCCACGATACGAGGTCGGGGGAGAACTTCTCGATCCCGTCGAAGAAGCGCTGCACCAGCTCGGCCTCGCTCGAGGCGATGTCGCCGAGGCTCCACAGCGAGAATCCATCGCCGCTGCGCAGCGCGCAGGAGATGGCGACCACGCGTTGCTGCTCGGGCGGCAGGAAATCCCGGCCGCCACCGGCTCGCGCCAGCCCCGTGGCGGCAGCCGTGCCCTGCCGGCGCAGCGCGAACATCGCCTTGGCGACCTGCGCGTCGGCGAGTCCCTCGAGCCCGTACAGCCGCCGCCCAAGGGCGACGTCCGGCACGGTCTCGATGTCGAACACCAGAGTGTTCACGTGCTGCCCCTCGGCTCAGATGGCTTTCATCAGCACCGCGACCGCCACTACCAGCCCGCGCTCGTCGGTGAGCGTCACGTGGCCTTCCCCGATCCCGAGCTGCTCGCGCACGCGATTGCCGCGCGCGGAAAACACCACCTCGGGCTTGCCCCAGCGGTTCTGCACCACGCCCACGTCGCGGATCCACACCCCGTGCGCGAAGCCGGTCCCCATCGCCTTGACGATGGCCTCCTTGGCGGCGAAACGCATGGCGAGAAAGCGCTCGCGCCGCGCGGTGGTGGCGAGCTGCGCCTGCTCCTCCGGCATCAGCAGATGCTCGATGAAACGCGCGCCGAAGCGCTCGAGAGTGTGCGCGATGCGGGCACTCTCGAGCACGTCGACACCGATGCCGAAGATCACGTGCGTGCCTCGCGCATCAGCGCCTTCATCTCGCGTACTGCGGCCGACAGGCCGACGAACACCGCATGGGCGATGATCGCGTGCCCGATGTTGAGCTCGACGATCTCGCGCACGGCCGCAACCGGCCGCACGTTGTGGTAATTGAGGCCATGCCCGGCGTGCGCGGTGAGCCCGAGACCGGCAGCGAGCCGCGCCCCGACGCGCAGCCGCTCGAGCTCGGTGGCCGCGGCCGCCCCGCTCGCCTGCGCGTAGGCGCCGGTGTGCAGCTCGACGACCGGTGCGCCGGCCTGCGCGGCCGCCTCGATCTGCCGCGGGTCCGGATCGATGAACACTGCCACCCGCACCCCGGCTTGCGCGAGCCGCGCGGTTGCCTCGCGCACCCGTTCGAGCTGCGCGGCGACGTCGAGGCCGCCCTCGGTGGTCAGCTCCGCTCGTCGCTCGGGCACGAGGCAGCAGTCGGCCGGGCGCACCTCGACGGCGAGCGCGAGCATCTCCTCGGTCACCGCCATCTCGAGATTCATGCGGGTCTGCAGCAATTGGCGCAGCGCGCGCACGTCCTGCTCCTGGATATGCCGGCGATCCTCGCGCAGATGCAGCGTGATGCTGTCGGCGCCGGCCACCTCCGCGGCGAGTGCCGCATGCACCGGGTCCGGGTAGCGGCCACGGCGCGCCTGGCGCAGCGTTGCCACGTGATCGATGTTGACACCGAGAAAAATGCCGCCGCTCATGGCACCGCCCTTCGCTTCATCGACTTGGCCACCGTACGCGTGCTGAGCGGGCGCCCCTCGAGGCATGCGCCGAGGGCCGCCTGCAGCAGTCGCCGCGCATCCTCGAGCTCGCGCGCGCCGCTGAGCGTCTCGCCCGCGAGACTGAGGAGCGAGCGGCCGCTCAGCGCCCGCGCACTGCGCGCCGCGGCGGGCACCAGACCGACGCCCGGGCGGAAATCATAGTAGCGGCCCGGGGCGAGCGGTGTGCCGCTCGCGGCTTCGGCGCCAAGATCGAGGCCATAGCCGAGGAGCTCCAGCAGCCGCTTCTCGAAGATGCGCAGGCACGGCTCGAGCGGCGCGCCGCGGCGCAGCTGCTCGAGCGTGCCGTGGTAGCGATCGAACAGCTCCGGCAGCGCATCGTGACGTGTCGTGAGGCGCAGCAGCAGCTCATTCAGATAGAACGCCGCGAGCACCGCGCCGGCGGGCAACGGCGAATCCTGTGCGGCACGCTCGGCGCCGGTGAGCTGCGGCGCCTCACCCCGCCCGCTCCAGGAGAGCAGCAGCCGTTGAAACGGCTGCAGCACGGCGCTGAGCCGCGCGCCCGGCCCACGCACGCCGCGCGCAAAGAGCGTAAGCCGCCCGTGCTCGCGCGAGAACACCTCGAGAATGCGGCTGGTATCGCGCCACGGCCGGTGGTGCAGGAGGTACCCCGGGGTGAGCTGGACGCGACCCGCGCTGCGGCTCATTCGACCCCCAGCTCCTTCAGCGCCCGGGCGTTGTCCGCCCAGTTCTCGCGCACCTTCACCCACAGGTTGAGGTGCACGCGCCGCCCGAGCATTCCGTTGAGCGCGAGCCGCGCCGAGCGCCCCACGCGCTTCAGCCGCTCGCCGTGCGCGCCGATCACGATCGGCTTCTGCCCCGCACGATCCACCCAGATCGCCGCATCGACGATGAGCTGCTCCGGCTCCGGGGTCAGCCGTTCGACCTCCACGGCCACGCCGTACGGCACCTCCTGGTTCAGCTCGAGCGTGAGTTTCTCGCGGACGAGCTCGGCGATGCGGAAGGCGAGCCCCCGGTCGGTGAGCTCGCCGTGCGGAAACAGCGGCGGCGCGAGCGGCAGGTGCGCGGCAATCGTGCGCCGGAGATCCTCGATGTTATCGGACTTGAGCGCCGCGACCGGCACGATGGCGAGGAAGGCGTGCCGCGCGGCGAGCTCGGCCAGGTACGGTAGCAGCCGCTCGCGTGGGCGCACCCGGTCGATCTTGTTGACCGCCGCGATCACCGGACGGCCGGAGCGGACGATGCGCTCGAGCGAGAGCTGGTCTTCGTCGGTCCAGCGCATCGCCTCGACGACCAGCACCACCAGGTCCGCATCCTCGAGTGCGGCGGTCGCGGTACGGTTCATCGCCTTGTTGAGCGCGCGGCTCGCGTGCTGGTGCAGCCCCGGGGTGTCGACGAAGGCGATCTGCGCTTGCGCTGTGGTGAGGACGCCGAGGATGCGGTGCCGCGTGGTCTGCGGGCGCGGCGTGACGATGCTCAGCTTCTCCCCGACGAGCGCGTTGAGCAGCGTCGATTTGCCGACGTTGGGGCGGCCTACCAGGGCGGCGAAGCCGCTGCGAAACTCAGGCGGTGTCGGCATGCTCACGTGGGCCTGTCGGCTGCGGGCCGGGTTTCGATCTCGGCCAGCATGCGCCCGGCGGCCTGCTGCTCGGCACGCCTGCGGCTCGAGCCGCCGCCCTCGACGCGCAGCTGCAGGTCCGGCACCTCGCAGCTCACCGTGAAGATCTGGGCGTGGTCCTCGCCTTCGACACCGAGGACGCTGTAACGCGGCAGGGTAAGGCTGCGCGATTGCAGGTACTCCTGCAAGCGCGTCTTGGCGTCCTTGAGCGCCGCGGGCTCGGGTAGGGTCGCGAGCGCTTGGGCAAAGAGCCGCGTGATGACCGGCTCGACGGCGGCGTGCCCGCCGTCGAGAAAGATCGCCCCGCACAGCGCCTCGAGCGCATCGGCGAGGATCGACTGGCGGCGATGGCCGCCGCTCTTGAGCTCCCCGGACCCGAGCTGCAGCACCGCGCCGATCCCGAGGCTTGCCGCCAGCTCGGCGAGCGGCTCGCGGCTGACGAGCCGCGCGCGCAGGCGGCTCAGGTCGCCTTCCGCCGCGTGCGGGAAGGCGTCGTACAGCCGGTGCGCGATGACCAGGTTGAGCACCGCATCGCCGAGGAACTCGAGCCGCTCGTTGTTGGGGCCCACGGCGCTGCGATGCGTCAGCGCAGCGCGGAACAGCGCCAGGTCGCGCGGCCGGTAGCCCAGCCGCTCGCGCAGAAATGCTTCCGGCCAGTCGCTGGCGGTCATCCCGCGGCCCGCTGAGCCGCTACTCGCCTCCTCCACCACCGATCGTCACGCGCTTGTCGAAGGTGACGTGCAGCGACACGTTGCCGAAGAGCGGTGCATCGTCGTCGTACTGCGACTCGATCACCCAGCCGCCCCCCTCGCGCGCGATCCTCATGTCCTTGGTGGTGGGATAATCGACCATGTCGATCTCGAACTTCTTGTCGATGCTGTTGCGGATCGCGGCGGCATCGCCGCCGCCGCTCTTGAACTCGCCGCCGGCCTGGTCCATGGCCTTGGCGACCTTCATGTAGTTGAGATAGATCGGTGCCAGGCGGATCCCCGCATACAGCACGATCGCCATCGGCGTGAGCAGGAACAGCCAGCCGATGAAGGTGACACCCTTTTGCCGATTACGCATCGCTGCAACCCCCCGGCTGCGTATTACTGAATGGCCGAGCCGATGCGGCTCCACATCGGGCCGCCGGAGCGGCCCCAATCCCAATTGAACCAGATCCGGGTCGCCTTGCCGACCAGGTTCTCTTCCGGGACATAACCCCACATGCGCCCGTCGTCGCTGTTGTCGCGGTTGTCGCCCATCATCAGATAATGCCCCGGCGGCACGTCGCCGACAAACCGGGGAGCGCGCGAACTCCCCGGTGCATCCTCGTCGCCACAGACGAAGCCGCGCACGCCGCTCCTTTTGCAGGCCGGCAGCACCGGAGAGCGGTCGAGCGCCACCGGACAGAAGATCGCCTCGTGCTCATGGCTGCCGAGCTTCTCGTGGGCGAGCGACATGTTGACGTAGCAGCCGTCGTTATAGCGGCGGGTGCCGACGTAGAACGGCACCGGCGTGCCGTTGATGACGATGAGATTGTCGTGCACCTCCACGTGGTCGCCCGGCAGCCCGACGAGCCGCTTGATGAAGTTGGTCGAGGGATCGAGCGGATAGCGGAACACCACCACGTCACCGCGCTGCGGCTCGCCCACCTTGACGATCTTCCTGTTCAGCACCGGCAGCCGCAGCCCGTAGGCGTACTTGTTGACGATGATGAAGTCGCCATCGAGCAGCGTCGGCATCATGGAATCGGAAGGAATGCGGAACGGCTCGAAGACGAACGAGCGCAGCAGCAGCACCACCAGCGCCACCGGAAAGAAGCTGCGGGCGTAGTCCACCGTGCCCGGCTCGGCGAGCGCATCGCTGCGGCCCGCAGCCTGCGCCGCGGCGAGGCGCCGCGGCCGCAGCAACAGTGCATCCATCCCCCACACCACCCCGGTGAGCGCCGTGATGAGCAGCAGCACGGCGCTGAAATCGAGCCGCTCGGCGACCAGCAGCCGCACCACTGCGCAGGCGATGAGCACCGGCAGCGCCGTGTAGAGGAAAGCCATCAGCGGCGCATCGCGCGGCGGGGCGGGTGCGGCCGTGCCGGCACCGGCCGCGCTGAGCGCGCGGCGCGGGCGCAGGAACCAGTCATCGACGATGCACACCAGCGATACCGGCAGCGCCAGCCACGACAGCAAGGTAATGATCGGCATCAGGGACTGTAGCATTGCGTAACCCTAGTGTTTGCGGCCGACCTGCAGCACCGCGAGGAATGCCTCCTGCGGGATCTCGACGTGACCTAACTGCTTCATGCGCTTCTTGCCTTCCTTCTGCTTCTCGAGGAGCTTGCGCTTGCGGGTGACGTCGCCGCCGTAACACTTGGCGAGCACGTTCTTGCGCAGCGCCTTGACCGTGGCGCGCGCAATGATCGCGCTGCCGATGGCCGCCTGCACCGCCACCTCGAACATCTGCCGGGGAATCAGCTCCTGCATCTTGTCGACCAGTTCGCGGCCGCGCTGATAGGCACTTTCGCGGTGCACGATGATCGACAGCGCGTCGACCTTGTCGCCATTGATGAGGATGTCGAGCTTCACCAGCGGCGCCGCCTCGAAGTGGCTGAACTCGTAGTCGAACGAGGCGTAGCCGCGGCTCACCGATTTCAGGCGATCGAAGAAATCGAGTACCACTTCCGCAAGCGGCAGGTCGTACTGCAGCGCCACCTGGCTGCCGAGGTACTGCATCTTGCGCTGGGTGCCGCGCTTGTCGTTGCACAGCTTGAGCACCGCGCCGACGTGATCGGGCGGCACCAGGATGTTGGCCACGATGATCGGCTCGCGGATCTCCTCGATATCGCCGACCGCCGGGAGCTTGGCCGGATTGTCGACGTACTCTATGCTGCCGTCACGCGTTGCCACCTCGTAGACCACGGTGGGCGCGCTGGTCACGAGCTCGAGCTCGTACTCGCGCTCGAGCCGCTCCTGCACGATGTCCATGTGCAGCAGGCCGAGGAACCCGCAGCGAAAACCGAAGCCGAGCGCACCAGAGACTTCCGGCTCGTAGTGCAGCGCCGAGTCGTTGAGGCGCAGCTTGGCGAGCGCATCGCGGAACTTCTCGTAGTCCTCGGAGTTCACCGGAAAGAGTCCGGCGAACACCCGCGGCTTGATCTGTTTGAAGCCGGGCAGCGGGCTTGCGGCCGGACGGTTCTCCAGCGTGATGGTATCGCCGACCGGCGCGCCGTCGATCTCCTTGATGCCCGCGACCACGAAGCCGACGTCGCCGGCGGCCAGCTCGTTCTCCACCACCGGTTTCGGCGTAAAGCGCCCGAGCCGGTCGACGAAGTAACTGCGCCCGGTGGACACCACGCGGATCTTGTCGCCGCTGCGGAACGCGCCGTTCATGACGCGCACCAGCGACACGACGCCGACGTAGTTGTCGAACCAGGAGTCGATGATCAGCGCCTGCAGCGGCGCCTCGCTCGAGCCGCGCGGCGCCGGAATCCGCCGGATGATCGTCTCGAGGAGCTCCGGCACCCCGGCGCCGGTCTTGGCGCTGACGCAGGCCGCATCGCTGGCCTCGATGCCGATGATCTCCTCGATTTCGCGGCTCACCCGCTCGACGTCGGCCGAGGGCAGGTCGATCTTGTTGATGACCGGCAGCACCTCCAGGCCCTGCTCGATGGCGGTATAGCAGTTGGCGACGCTCTGCGCCTCGACGCCCTGCGAGGCGTCCACCACCAGCAGCGCCCCATCGCAGGCGGCCAGCGAACGCGACACCTCGTAGGAGAAGTCCACGTGACCGGGCGTGTCGATCATGTTGAGCTGGTAGCGCTCACCGTCGCGCGCGCTGTAGTGGAGCGTGACGCTCTGCGCCTTGATGGTGATCCCGCGCTCGCGCTCGAGCTCCATCGAGTCGAGCACCTGCTCGTGCATCTCGCGGTCCGCCAGGCCCCCGCACAGCTGGATGAAGCGGTCCGCGAGGGTCGATTTACCGTGGTCGACGTGCGCGATGATGGAGAAGTTACGTATGTGCCGCATGAATCCGCTGACTGCTGCCGCGTGTTGCCGCGCCTTCGAGTCAGGCGGCGGGGGCGGATTATAGGGAAGTTCGCTACTTCCCGCGCCGGAAGTCCGCCGGCGGCGAGCGCGCAGGCGTCTCCCGCAGCAGCCGCTCGAGTTCCGGCCCGTCAAGGCGATGGCGGCAGACCACCGTGCCGTCGAGCAGCAGCACCGGGACGTCGAGCCCGTGGCGACGCTGCAGCAGCGGATCGGCGTCCACGTCGACAACCTCGAGCGGCGGCAGCGACACGCGCGCACCGAGCGCAGCGAGCGCGGCGAGCATCTCCTCGCACAGCTCGCAGTCGCGACGCCGCACGACCGTGAGACGCGGCGTAGCCAACGTGTTCAGCGCGGGGCCGAAGAATCGGGGGCCGCCGGCTGCTGCAACGCCTTGACCTGCGTGGCGATGAACTGCACGGTGGCCGGCGGGACCTCACCGACCGCCGTGATCTTGTGACCGTCGACGACGGTCGAGAACGCGGACGAGGAGCCGACGGTGGCCGACTGGGGCACGGATGAACTCGCAGAAGGCGCCGGCTGCCTTTCGACGAACACCGACACGGAGGCAAAGCCGTCGGTGAAGACGATGTGGTCGACCGGGTTGGTCGAGCCGGGCAGTGTCTGCGCCGAGCGCACCGTCAGGCGGAAGCCCGGCGGGAGCCGCATGGCATTCCAGGCGAGCCGTGCGGCGGCGGTGGGCATCACCGGATCATTGCGCAGCCACCGAAAGCCCTCGGTGGACACCTCCGGCCGGAAGGCGCTGTCCGGAATGTGTGACGGCAGCGCGAGGCTCGCAAATACAATCTGCTCGATCACGTGTCCGCGGGGGTCGCACAGCTGCGTCTTCAGCGGCATGGCGGTGGCATCGTCGATCCACAGCCGGTAGCCGTAGCGGTACTCATCGCGTGGGGAGACGCTGATGACGTGTGTATCGCGGCGGTTGAGGCGCGTGTGGCCGATCTCGCGGATGTCGTAGAAGGTCTCGGTCTGGTCATTTACGGTGGGGAAGCCGACCAGGGATTGCTGCGCAGGGCGCTGCTCCACCAGCACCGTGCGCTTATCCGGCAGGTAGCAGCTGAGCGCGGCCCCGGTGCGGATGAATTCGCGGCCCGAGCCATCGAGCGACACCAGCCGCTCGGAGACCATGCCGTCCTGCACGCGGTGGATGATGCGCAGCATCTCCACGCGCCCGCCCTGCCAATGCGAGAAGGTGCCGTCGTAGTTGCGCGTGGTGAGCGCCCCGTTCATCCGCTCGAGCCACTGCGTGGGTACCGTTTCGTGCTTGCTCTTCGCCGCCGCCGGCTCCTCTGCCAGCGCGGGACTGGCGGCCACCGCACAGGCGAGCGCAACGCTCAGCAGCGAGCGGCTACTGCGCAGCGCGCTTGACATCGTCGAGGACTTCCTCGGGGCCGGTGCCGCCTGGCTCGCTTGCCATGAAGGCCGACAGCAGGTTGCGCCGGGCCACGGGCGTGGAAAACATGCTGTGTGCGACGACGTAATTGGCGAGCTCGGTGCTCGGTACGACCACCGGCGCCAGAACCTGGGGGTGCGGTACCACGTAACTCTCGCCCGGGCGGCCGGCCGAGCCGGTGCTCGCCTTGACCACCGCGGCACCGGGCAGCGCCGGCGACACCGCGGCGAGTGCGGCGGGGGGCTTTCCAGACAGCGGTAGCTGCGCGCGCAGCCAGAGAATCGAGACAGCGGCGACGCCCGCGGCGAGCCCCGTGGCAGCCACGGGTTGCCACCAGCGCAGCCCACCCCGGCGCACCACGCGCCCCGTGCCGCCGCTGCCGAGGGAGGGCTCGGCGACCAGTACCGCGCTCACGCGTCCGGCGAGCGGCGCATTGAGCCGCACGCCACGCTCGGCGCGGATGACAGCCCCCATCACCGCGTAGCGGCCCCAGCGGGCCTTCAGCTGCTCGTCACGCGACAGCCGTCGCGCCAGCAGCTCGCATTCCGCGGTCGGCAGCTCGTCATCGAACATTGCCGACAACTGACTATCGAGTTCTTCGTTCATCCGAGCTCCTCCGCGCGTCCGAGGCCGCCTTCGAACACCTCCCGCAAGCGGCGGTCGATGGCCTCGCGCGCCCTGAAGATACGCGACCGCACGGTGCCCACCGGGCAGTCCATGGCGGCGGCGATCTCCTCGTAAGAAAGCCCCTCGAGCTCCCGCAGCACGATCGCGGTGCGCAGATCCTCTGGCAGGGCATCGATGGCGGCATTGACCGTCGAGCGGATCTCGTCCGTCAACACCAGTCCCTCGGGGGTCTCGGAGTCCTTCATGCGGCCCTGCATGTCGTAGGACTCATCACTGGTATTGCGGTCGAGGTCATAATCGATGGGACTGCGGTCACGCGAAACCACGGCGTTCTTGGCTGTGTTGATCGCTATGCGGTACAGCCAGGTGTAGAAGGCGCTGTCACCGCGAAACTGCGGCAGAGCCCGGTACGCCTTGATGAAGGCTTCCTGTGCAATGTCCTCGGCCTCCGCCGGGTTGCGCACGTAACGCATGACCAGCTTGACGAGTTTGTGCTGGTACTTGAGCACCAGCGCATCGAACGCCCCCTTGTCGCCGCGCTGTACGCGGCGAACCAGACTCAGATCACTTGCATCGGCGCCCATGCGCGCCCCCTACTCCCGGACAGAGGGCCGCCGCGCTGTGCCGTCGATAGACTGTGACCTCTTGTGAAAGTTCAGCATTTTGGGATGGCCAGGATCCTACCGGCAGAATAACGCCGCCCGAGCCCCCCGACGACATAATGCCTTAATACCGTTGACATGTTGCAGCAGGTGGGGGGCGAGCGGCCTGGCCTCCCCCAGGAAGTACTCGGCGAGCAGCGGGTCGGGCAGGGCGAGCAGCTCCGCAAGCCCCGAACGCTGCGCGGCCGAGCCGCTGCGCAGCACCTCGCGCGCATAGGGCTCGAGCAGCAGATCGAGCTCCTTCATGCCCCGGCGGCAATGCCACAGGAGCTGCCGGTCGCAGGCGTCGAGCGCGGACCCTGAACCGGGGCTCGGCAACGCGGCCACCCCGCAGGCGATCTCCGCGGTCAGCTCTGCCGTTGGACCAGCATCTTCTTGATTTCGGCGATCGCGCGCGCCGGGTTCAGATCCTTCGGGCATACGTCGGTGCAGTTCATGATGGTGTGGCAGCGGTACAGACGGAAGGGGTCTTCGAGCTCATCGAGGCGCTCCCCGGTAGCCTCGTCGCGGCTGTCGATGATCCAACGGTAGGCGGCCAGCAGCGCCGCTGGACCGAGGAATCGCTCGCTGTTCCACCAGTAGCTCGGGCAGGCCGTCGAGCAGCACGCGCACAGGATGCAGGCAGCGGGGCGATCGATCCTCTCCTGGTCCTCCTTGCTCTGCAGCCGCTCGGCATCCGGCGGCGGCGGGGTGAGTGCCTGCAGCCAGGGCTTCACCGACGCGTACTGTGCATAGAAGTTGGTGAGGTCGGGTACCAGATCCTTCACGACCGGCAGGTGCGGCAGGGGGTAGATGCGGATGTCGCCGGTCAGGTCCTGCATATGCGTGGTGCAGGCGAGGCGGTTCAGGCCGTTGATGTTCATCGCGCACGAGCCGCAGATCCCCTCGCGACACGAGCGGCGGAAGGTGAGCGAGGAGTCGCTCACGGCCTTCAGCTGGATCAGGGCATCGAGCACCATCGGCCCGCAGCTGCCCACATCGAGCTCGAAGGTGTCGAGGCGCGGGTTCTGGCCGGAGTCCGGATCGAAACGGTAGATGCGGACGCGCCGCAGCTCGCGCGCCCCCGGCGGCGGCGGATGGGCGCGGCCCTTCACGATGCGCGAGTTGGCTGGCAGGCGGAATTCGGTCATCGCAGTCTTTCAGTAGGTCCGTGCCTTGGGGGGAAAGGAGTGGACCTCGTCCGTCAGGGTGTTGAGGTGTACCGGACGATAATCGAAGCGCGCGCGCTTCGGGCCGTCCACCCACACCAGCGTGTGTTTCAGCCAGTTGGTGTCGTCGCGCTGCGGGAAGTCCTCGCGTGCATGCGCGCCGCGGCTCTCGGTGCGGTTGGCCGCCGAGTGGATCGTGGCGGTCGCCTGCAGCAGCAGGTTCTCGAGCTCGAGAGTCTCGATCAGGTCGCTGTTCCAGATCAGCGAGCGGTCCGTGATGCGCACGTCGGCGAACGAGGCGAAGGTCGTGCCGATGCGCTCGATGCCCTGCGCCAGGCTCTCCCCGGTGCGAAACACCGCGGCGTCGAGCTGCATCACCTTCTGCATCTCGACACGGATCGCGGCCGTGCCGCGCGAGCCGTTGGCGTGGCGCACCCGGTCGAGGCGTGCGACGGCGCTCTCACCCGCATCCCGCGCCAGCGGCTTCTGCGAGCTGCCCGGGCGGATGATCTCGGCGCAGCGACGCGCCGCCTCCCGGCCGAAGATCACCAGATCGAGCAGCGAATTGGAACCGAGCCGGTTGGCGCCATGCACCGACACGCAGGCCGCCTCACCGACCGCCATCAGGCCCGGCACCACGCTGTCGGGATCGCCACCGCGCACCTCGACGACTTCGCCGAAGTAGTTGCAGGGGATTCCGCCCATGTTGTAGTGCACGGTGGGCTGCACCGGGATGGGCTCGCGGGTGACGTCGACACCGGCGAAGATGCGTGCCGTCTCGCTGATCCCCGGCAGCCGCTCGTGAATCACCTCGCTCCCGAGGTGCTCGAGGTGCAGGTCGATGTGATCGTGCTCGGGGCCGACACCGCGACCCTCGCGGATCTCCAGCGTCATCGCCCGACTCACCACGTCGCGCGAGGCGAGATCCTTGGCGTTGGGCGCATAGCGCTCCATGAAGCGCTCGCCCTTCGAGTTGGTGAGGTAGCCACCCTCGCCGCGAGCGCCCTCGGTGATGAGGCAGCCGGCGCCGTAGATCCCCGTCGGGTGGAACTGCACGAATTCCATGTCCTGCAGCGGCAGCCCCGCACGCAGCACCATGGCGTTGCCGTCGCCGGTGCAGGAGTGCGCCGAGGTACAGGAGAAATACGTGCGGCCATAGCCGCCGGTCGCGAGGATCGTCATGTGCGCGCGAAAGCGGTGCAGCGTGCCCTCGGCGAGATCGAGCGCCACGACGCCCCGGCACACGCCCGCCTCCATGATGAGGTCGATGGCGAAGTACTCGATGAAGAAGGTCGCCGCGTGACGGATCGATTGCTGATAGAGCGTGTGGAGCATCGCGTGCCCGGTACGGTCGGCGGCGGCGCAGGTGCGCTGAGCGATGCCCTTGCCGTAGTGGGTCGTCATGCCGCCGAAGGGCCGCTGGTAGATGCGGCCGCTCTCGGTGCGCGAGAACGGCACGCCGTAGTGCTCGAGCTCGATCACTGCGGCCGGCGCCTCCTTGCACATGAGCTCGATCGCATCCTGGTCGCCGAGCCAGTCCGAGCCCTTGACGGTGTCGTACATGTGCCAGCGCCAGTCATCCTCGCCCATGTTGCCGAGCGCCGCGCTGATGCCGCCCTGCGCGGCCACCGTGT
>Ga0335076_10001540_pt1 | contig 22357 bp, 23 predicted proteins | sample Lox_Sample_25_FD_206717 | JGI IMG/M metagenome (GOLD analysis project Ga0335076, IMG submission 206717) | Soil microbial communities from Loxahatchee National Wildlife Refuge, Florida, United States - Lox_Sample_2.5 | ecosystem: Environmental > Terrestrial > Soil > Wetlands | place: USA... | reverse complement strand
CGTGAGCTTGACCGCTGGATGACGGCGCTGACGACGATCCTCGGGCCCCTGGTGATCCTGCTCGTAGGCGCGATGGTGCTGTTCATCGTGCTGGCGATATTGCTGCCCATCTTTGAAATGAATCAGATGGTGAAGTAACCCGCCGCAAACTGCTGCGGCCGGCAGCTCGCGCTGCGGCGGTGCTCGGAATCCTCGCGTACTGGCGTGTACACTCCGGGTGCTGCGCTCCGGCGCTGCGCCTGATTCATCGAACATCGTGCCCTTGCTCGTGACGTTTGGGACGGGTTACTCAACACATGATTCGGTTCGAGCACGTCAGCAAGCGCTACTCCGCGGGCCACGAGGCGATCACCGAACTCAGCTTCGATCTTGCCGCGGGCGAGATGGCCTTCGTCACCGGCCATTCCGGCGCCGGCAAGAGCACGCTGCTGAAGCTCATCGCCCTGGTCGAGCGGCCGACGCGCGGCCAGATCCTGGTCAACGGGCAGAATCTCGGCCAGGTGCGCCGGCGCCGCATTCCACAGGTGCGCCGCGGCATCGGCATGGTGTTCCAGGACCATCGCCTGCTCATGGACCGCAGCGTGTTCGACAACGTCGCGTTGCCGCTGGTCATCGCCGGCGCGGGCCGCGAGGAAACCGCCAGGCGCGTGCGCGCCGCGCTCGACAAGGTCGGATTGCTCGGGCGCGAACGCGAGGCGCCGGTCACGCTGTCGACGGGCGAACAGCAGCGCGTCGGCATTGCCCGCGCCATCGTCGTCAAGCCGCCGGTGCTGATTGCCGACGAGCCCACCGGCAATCTCGATCCGCAGTTGTCCGCCGAAATCATGGGGCTGTTCAGCGAATTTCATCAGGTCGGAACCACGGTGCTGATCGCCAGCCACGACCTGCCGCTGATCAAGCGCATGGGCAAGCGCGTCCTGGTCCTGGATCACGGACGGCTCATCGACGACTTTCGACCGCAGCCATGAACCGGCGCCAGGCGAACCGCTTGAAACCCGTGGTGCCGGCGCGTCCGCCCGCACCGCCGCGCACGCCCCTGGGTTCCTCCCTGCGCGCGCGGCGCGAGCAGCATCTGTACAGCCTCTTCTCCAGCCTCGGCCGCCTGGCCGCACGGCCATGGGCAACGGCGCTCACGCTGGCGGTGCTGAGCCTCGCGCTGGCGTTTCCACTCCTGTTCTGGCTACTGCTCGACAATGCGCGCGACCTGAGCGGAAGCGTGGAGGATGCACGGGCGATCAGCGTCTTCCTCAAGCCGAACCTGGACGCCGATGCAGCGAACGACCTCGCGGCGCGCCTGCGCGCGCGCGACGATGTGGCGGCCGTGGAGCTCAAGTCTCCCGCGCAGGGCCTGGAGGAATTCCGTGCCCGGTCGGGTTTTGCCGAGGCGCTGAAGGTTTTGCACTACAATCCGTTGCCGGCCGTGCTGATCGTCAGTCCGCGGGTAGTCTCCACGTCCGACCCCGCGCCTGCCCTCGTGGCGGAACTTGGGCGCGATGCGAACGTGGACATCGTCCAGTACGACGCGCAATGGCGACAGCGGCTGGGCGCAATCCTCGCAGTGACGCAGCGCGGAGGCGTGTTGCTCGCGCTGCTGCTGGGTCTGGCGGCGCTGCTGGTCGTCGGCAATACCGTGCGCCTGGATATCCAGGGGCGTGGCGAGGAAATTGCGGTAATGCAGCTGCTCGGAGCGGACAATGGTTTCGTGCGGCGTCCGTTTTTGTATAGTGGCTTCTGGTACGGAGCGTTTGCCGGGGTGCTGAGTATCGTGCTGATCGGATTGGTCGAATGGGCGCTGGCCGCGCCGCTGGCGCAGCTCGTGGCGAGCTACGACCGGCGCTTCAGCGTACATGGCGTCTCTGCCACGGTCATGTTCGCGGCGGTTGCGGCGAGCGCGGCCCTCGGCTGGCTGGGCGCCTGGATCGCCGCGTCGCGCCACATTGCGCTCGGCCAGCCGCGCTGAGAGATCTCATGGAATCCGCACTGACCCGGCACATCACCAGCGAGACGCCACGCGTCATGGTGGTGGACGGCTCCAAGGTGGTGCGCCGTCTGATCGAGCAGTTGCTCAAAGCCGATTTGCCCGGAGTCGAAGTGCTGTCCTGCGAGAGCGGTGCCGAGGCGAAGAAACATCTTGAGTCAGGCGTCGTCGATCTCGTCACCACCGCGCTGCGCCTGCCCGACATGGACGGGCTCGACCTCGCACGCTACGTGCGCGAACACGCGCCGCAGGCCTACATCCCCATCGTGATCGTCTCCGGCGACGTCAACGAGCGGCTCATGAACCGCGAGCTGTCCGAAGTCGTGACCGATTACTTCGACAAGTCGCTCGGCTTCAACGCGCTGTCCGCGTTCATCCGCGGCTACGTGCGCCCGGATGCGCAGGCCACGGGCGATGTGCTGTACGTCGAGGACAGCCGCGTCGTGGCGCTCGCTACGCGGCGCATGCTGGAAAAATACGGGCTCACCGTGCACCACGTGACCAGCGTGGAGGACGCCGTGGCCCTGCTCGAGACCGCCATGGTGCAGGGGCGTATCGGCGCCGACGTCGTGCTGTCGGACGTCAACCTCAAGGGCGAGCTGACCGGCGGCGACCTGCTCGATCGGCTGCGCAACGAGTTCGGCTATTCCAAGGGCCAGCTGCCCGTGCTCATCATGACCGGCGACGACAACCCGCGTAACCAGGCGGAGTTGCTGCGCTCCGGTGCGAACGATCTGGTGCAGAAGCCGATCGAGGAGCGCCTGCTGATCACCAAGCTCCTGTTCCAGATGCGCGTTGCCAGGCATCTGCGCGAGCGCGCCCGCGCGGCGTGAACGAGGTCAAGCTCGAACCTTCCTGGAAAGCTCGCGTCGGTGACTACCTCGCGCGGCCGGAAATGCAGCGGCTCTCGGAGTTCCTGCGCAGCGAATTGCGCGCCGGCAAGGTGATCTATCCGCCGCCCAAGCGCATCTTCGCCGCGCTCGACGCCACGCCGTTCGGGCAGGTAAAGGTCGTCATCCTCGGCCAGGACCCGTATCACGGCCCGGGCCAGGCGCACGGCCTGTGCTTCTCGGTTCTGCCCGGTGTCATGGTTCCGCCGTCGCTGGAGAACATTTTTGCCGAGATCGAGCGCGATCTGCACATCCCGCGACCCGATCACGGCTGCCTGCTGCCATGGGCGCGGCAGGGTGTGCTGCTGCTCAATGCCGTGCTCACGGTCGAACGCGGCATGGCGGGATCGCATCAGGGCCGAGGCTGGGAAGGCTTCACCGATGCCGTGGTGGATCACCTCAATCGCGAACGCCAGGACCTCGTGTTCCTGCTCTGGGGCAGCTACGCCCAGGCGAAAGGCCGTCTGATCGACACCCGCCGGCACCTGGTGTTGAAGGCTCCGCATCCGTCCCCACTTTCGGCTCACAGGGGATTTCTGGGGTGTGGGCATTTCTCCAAGACAAACAGCTGGTTGCAGGAGCACGGGCTCACCTCGATCGACTGGCGTCTGCCGCCCGCCGCCGAGCTTGACCTGAGCTGAAGGTTTAGTGTACCATTCGGTACAGAAAAGGCTGGAGCGGCTTCCGGCATCGGAACTTCCCAGGCCTTTTAGCACTCTGATGACGCGAGTGCTAAAATTACACTTCCGGGAGAAGTCCTAACATGTCAACCGCGCTGGTAGCCAACAATCTTCCGATCCCGAATGCGCTCGGGAGCCTGGACGCGTATATCGCCGCGGTGCACCAGATTCCGGTGCTGACGCTCGACGAGGAACAGTCTCTGGCACAGCGCTATCGGAGCGAGAACGACCTCGATGCGGCCAAGCAACTGGTGCTCTCGCATCTGCGCTTCGTCGTGCACGTCGCGCGCGGCTACAACGGTTACGGCCTGCAGGTATCCGACCTGATCCAGGAAGGCAACATCGGCCTGATGAAGGCGGTCAAGCGCTTCGATCCGACGCTCGGCGTGCGCCTGGTGTCGTTCGCCGTGCACTGGATTCGCGCCGAGATGCACGAGTTCATCCTGCGCAACTGGCGCATCGTCAAGATCGCCACGACCAAGGCGCAGCGCAAGCTGTTCTTCAACCTGCGCAAGTCGAAGAAGCGCCTCGGCTGGATGAATGCGCAGGAAGTCCAGGCCGTCGCCAAGGATCTCGGCGTCTCCGTCGCCGACGTGCTCGAGATGGAATCGCGCCTGAGCGGCCACGACATGGCATTCGATGCGCCCGCGGATGCGGATGAGGACGACAAGCCGGCGCCGGGCGCTTACCTGGTCGACGCGACGGCAGACCCGTATCGCGCGCTGGAGAGCGAGAACCAGGCGGAAGCGGAACTCGATGCGCTCAAGCAGGGCCTGGCCAGGCTCGATGCGCGTTCGCGCGACATCATCCAGCGCCGCTGGCTGAAGGATGGCGAGAAGGCAACCTTGCAGGAACTGGCTGACGAATACGGCGTGTCGGCCGAGCGCATCCGCCAGGTCGAAGTCAATGCGATGAAGAAGATGCGCACGCTGTTTGCGGCGTAAGCGCAGCCACAGCACCTGATTCGACGGCCCGGGCAACCGGGCCGTTTGCGTTTTTCCAGGCCGGGCGGCGCTCGGCTGTGCCGGCATTGACGATGATGCGCGCTGCGCCCTGGGACCACGCGCACCGGCGCACGCCGCAGTGCGCGCGCCGCCACAGGCCGGCGAAGCCGCCGCCGCCGATGACGATCCTGGGCAGGGGTGCGGATTCCAGGCTGTCCATTTGTATACTTCAGTACAGGTCGAGCGGATCGACATCGATGGACCAGCGCACGCTGCGCGCGGCATCGAGCGTGCGCACCCGGTCGAGCCAGTCCGGCAGGAACGCATGCAACCTCGCCCGTTCGGCCGCGCTGATCAGCAGCTGGCCGCGCTGCAGGCCGGCGCGACGGGGCATCGGTGCTGGCATCGGGCCAGCCAGGTTCACGCCGGTCGGGGGCCGCGCGACGCGGACCGCCCCGGCGAGAAAGCTCTCGACGCGCGTGGCCTGGGCAGCTTCCGCACGCAGCAGAGCCAGGTGCGCGTAGGGAGGCAGGCCCGCTTCGCGGCGCTCCTCGAGCAGCTGCTGGGCGACGTGCGCGTAGCCGTGACGCAGGACGTCGCGCAACAGCGGATGCTCCGGATGGTGCGTCTGCAGCCAGACCGTGCCCGGCTTGCGCGCGCGTCCGGCACGTCCGGCAACCTGCACGACGAGCTGGCACAGGCGCTCCCCGGCACGGAAATCGACGCTAAACAAGCCGTCATCCACGCCGATGAGTCCGACGAGGGTGAGGTTGGGCAAGTCGTGTCCTTTCGCGAGCATCTGCGTTCCCACGAGAATGCACGGCTTGTCGTCCGGGACGCGCGCGAGCAGATTCTCGAAGGCATCGCGATTGCGTGTGGTCTCGCGATCGATGCGGATCACCGGCACCGCGGGAAACAGGCGCGCGAGCGTCTGCTCCAGGCGCTCGGTGCCGACTCCGCGCGGCAGCAGGTCGGCTGCGCGGCACTGCGGGCAATGCGTTGGCACCGCCTGCTGGTGGCCGCAGTGATGACAGCGCAGGCTCGCCGCGCCGCGATGCCAGGTCAGCGGCTTGTCGCAACGCGCGCAGTCGGCATGCCAGCCGCACGCGTGACACAGCAGTACGGGTGCGTAGCCGCGGCGGTTGCGGAACAACAGGGCCTGTTCGCCGCGAGCGACGCAGGCGCGAACCGCGTCGACGAGTTCCGTGGCGAGGCCGTCGATGAGCCGCTTGCCGCGCAGATCGATGCAACGGAACTCCGGCGGGCGCGCGGCACCCGGACGCGAGCCCAGGTGCAGGCGCCGGTAGCGTTGCGCCGCGACGTTCGCCAGCGTTTCCAGCGACGGCGTCGCCGAACCGAGCACGACGGGAACCTCGAGTGCCTTGGCGCGCACCAGCGCCAGGTCGCGAGCCGAATAGCGCAGGCCGTCGTGCTGCTTGTAGGAGGCGTCGTGTTCTTCGTCGACGACGATCAGCGCCGCGCGTGGCAGCGGCGCGAAGATCGCCGAGCGCGTGCCGAGCACGACGCCGGCTTCGCCGCGCGCAGCCGCGAGCCACGCGCGCGTGCGTTCGCCGTCGGCGAGATTCGAGTGCATGACCAGGATCCTGCCCGCGCAGCGCTCGCGAAACCTCCGCAGCAGTTGCGGCGTAAGTCCGATCTCCGGCACCAGCACGAGCACCTGCCGCTCGTGCCGGAGCGCCTCCTCGGCCAGGGCGAGATAGACCTCGGTCTTGCCGCTGCCGGTGATGCCTTCCAGGACGCACGGGGAATAACGGCCGAAATCGGCGGCGATCGCGGTGATGGCGTCGCGCTGTTCCGCCGTCAGGGGCGGCGCCTCGATGCGCACGTTGGGCGGCGCCGGCGCGCTCGCCAGCCGCGTGCTCACCACGAGACCGCGGCGTCGCAGATTGGCCGCCGCGGCACGCCACTGGGGCAGCGCCGCGTCGAGCTGCTCCAGGCGCTGCGGTCCCGCGGCGAGAAGATCGAGCAGCGCCGCACTGGCCGAGCCGCGGCGCGCGCCGGACGGTGGCGCTGGCGGTTGCGCCAGCATCAGCCCGGCGTCGCCTTCCGCAGGCAGCTCGCGTGCGCGGCGCAGGCCGGACGGCAACGCGGCCTCGAGTACCTCGCCCAGCGGATGCTGGTAGTACCGCGCGACCCAGTGCAGCGTCGTCAGCAGTTCGCTCGTCAGCAGCGGCTGCGCATCCAGCAGCGCGCGCGCCGGCTTGAGTTTTTCAAGCGGGATTTCCGAGTCCGCTGCCGTGGCCACGACGATGCCGACGCGGCTGCCGCGTCCGAATGGAACCGCCACGCGCGACCCGGGCGCGATGGTTGCGCCGTCGACGCCCGGCGGCGGCAGGTAGTCGAACAGCCGGGGCAGCGGAACGGGGACGGCTACGCGCAGGATCGCTGGCATGTGCGGCAGGAGAACGATCGGAACGGGCGGTTGCGCGCAGAAATCACGGCTTGGACGAAAATCGTAAGTGAATGCTCAGGATTGCGGTTCAAGTTACCAGCGGAAAACGACTTTTCTGCTTATCCACAAGAGGTGTGGATAAGTCTGTGCATGAGCCTTCGCCGAAGCCCGCGCAAGGCGCATGTTTACACGCCTGCGCTTGGCTTGGTGAAACTTTAACCAAGCGGAAATATATTTTTTAAATCAACGGGTTGCAAACGAGATTCCGGTATATTTTTGTACTTCCTGGCGAACCTCCCGGCGCGCTCGGCGGGTTCGATTGCGGCTGTGCACAAGCCCGAAAAGGCGGACAGGGCGGTTGCACGTCAACCCGGCGCGCAGCGGCACGTTATCAGCATGCAGGCGAGCTTACGATATCGCTCGGATGACGCATACAATTTCCCTTACGCCCCCTGCCAGCTGGACCCCGGAGCGCGTGGACGCGGTCAAAGTGGACGAGCGCACGCTCGAGCAGTTCCTGAAGAGCGTCGAGCGGCGCGCGTTGCGCATGGCGGAGCTAGCGACGAGCAGCCGTGAGGAGGCGCTGGATCTGGTGCAGGAGGCGATGTTCGGCTTCGTGCGCAACTATGCGGGCAAGCCGGCGACCGACTGGACGCCGCTGTTCTATCGGGTGCTCGACAGCCGTCTGAATGACTGGCATCGTCGGCGCACCGTGCGCAGCCGCTGGCTCGCGACGTGGACGCGCAGCGCCGACGACGACGAGGCCGATGAGATCGCACAGGCGCCCGATCACACCGACCCGGGTCCGCTGCTGCGACTGGCCGGCAACGAAGCCGCAGCAGCGCTCGACGGCGCACTCGGCCGCCTGCCCTTGCGCCAGCGTCAGGCGTTTCTGCTGCGCGTCTGGGAAGGGCTGGATGTTGCCGCGACGGCGCACGCCATGGCGTGCAGCGAGGGCAGCGTGAAGACGCACTTGTCGCGCGCGCTGGCGGCCTTGCGCCGCGAACTGGAGGATCATGCATGAACGAGAACGGACTTCCTGGCTGGACCGACCAGGCACGGCGCGTCCTGGATGAATCCGCGCAATCCCTGGACGCCGCCACGCTGTCGCGGCTGAATCGCGCGCGCCAGGCTGCGCTCGAACAGCGTCGGCCCACGCTGCGACCGTGGTTCGTGCCGGCCGGGCTGGCGAGTGCCGGCGCCGTGCTGCTGGCGCTGGCGGTCGTGTGGCGTGCCCCGGTGCCGATGCCGGCAAACCCCGGTGCGCCGGCGCCGATCGCCACGGCAATGCAGAGCAACGGTGTCGCGGCGGGTGATCTCGACATCGTATCGGGCGACGAGGGCCTGGAGTTCTACCAGGATCTCGAGTTCTACGCGTGGCTCGACGCACAGAATCAGGACGGCGACGGCTGATGCTCCTGATGGCAGCGTTTTCGGCGGCCGTTCTTGCGCAGACGCCGCCGCAACATTCGCCGGCGGATCCGGTGGCGCAGACCAAGCAACAGCAACAGGGGCGGGGCGCGCAGAAGGTGGACAGGCAGGCGAAAGACAGCAATCCGGACATGGCCCTGATCGGCTATCTGGGCGAGTTCGAGGACGCGGCGGATGGGCTCGATCCAATGGGACTGAGCGAACGCCCGGACCTCGCACAACCCAATGACGGCAAGGATAGCCATCGACCATGAGCGCCCTGCGATGCAGGTGGATGCAGTTGATGCTCGCGGCGACCCTCGTCGTCGCTGGCGGCTTCGCCCGCGCGCAGACGCCGCCGCCCGCGCCGCCGCAAGGCGACGTCACCGGCGCGGTCGCGGTGCCGTGGAACATGCTCAGTCCCGCGGAACAGCAGGTGCTGGAGCCGGTGCAAAAGACCTGGGACCAGCTGCCGCCGGCCACGCAGCAACGCTTGCGCCGTGGCGCGCAGCGCTGGTCCACGCTGACGCCCGAGCAGCGCGACCAGGTGCAGCAGCGATTCCAGAAGTGGAACAGTCTCCCCCCGGAACAGCGTGCAAGGATGCGCGAGCGCTACGAGCAGTTCCAGCAGTTGCCGCCGGAACAGCAGCAACGCATCCGCCAGGCGTTCAAGCGCTTCAATGCTCTGCCGCCGGAGCAGCGCGACCGGCTGCGCGAGAAATTTTCGCAGATGACTCCGGGCGAGCGTCAGGCATTCATCGCCGGCGCCGATGCGCAGAACCGCGCCGGGCAGATCCGCGAATTCTTCCAGACCATTCCCCAGGACGAGCGCAAGCCCACGCGCCAGATGCTGCAGTCCTTCACGCCGGAGCAGCGCCAGGCGTTCAATCGTGCCTGGCACAACCTGCCGCTCGACCAGCGCGACGGCTATCGCCGCCGCCTGTTGCAGATGACGCCCGAGCAGCGCGCCTCGGAACTCGCGCAGGCGCCGCCGGCTCCGCGCCAGCCGCGCTGAGATTACGCGTCGGCCCGGCTGAGCACCTGACGGGTGGCGGTGAAGCGGCCGGGGAATCGCGTCGTGCCATCCGCACGCATGCGTGGAGCGTCGACGCGCAGGTAGCGCTCGAGGTCCTGCACGCTCGCCAGCCGGTAGTGCGCCGACACGGCGCGTCGGCCCGGCGCCGCAGGGGGTTCGAGGCGCTCGAAGACCTCGGCGGAGACGAAGCCGGGCAGCGCGAGCATCTCGGGCACGTGCGCATCGAGCCAGGTGCGATACGCCGCGTAGATTTCGGCATCGACATCCACATCGACGATGTAGACGATCATGTCGTGGCGAGGCTCCAGACGAAGGCCGCGGCGACGCCGCAGCTGATCAGGATGGTGTAGCACAGGCCGATCGTGCAGTACTTCACGGTGGTGAAGAACCAGCCCTGCCGGTACACCTTCTTCTGCATCCAGAACAGGTAGATGGGCATCCACCAGCCCAGCACGAACATGATCCAGCCCAGCGGTGGATACAGCCACGGTGCCGCGTCGTGTGCCCAGCCGTGGGCGAGTCCGACGAGGGTCAGCAGGAACAGGGCGAAGAAGATGAAGCTGTGGCTGTGCAGCGCGACGATCAGGTGTTCCATGTACAAACGCCGCTTGAAGATATAGAAGATCTTGAGCAGCAGCGCGAACAGCGGCATCAGCACGAACAGTACCTGCGGCAGGGTGCTGAACGCGCCGATCAGGAACGGTTTCGGATCCTTGCGGATGCGCGGGATGTTCTCCTTCATGCGCTCAACGCTGGCGTTGAGCTTCGTGTTGGCGAACGCCGGCAGCCAGTCGACGTGAATCGGGTTGGTCTTCGGGTCCCAGTTCTGGTCATTGATCTTGAAATTGATGCCCTCTGCGTCCTTGTCGGGGTCGGCCGGCGCCTGCGCGCCCTTCGCTTTCGCCTCCTCGGCCTGCTGGAGGTACTTCACGCGCTTGTCGGCCTCGGCCCGCACCTTGTTCGCGGCCTTGTCCAGCTCCCTTGTCGTCGACTCGGGCATGACCGAGGACTCGCGCGCCTTGTGCAGCTCGGCGATGACGGCATCGCGGCGCGCCTCGACTTCCTCGATGGTCATGGCGCTGGCGATGCTCTTCTCGCCGGCGTCGACGTGGACCATGTCCTTGGCCAGGTCGAGCGTCGTGTCGAGGCTGAACTGCATCAGCAGGAACGCGGCCACGCTGAGAAAGAAATACAGGCGGAACGGCGTCACGTAGCGCACGCGCCGGCCGGCGAAATACTCGATGCTGAGGTAACCGGGCTTGAGCAGCAGCGGCAACAGCGTGCGGAAGATGCGCGAGTCGATGTTGAAAATCGTGTCGGCGACGTCGTGCAGCATCGTCGACAACGGCCGGATCATGCCCTTGATCGGCTGGCCGCATGTATAGCAGTAGCCACCCTGCAGCGGCGCGCCACAATTGGTGCACAGCGCGGTAGTCAGCTCGGGCGCCGGAGCGGGCGCCGCCGCTGCGGCGGCCGGCGCGGATGCGGGTTCCGACGGGTTGGCCATGATCTCACTCTAGCCCATTTCCTGTTGCGGCTGCAGCCGCGCGGGGGCGCATCCGCTACACTGCGCGGCCCGATTGGTGATCCGTGCCCGGCAGCCCTCGTCCGTGACCCTCCCGCTTCGTCCATCCGCGCGGCTGCGTCACGAGCTGCGCGACACGCTCGTGCTGGCCGCGCCGCTCGTGCTCGGTCAGCTTGCCGCGATCGGCATGAACGTGGTCGATGCCGTGCTGGCCGGCCACTTCAGCGCGGCGACGCTCGCTGCCGTCGCTGTCGGAACCAGCGTGTGGTCGCTCGTGATCGTCGCCGCGATCGGCGTGATGCTGGCCTTGCCGCCGTCCGTGGCACAGCTGCTCGGCGCGGGCGAGCACGCGCGTATCGGCGGGCTGTTCCGCCAGGCCTTGTGGCTGGCATGCGTCCTCGGCATCGCGCTCCTCGTCGCGGTCCGTCATGCCACGCCGCTGCTTCGCGCGATCGGCATCGATGAAGCGATCGTCGCCGATACGAGCCGGTTCCTGCGCGCGATCTCGTGGGGCGCGCCGGCGCTGACCGGCTATTTCGCCCTGCGTGGACTGTCCGAAGGACTGGCGCTCACGCGCCCGACCATGTACTTCGGCTTTCTCGGTCTGGTCGTGCTGGCGCCGGTCGGTTACGTGTTCATGTACGGAGGCTTCGGCATGCCGGCCCGCGGCGCGGAAGGGTCCGGCATCGCCACCGCGAGCGTGCTGTGGCTGCAGTTCGCCGCATTCGCGACGTACATTGCGCTGCGCCGCCGCTATCACCCGTATGCGCCGTTCGCGCGCTTCGACGCGCCGCATCCGCGGGCGATCATCGAGCTGCTGCGGCTCGGCGTGCCGATGGGCATCGCCGTGTTCATGGAAGCGAGCCTGTTCATCGTCGCGGCACTGCTCATCGGTTCGCTCGGCGCCGACGCCGTCGCCGGCCACCAGGTGGCGATCAACGTCGCGTCCGTCGCCTTCATGCTGCCACTCGGTGTGGCGATGGCAACGACCGTGCGCGTCGGCCTCGCGGTCGGCCGCCGCGACGAGGCTGGCGTGCGCTACGCGGGCTACGTCGGCATCGGCGTGTCGCTCGCCACGCAGACCGGGTCGTGTCTCGCCATGGCGCTGCTGCCGCGGCAGATCGCGGCTCTGTATACGAACGATCCCGGCGTGACCGCGCTGGCCGCGCAGCTGTTGCTGCTCGCGGCGATCTTCCAGTTCTCCGACGGCATCCAGGTGACCGCGAACGGCGCACTGCGCGGATTGAAGGACACCACGGTGCCGATGGTGATCACCACGCTCGCCTACTGGGGCGTCGGCATGCCCATCGGCTATTGGCTGGCCTTCCGCGCCGGCATGGGCGCGCGTGGCATGTGGATCGGTCTGGCCGCGGGTCTCAGCGTCGCGGCGGTGCTGCTGTTCGCGCGCTTCGCGAACCGCGTTCGCGTTCGCCCGGCTCCCCGGGCATGACCGGCGTCACGTGCCAGCGCTTGCCCGTTGGGGTACGCTGGCACGGCACAGGAGATTGTTCATGGCGGAAAACAAGCGCGGCATCCTCGTCAGCCTGATCGTCGGGTTCTGGAACCTGCTGAACTTCAGCCGGCGCCTCGTGCTGAATGCGATCTTCCTCTTCCTGGTGATCGTGTTCGTCGTCGCGCTGCGTTCCGGCACGCCGAAACTGAAGGAACACACGGCGCTGGTGCTCGATCCGGAAGGCGAGATCGTCGAGCAGTACACGAGCGACGCCACTGAACGCGCCCTGGCGCGGATGTTCGGCGAGAAGAAGAAGGAAGTGCAGCTGCGCGACATTCTGCGCGCCGTCGATGCGGCGGCCACGGACGCCAACATCGACCGCATCGTGCTCGATCCCGACCAGATCGAGCGCGCCGGCATCTCCACGCTGCGCGAGATCGGGGCCGCGCTGGAGCGCTTCAAGGCCGCCGGCAAGCAGGTGCTCGCCGTGTCCAACGGCATGACCCAGGGTCAGTACTACCTCGCCGCCCACGCCAATCGCATCCTGCTGCATCCCGGTTCCGAAGAGGGCGTGCTGCTCATGGGTTTCGGCGCGTACCGCTCGTACTACAAGGACGCGCTCGACTGGCTCGGCGTCGATGTGCACCTATTCCGCGTCGGCGAGTACAAGTCCTACGCCGAACCCTACATCCGCAACAACCAGTCGCCGGAAGCACGCGAGGCGGACCTGTACTGGATGGGCGGCATCTGGGCCGATTTCCTCAAGGAGATTGCCAGTGCGCGCCATCTTGATGCGGACGCCCTGCGCGCGCGGATCGACGGCTACGCCGAAACCATCAAGGCGAGCGACGGCGACATGGCCAAGCTCGCCCTCGACAGCAAACTGGTCGATGGTCTGGCCACGTACGACCAGGTCAACGCGCTGCTCATCGCACAGGGCGCGCGCGACAAGCACACCTTCCGCCAGGTCGATTTCCAGGATTACGCAGCGATGGCCGAGCGCGACGGCGCGCTCGATCTGCGGCCGCAGGTGGCCGTGGTCGTTGCCGAGGGCGAGATCCTCGGCGGCGATCAGCAGCGCGGCACGGTGGGCGGCGAGTCCACCGCGAAGCTGATCCGGCAGGCGCGCGAGGACGACAAGGTGCGGGCCGTCGTGCTGCGGGTGAACTCGCCGGGCGGCGATGCCTTCGCTTCCGAACTCATCCGCCACGAAGTGGAGCTGACCAAGCAGGCGCAGAAGCCCGTGCTCGTCTCGATGGGGGACGTCGCGGCGTCGGGCGGCTACTGGATCTCGATGGACGGCGACCAGATTTACGCGCAGCCGACGACGATTACCGGCTCGATCGGCATCTTCGGCCTGTTCATGACGATTCCGAACACGCTCGCAAAGATCGGCGTACACACCGACGGCGTCGGTACCACGCCCTGGGCCGATGCGCTCGATCCGCGCCGCGCGCTCGATCCGCGTGTCGGCCAGATGATCCAGAGTCTCATCGACAAGGGTTACCAGGATTTCATCGGCAAGGTGGCCGCGGCGCGGCACAAGACGAAAGCCGACATCGACGCGATCGCGCGCGGACGCGTGTGGAGCGGTGCACAGGCGCTGGAGCGCGGGCTCGTCGACAAACTCGGCGGCCTGCAGGACGCGATCGCCGCTGCGGCGCAGCTGGCCAATCTCGGCAGCGACTATCGCGTGCGCTACGTCGAGAAACCGCTGTCGGCGTGGGAGCGGTTTGCGCTCAGTCTCGGCACCGATTCACTGACGCGCTTCGCGCGTGCGGTGCTGCCCGAGATGCCGCGCATGCTGCTCGAACAGCATGAGGTGCGCGACCAGTTGCGCCTGCTGCAGTCGATCGGCAGCGGGCGGGTCGGCGTGTTCGCCTATTGCTTTTGCGACATGAAGTGACCGGCCGGTCCGGCTGCCGGCACCTACCGGCGTGACCGCAGCCGATACGCCGTCAACGCCGCGCCAGCGACCACAAGCACGATTGCGAGCGTCGCGTCGCCGCGTTGGAATGCCCTGACCGCCAGAAAAATCCAGACGGCGAGCAGAACGACGACGAGCGACAGCTTCACTTGCCGATCCGCTGTGGTTGTGCGATGCCGTGGCCCGGCGTGCGGGCATGGCGCCGGAAGCTGTTCAGCCGCCGGCGTCCTTCAGCTGGTCGTCCGTTTTCTGCTTCTGGTCATTGACGACGTTCTGCACGTCCTTTGCCTTCTGCAGTGCGCGGATGTCACTGCTGAACACGTTGGAATTCGGCAACGGTGCGGGCGGCTGCGCCGTCGCGGCTTGCGGCGGAGGCGGCTTGTCCTTGCCGCAGCCGGCGCACAGCAGGGCCAGACTGGTGAGCATCAGGAGCGAGAACTTCATGGCGATCTCCCGCGGGAACGCTTAAAGTCTGCGCCGGAGCGGCGCGCACCACAAGCGCCGGAGAGCGACGATGACGGCGAATCCGGCACGCTGGCGGCTGGACGGTCAAACCGGCCTGATAACCGGCGCGAGCAAGGGCATCGGACTGGCCTGCGCACGCGAGCTGGCGGCGCTCGGCGCCGATGTGCTGATGGTCGCGCGCGACGAGGCCCACCTGGAGCAGGCGCGCGCCGAGCTCGCCGAGGAGTTTCCCGCGCGCGAGATCTTCGCGCTCGCCGCCGACGTCGCGCAGCGCGAGCAACGCCTGGAAGTCTTCGACTGGATTGCGGATCTGGAAGTGGATCTCTCGCTGCTGGTGAACAATGTCGGTGCCAACGTGCGCAAGAAGACGCTCGACTACAGCGAGGACGAGTTGCGCATGCTGATCGAGACAAACGTCGTGTCTGCGTTCGAAATGTGCCGCCTGGCGCATCGGCACCTGAGCGAGCATGCGAACGCGGCGATCGTGAACATCGGCTCGGTCTCGGGGCTCACCCACGTGCGCACCGGCGCGCCGTACGGGCTGACCAAGGCGGCGCTGACGCAGCTCACGCGCAATCTGGCGTGCGAATGGGCCGAGGACGGCATTCGCGTGAACGCGGTGGCGCCCTGGTACATCCGCACCCAGCGCACGGAACACGCGCTCGCCGATCCGGACTATCTGGACGAGGTACTCGCGCGCACGCCGCTGCAGCGCATCGGCGAAGCGGAAGAGGTCGCGGCGGCGGTCGCATTCCTGTGCCTTCCGGCCGCCGCGTACATCACCGGCGAGTGCCTCGCGGTTGACGGCGGTTTCCTCAAGTACGGCTTCTGAGTTCGTGCGCGGATCGCGCCCTGCCGTGCGCACGTTGCGTCTGCCGTTCCAGGCGCCCTATGACTTTGCCGCTCTGCTCGAATTCTTCGCACGCCGCGCCATTCCTGGCCTGGAACACGTCGACGAGCGTTCCTACACCCGGCACTTCGCGCTCGGCGCAAGGGCATGCCGGCTGCGCGTCACGCAGGCGGCGGGCGCGAAGTCGCTCGCACTGACACTGGAAGGTGTACCCGCCGTGCAGGCGCAGCAGGTCAAGGCTCGCGTGCGCAGGATGTTCGATGTCGATGCCGACATCGCCAAGATCAATGCGAGTCTCTCGGCCGACGCGCTGCTGCGCCGCTGCGTGCGCCGGCATCCGGGACAGCGCCTGCCGGGCGGTTGGGACGGTTTCGAGATCGCCGTGCGCGCCGTGCTCGGTCAGCAGGTCAGCGTCGCCGCCGCTCGCACGCTGGCGCAGCGGCTCGTTGCAACCCACGGCGAACGCTTGCGCACGCGCTCAGGCGAGGATATCCGCACGTTCCCGGCGCCGCAGGCGCTTGCCGATGCCGACCTGGGCAGGATCGGTGTGCCCAGGGCGCGTGCCGCTGCGCTCAACGCGATCGCGCGCGCGGCGTGTGAAGGACGGGTCACGTTTTCGCGCGAGCAGCCGCTCGACGAATTCCTCGCCAGCCTGGTCGAATTGCCCGGCATCGGCGAGTGGACCGCGCACTACATCGCGCTGCGCGGGCTGAGCCATCCCGATGCATTTCTGCTCGGCGATCTCGTGCTGCGCAAGGCGGTGTCGCGGGACGGCACACCGGTGTCGCCGCGCGCGCTGCGCGCGATGGCGCAAGCATGGCGCCCGTGGCGCGGATACGCCGTATTCCATCTGTGGCGCAGCATGAGCTAGGGCGACGATCGGCCGGGGGCAGGCGTAAGATGGCTGGCGTGTACTACGACTATCTCGACTCGCCGGTCGGTCGTCTGTTGCTGTTGCTGGATGGGCAAGGATTGCGGCGCGTGCATTTCGAGCGCGGCAGGCATCCGCACGAGATCGATCCGGCCTGGGAGCGCGGACCCGGCGCGCTCCACGAGGCACGCCATCAGCTCAAGGCCTACTTCGACGGCCGCCTGACCGAATTCGATCTGCCGCTGGCGCCCCAAGGTACGGAATTCCAGCAGCAGGTCTGGCTGGAGTTGTTGCGCATCCCTTACGGTTCCACGGCGACGTATGGCGAAATTGCGCGCCGCATCGGCGATCCGCAGGCGATGCGCGCGGTCGGTGCCGCGAACGGACAGAACCCGCTCGCGATCGTGGTCCCGTGCCATCGCGTCGTCGGTAGCGACGGCAGTCTGACCGGATACGGCGGCGGTCTCGGCGTGAAGCGCTACCTGCTCGACCTGGAGCAACGCCACTCGGCGTTCACGCTTGCGCCCTAGCTGCGCGCGTCAGCAGCCGTCGAGGTCCCGGCTCAGCTGCTCCGCCTGCGGTTTCAGCACAGCCTGCTCGTCCTTGAATGCGCGCCTGAGCTTCTGCATCACGTCGTCGTACTGCTTGCGCAGGTACGTGCAGGCCTGCTCCTGTGTGGCCGGCGCGCAGCGGTCCTGCACGGCGACATACGCGGCGGCAATTGCCGACTGCGGCGAATTGTCGATCGGGATCTTGCGCATGCCGGGTGCGGACACGCCGATTCCGCCCGGACGATAGGCCTGGGCGAGCGTCTGGCCGGGAATTCCCATGGTCCCGGCCGGCACCATGCGCGGCTCCGGATTGCCGTTGCGGCTGATGTATTCCTTGCCGTCCTCGCCGTTGATGCAGCTGAACAGGATGGGGCTGTAGTTCTGGGCGCCATTGCCGATCAGCGCCTGCCGGGTGGGCGGTGCGTCGGCAGGCTCCATGCGCTCGTCCGCGGGCGGCTCGACCACGGATGGGCGCGGCGGTTTCGCCATGCGGATGGTCGTTTCGGTCTCCCCCGCCGCGCAGGGATGATCCTGAAACGCAATCACGTCGTCGGCGCCCGTGCACTTGTACACATCGCCGGCGTGTGCGCCTGCGGCGGCACCCAGGATCAGCGCGGCGGCGATGTGGATTCGCATCGGCTGATTCTAGCGCGGCCGCGCGGCCGGCGCCTGAACGTGCGCGCCTGTAATCGCCATGGGGGTTCCTCCGTATAGCACGGTGCCTGCCCGCCCTTCGGGCTCATGCCGGGGAGAATTCCATGTCCAGATCCATCGTTCATGCCGATACCGTGGGGCCGTGCCGCCTGCGCCTCGCGCACGCCCTCGCGTTGGCGTTGTGCACCGGTGCCGCGCACGCCACGACCTACTCGGCCGGTACCGAGGCCGAACTGATCCAGGCGATCAACGACGCCAACGCCAATGCCGGCGCCAACACCATCAATGTCACCGTCGACATCACCCTGACCGCCGCGCTCCCGGTGATCACCGGGGCACTCACGATCCAGGGCAGTGGCGGCCACCATGCAATCCGGCGCGACGACACGGGAACCAATGCCTGCTCGCCGACGGCGACGAACGCATTCCGGCTGATCGATGCCGGCGCCGATCTCACGCTCAACGACCTCACCCTTTCCGGCGGTTGCAACCTCGTCGATCAGGGCGGGGCGGTACGCGTGCAGAACGCGACGCTCACGGTTGCACGCAGCACCATCAGCGGCAACCAGACGTTCTTTCCCGATCCCGCCGCCTATTGCTACGGGCAGTGCATCGGCGGCGGCATCGCGGTGCTCCAAGGCAGCGCAAGCGTCACGGATAGCCTGATTGCCGACAACACGGCGAATGGCTATCTCGGCAGCGGCGGCGGGATCGCGGTGTATCAGGGCGAGCTGACCCTCGCGCATTCCACGGTCTCCGGCAATCACGCCGAGGGCGGCGCGGGTTCATCGGGCGGCGGCATCTACGTGGCCGGAGCCTACCCGAACGGCCCGGCCGGCAGCCTGACGATCACCGGATCCGTGATCTCCGGCAACGTCTCGCACAGCGACGGCGCGTTCGGCGGCGGCGCGGAAGCCTACATCGCGGACGTCACGCTCTCCGACAGCGTGATCAGCGGCAACCGGGCCAACGGCGGTTCGAATGCACGCGGAGGCGGAGTGGTCGTGCAGAATTTCCAATTCGCGACGTCCGCACTCATCCAGCGCACGTTCATCAGCAGCAACGCCATCACCGGCAGCCAGGGATTCGGCGCAGGCATCGATGCCGCCGGCGTAGCATTGAATCTGCTCGACAGCACGGTCGCGAACAACACCGTCACGGGCGACGCCAAGGCGCGAGCCGGCGCCCTGATGATCGAGAACACCGTGGTTACCGTCAGCAACAGCACGCTGTCCGGCAACTCCGTCAATGGGCCGGTCAGCGGCGGCGGTGCGATCATGGTCGACAGCGACGATGATTCGTTGCCCGCAGCGCTCGATCTGCGCAACAGCACAGTCACCGGTAACAGCAGCAACAACACCGGCGGCGGCATCTACCTGAAGCGCGACGTCCCGACGGCGACTACGCCGTCCGCAACCATCGAAAGCTCCATCGTCGCCGGCAATCAGGGCGCCAATGGTCTCGACGCCATCGGCGCGGAGCCGGCAACGCCTGCCGCCGTAACGACCGATCACAGCCTGATCCAGGGCAATGCCGACGTCGGCACCGGGACGCTCGCACTCGACGCGACCACGCTCTCGCTGTGGAACGCAGACCCGCAGCTGCTGCCGCTCGCCTACAACGGTGGCAGGACGCCCACGCATGCACTCGCGGCGACCAGTCCCGCGATCGACCGCGGAACCAACTCACAGAATCTCGCGAACGATCAACGCGGCGGCGGCTATGCCCGTGCCGTCGGCGCCGCACCCGACGTCGGCGCCTACGAATTCGATCCCGACAGGATCTACTCAGACGGATTCGAGTGACGCGTACGTCGCCCGATCGATGCCGTAACGTACCGCGCCCGGCTCCGATCCTGCGCCCTGCGGCTGCATGCCGCAGCGGCGCATGACGGCGAGAGACCCGGCAAGCTCGGGCAGCGTCTCGGCGTACACGCGGTCGACGCCCGCACATGTGAAGGCGTGGTCGATCAATCCACGCGCCAGTTCGCTGGCGTAGCCCCGATGCCGGAAGTCCGCCACGACTCCGTAACCGATCGTCAGCGCGCCGCCTGCGGGTGGTCCGGCATAGCCGCCGCCACCGATCAGCACGCGCTCGCCGTCACGCCGGAGGGCGTAGTACATCCACCACCCGGCCTGGGCGGGATCCGCCAGTTTCGCGCGCGTGAATTCCAGCGCGGATGCATCGAGGAACTCCGGTGGCCAGGTCGCCGGAACTCGTGCCCGCAGCGCCGCTGCGAGCGCCGCCGAACCCTGGAGCGCGGCCTGCACGGATGCCGCAGTGGCCGCGACCAGTTCCAGTCGTTGCGTCTGGATTCGCATACGCCTAACGCTTGCGCTGAACGCCTTCGGGAAGCGTTTCGATGCGGCGGTATTCCGGCGTCTGGAAGCGATCCGGCCGCGCCAGCCAGTCCTCGATCATCGGCGTGGCGTCGTTGCCCCAGAACATTTCCGCGCCGATTCGCAGGGTCGGCACGCCGAACACGCCGCTCGCGATCGCAGCCTCGGTGTTCGCGCGCAGCTGCGCCTTCACGTCGGGCCGATTGACGGCGGCTTCGACATCATCGATGCCGAGCGCGCGGCCGACCTCGGCAAGTTCCGCGGCGTTCGTCCCGCTGCGGCCTTCGCGCCACAGGTGCGCGAAGATCGCGCCGATCGATTCCCAGCTCGTGCCGGCGGCGATGCACAGGCGCAGGGCGGCGAGCGGGTTGAATGGATGCGCGGGCGGGAATCGCAGCGGAATTCCGGCGCGTTCGGCCTGCCACAGGACGCTGCGGTAGGTGAATTCGCGCTTGCCCGGAATCTCGGCCGGCCCCAGGTTGCCGTTGTGCTGCAGCAGCGCGCCAAACGCGATCGGCACCGGAGTGAGATCGAGCCGCGACCGCCACGCCAGCGCCTTGCCGAGCTGCAGGTACGAAAATGGCGAAATGAAGTCGAAGTACCAGCTCGCGGATCGCATCGGCACGTTTCAGCGCAACGCGATCAGCTCGCGCCGCATCCAGCGCGCGCGCCGTGCCCGGCTGGTCACGGCGGCCACCAGATGGCGCGGACGGATCGGCTTGGTCAGATAGTCGTCGCCGCCGATATGCAGGGCGGCGAACCGTTTTTCCATGTCGGTGTCGCCGGACAGCAGCACCACCGGCGTGAACGCGGTCCGCGGGTGTGCGCGGAACAAGGCAAGCAGCTCGAAACCCGAGATCTGCGGCATGTACAGGTCGGCGAGAATCACGTCAGGCGTGAATTCATGCAGGGCGTGCAATGCGTCTTCCGGATTCGCCACGGCACGCGTTTCCATGTGGTTGTGGCGCAGCACCGAGGCGCAGAAAAGGCGCATCGAGTTGTCGTCGTCGACGACGAGCACGCGATACGGCTCGGAGCGGTCGGCGATCATGCCGGCCAGGCGCGGCACGATGCGCGTGGCGTCCTCGGGCAGCACGAACACCGATTCGGCCCCGCAACGCATCGCGGCGAGACGCACATCGATGTCGTCGCGGTCGCTGAGCACCACGAGCGGCACGCGCGAGGCGCTGCCATGGTCGGGATCCGTGCGTCGCTCGGTCAGCCACACCGCCAGTGCTTCCGCACCGATCACCAGCGCCAGCACGACGCCGGATTCGAGCGCCTGCTCGACGTCGCGCACCTTGGCACAGGTGGTCAGCTCGTAGCCGAGCGGCGCGAGCTGTGCGCGCAGCAACTCGCGCTGCACGGCATGGCTGCCGAAGTAGTGGATGGCCGGGCGCGGCGGCAGCGGCGTCGCGCGTTCCGGCGCGAGCACGGCAACTTCGATACGCGCGCGATAGCGCTGCAAGGCGTCGGCGACTGCTTCCGCGAGCGCGTGCAGCTGTTCGAGCTGCGTCGCGTTCGGCCGCATCGCGCTGTCGGCGAACGAACTCAGATACGCAGCCAGCCCGAGGACCGATTCCGAGAGGTCGGCGAGCCCGGAGGCCTGAGCGCGCTCGGCGAGCGCCTCGGCTTCCTCGTAGAGCTTCTCGACCTGGTTGCGGTCCCAGGCGGCGCCGAGGGCGCGGCACTCGCGCCCGAGCGCTTCCACGCGCACGCCCAGTTCGGGATCGAGCGCCGTCGCGCGGCCGCTCACGGCCGCATGCCCGCGTCAGTGCAGGCTCTTGAATGTTTCCGGATCAAACGCATCGACCGCGATGACCTCGTTGCGCGCCGCGTCGGCATCTTGCAGCATTTTATACTCTTCGGCGCTGATGATACCGGCCTTGAGCCCCATCTCGTCGAGCATGTAGCCCGGCGCACGGTCGAGGCGCCCTTCGCGCACGGCGTCGCGCAGCTTGGTCTCCACCGGAATCGCGCGCACCGCCTTGTCGAGCGCGGCCTCGAGCGCGCCCAGCCCGACCTCGCCCGGTGGCGGCACGAAGATGTCCTCGGTGAGGTTGATGCGCGCCTCGCGGTCCTCGAGGATGTCGCGCGCGACGCGCGCGCCGAGGCGATCCGACGGTGGCCGGAAGCGTGCGCCGAGCGGGAAGATTGCCCACGACAGCCAGAATCCGACCGCGCGCATGGGCAGGCTCTCGAGGATGCCGAGCAGCGCTTCCTGGATGCGGTACAGACAGTGTTCGACGCTCCAGCGCACCAGGTTGTAGTTCGCCGTGGTCTTGCCCTCGTCGTGGTAGCGCTTGAGCGCCGCGGACGCCAGCACCATGTAGGCGAGCGCATCGGCGAGCCGGCCGGAGATTTTCTCGCG
>Ga0335076_10001539_pt1 | contig 22368 bp, 16 predicted proteins | sample Lox_Sample_25_FD_206717 | JGI IMG/M metagenome (GOLD analysis project Ga0335076, IMG submission 206717) | Soil microbial communities from Loxahatchee National Wildlife Refuge, Florida, United States - Lox_Sample_2.5 | ecosystem: Environmental > Terrestrial > Soil > Wetlands | place: USA... | reverse complement strand
CGGGCAATCACCCGGCAAGGGTGATTGCCCGGCCGCGTCCATTTCCGTGTTTAAGTCCGGTGAAGAATTCTCAGCCCGGAATTGAATAGCAGGTGAATGGGATCACGCGTCGGCTGCCGTCCCGTTCCGGCGCGGGCGCACCGCGCGCAACAGCAGGTAGTCGATGATGCCACGCCGCCATAGCAGGTCCACCTGCCGCAGCAGCAGGCGGGCGGCGGCCTGCTGGCCGAAGGGGGCGATGGCCGGGCCGTCCAGCCGCGCGGCGGTGAGCCGGAGCGCGGGGCGGATCACCCGGTCGCCGCAGGAGGTGACCTCCACCTCGGCGAGCCCCGCCGCGCGGGCGGCCGCCGCGATCTGCCCGGCCGTCATGGCCATGGTGCGCCGCAGCCCGAAGACCCGCAGCTGAGTCAGGCCGCAGACCAGCTCTGCGGGTGTGACCGGCCAGCGCTGGACCGATATGTCGGAGATGCTCAGCACGCCACCGGGCCGCAGGACCCGGTAGCACTCGTCGAAAAAAGCCCTCCGGGAGCGGAAGTGAAACGCCGCCTCCACGCTGATGATCCCGTCCACGGTCCCGTCGGCGATCGGCAGCCGCGCCGCGTCGCCCGCCACGGGGGCCGCCGCCGCCTCCCGCAGCCGGTCCCGGCCCGCCGCCAGCTGCCACGGCGTGATGTTCACCGCGACCAGGCGTCCGGGCCGGACGACCTGGGCGATCAGCGGATCCTGGGTGCCCAGGCCGTTCCCGGCGTCCAGCACCACGCCCCCGGTCGGCAGGGCCGACGCGAGCGTCCCGACCAGCCGCCGGCAGGCGCCTTCGGCCTCGTCCTCCGACCCCGGGCCATCCCACAACCCCAGGTTCAGCCAGCCGGGGGCGATCGCCAGGAAGAAACCCGACCCGATGCTCTCGTAAACCCGTGCGGCGGGATTCCGGCCCTGCCTGACCATTGCGGCGGCATGCCGCACGTGCGGCCCCGTCCATCCCGTCCCGGCAATCATCAAACTCCCCGGTGGTAGCCGGATGCGCGGCTGGCCGCCGCGCGGGCCGTACCGGCAGCCCATCGCGGTTGCCCGCCGGGGCGCATCAGGTTCCTCCTGAGTGCGATGCGAGCTTATCGCCTTCCCCGCCCGCAATCATCCGCGGCGGGTGATGCCTGCTCCCGGCTGGCAGGAAAGGATCAGAAGCCAGCCTTGACCAGGGGAGATGTGGATCATGCCGTTGCACGAACGGGAACTTGTCAGCGAGCAGATGACGGACTGCGTGTTTGCCGACCGGGATCTGACCAGGCCGGTGGCCAAGTACCGGTTCCCGCAGGAGGGGACGCTGCCCCGGGACGCATTCCAGCTGGTATCGGATGAGCTGATGCTCGATGGCAACGCGCGGCAGAACCTGGCCACGTTCTGCCAGACCTGGGAGGAACCCGAGGTCCTGGCGCTGATGGCGCTGGCGATCAACAAGAACATGATCGACCGGGACGAGTACCCGCAGACCGCCGAGATCGAGCGGCGCTGCGTGCACATGATGGCCGACCTGTGGAACGCGCCCGAGGCAGCCAACACCGTGGGCACCTCGGCCGTCGGCTCGTCGGAGGCCTGCATGCTGGCCGGGATGGCGGCCAAGTGGCGGTGGCGGGCTAAGCGGCGGGCCGCGGGCCAGCCCGCCGACAACCCGAACATGGTCTGCGGCCCAGTCCAGGTGGTGTGGCACAAGTTCGCCCGGTACTGGGACATCGAGATGCGCGAGGTGCCGATGGCACCCGGGCGGTACGGCATGGATCCCGCCTCGATGCTGGAGCGGGTGGATGAGAACACGATCATGGTGGTGCCGACGCTGGGGGTCACCTACACCGGCTCCTACGAGCCGGTCGAGGCCCTGTCCCAGGCCCTGGACAAGCTGCAGGCCGACACCGGCCTGGACGTCGACATCCATGTCGACGGGGCCAGCGGCGGGTTCCTCGCCCCGTTCTGCGCGCCCGAGGTCGCCTTCGACTTCCGGCTGCCCCGGGTCAAGTCGATCAGCGCCTCGGGGCACAAATTCGGGCTGGCGCCGCTGGGGGTGGGCTGGGTCGTGTTCCGGGATGCCGCCGAGCTCCCCGACGACCTGATCTTCCACGTCAACTACCTGGGCGGGGACATGCCGGTGTTCCAGATCAACTTCTCCCGGCCGGCCGGGCAGATCATCGCCAGCTACTACAACTTCCTGCGGCTGGGCCACGAGGGCTACCGGAAGATCCACATGGCGTCGTATGACATCGGCCAGTACCTGGCCGCGGAGGTCGTCAAGCTGGGCCCGTTCGAGCTTTTGTGCGACAGCAACCCGGCCACCGGGATCCCGACGGTCACCTGGCGGATCCGCGAGGGCGAGGACCCGGGGTACACCCTGTTCGACCTGGCCGACCGGTTGCGGGCCCGGGGGTGGCAGGTGCCCGCCTACACCCTCACCGGAGGCGTCTGCGACATCCCGGTCCAGCGCATCCTGGTCCGGCTAGGGGTCAGCCGTGACATGGCGTCGCTGCTGCTCGACGACTTCCGCGACGCCGTGGCCCACTTCAGCAAGCACCCGATCACGGTGCCGATGTCCAAGGAGGAATCGACCGGGTTCAACCACCTCTGACGCGCCACTGGAAAGGAGTGACGCGCCACCGGAAAACCGGAAGGGAGTGACGCGCCACCGGAAAACCGGAAGGGAGTGACGCGCCACCGGAAAACCGGAAGGGAGTGCGGCCATGGCTGAGTTCACCCTGGGCGCCAGGGCCAGCTGTTCGGATGGTTTCTGCGGTGAGGTCGTCCGCACCATTATCAACCCGGATACCCGGACAATCACGCATCTGGTCATCGAACCGAAGCACCGCCAAGATGAAGGCCGGCTCGTGCCCCTCGATCTGGTCGACGCGACCGGTGCCGAGATCAGGCTGCGCTGCAGCCTGGCCGAGTTCGCGCGGCTGGAGCCAGCCGAGGAAGTCGACGTGGTGGACGAGGGTTACGGCGGTGGCTACGGCCAGGCCGAGGCGGTCCAGGGCTACGGCAACATCGGCACCATGGGGGTCGGCGGCTCGGCCTCCGGCATGGGCATCGGCATGGACCTGGGTCACCGGACGCCGACCATCCTTGAGCATGCCGTTCCGCTGGGCGAGACCGAGGTGGAACGCCACGAAAGCGTCCATGCCGTCGACGGCGAGATCGGCCGGGTGGAAGGATTCGTCGTCGACCCGGCCGATAACCGGGTGACCCACGTGCTCCTCCAGGAAGGTCACCTGTGGGGCCGCAAGGAGGTGGCCATCCCGGTCAGCGCCATCGCCTCCGTGGACGCCGGAATCCGGCTCAACATCACCAAGCAGCAGGTGGAAGACCTTCCGCCGTTCGGCCGCGATCACGCGTGAGGCCGGCACTCGCAGCCGGTTTCGCATAACGCTCCTGGCGTCGCTAACTGGGATCTAGTCATGAGAGGCCGGTGACTGCCGGGAAACGGGGATTTCATGCCGATCGTATGATGCGCGCCCGGATCGGCTGGCGTTGGGTGGTTCCAGGGGCGAAAACGTCCTTCGTGACGTCCGGGGAGGTACCGGTGGCCAGCCATGTTGCCAACGAGGCGCCGGGCCACGGCAGGCGAGCCGCGGTGTCAGCCGGCGATCCCATCCTGGCCGCCAAGATCACGGCGCCGAAGGTGCCGCCCTGGGCGGTGCAGCGTCCGCGGATCACCAAGCTGATCGCGGAGGGGACGCGGTGGTGCCCGCTCACCGTGGTCACCGGACCGCCCGGCGCGGGCAAGACGATGGCCCTGGCCCTGTGGACGGCGGCGGTACCCGGGCCGGTGGCCTGGGTCTGCCTGGACGACTTCGACAACCGGCCCGGCGCGTTCTGGTCCTACGTCGTGGCGGCGTTGCGCCGGGTCGGCGTGAGCATCCCGCAGGCACTGCGCGCCGTGCCGCCCGGGCGGGCGGACGAAGACGGGTTCTTGCTGCGGCTGACGGCGACGCTGGCCGCGCAGGACCCTCCGGTGACGCTGGTCCTCGACGACCTGCACGTGCTGACGGAACCGGGGGTGCTGAAGGAACTCGAGTTCGTGCTGCGGAACGTGGGATCCGGCCTGCGCCTGGCGGTCACGTCGCGGATGGATCCGCTGCTGCCGCTGCACCGGTACCGGCTGGCCGGGCAGCTGGCCGAGATCCGGGCGAGCGATCTCGCGTTCAGCGTCGAGGAAGCCGGGCAGCTGCTGGCCCAGCACGGCGGCAGGCTGACCGCGGACGCGCTGGAGAACCTGACCCAGCGAACCGAGGGCTGGGCGGCCGGCCTGCGCCTGGCCGCGATCTCGCTGAGCACTCATCCGGACCCCGGCCAGTTCGTCAGGGAACTCCTCGCCGAAGACAGCGCGCTGATCGGTTACCTGGTGGACGAGGTGCTCGACGTCCAGCCCGCTCAGGTCCGCGACGTTCTGCTGTGCACGAGCATCCTGGAGCAGGTCAATGCCGACGCTGCGGTCGACCTGACCGGTGATGAGCGCGCCGCGGCCGTACTTACGAACCTGGCGCACACGAACGCGTTCGTCCAGCCGATCGGGTCCGGGTGGTACCGCTACCACACGCTGTTCGCCGAGATGCTCCGGGTGAAGCTGCGGTATGAGCGCCCGGACCGGGTGGTCACCCTGCATCAGCGGGCCGCCCGCTGGTATCAGCGCAATGGCCTGCTCACCGACGCGGTGCGACACGCTGCCCAGGTCGGCGACTGGCCGCTCGCGGCCGGTATCGTCATCGATGAGCTCGCGATCGGCCAGCTCATCGAACCGGGAGTCGGTCAGTGCCTGGCCCAGGAGTTCGCCGGCATGCCACCCGGCCCGGCCTGGACCAGGCCGGCGCCTGCCCTGCTCGCGGCGGCGAGAGCGCTCTGCGCCGGCCGACAGGAATCGTGTGCCGCCGCGCTGGATGCCGCCGATGCCATGCTGGCAGGCTCTCCCGCGGACGACCATGCCCCGCCCCGGCTGGCCGCGGCGGTCATCCGGCTCACCGGCTCGCTGCGCGCCGGTGATCTCGTGGCAGCGGCGTCGGCGGCCCGCCGGGCGGAGCTCTTGCTCGGCAAGGTCCTGGGCGGAATGCCCGGCCGGCATCCCGATATCCGCGGGCGGGTACTGTCCGGCCGGGCGGTCGTCGAGCTGTGGTCCGGCCATCTGGACGAGGCGGCCCGTCTGCTCGATGCAGGGATGGCGGCCGGCGCGGAATGCGAACGGGCCACGTTTGCCGGATACCTGGCGTTGGCGGAGGCCTTGCGCGGGCGGCTGGACCGCGCGGCCGAGCTGGCCAGCCAGGCCCTCGCCGCGGGCGGCGAGGGCGGCGAGCAGCAGCCGGCCGGGCCCGGCCCCGCGCCGCTCGTCGCGCTCGCCTGGGTGCACCTGGAACGTCATGATCTCCGCGGGACGCGCGGTTTCCTCAAGCAGGCCGACGCCGCCCTCGGGGTCAGCCCCGACAAGCTGCTCGGGGCGGTGGCCCGCCTGGTCGCGGCGGGCGGCGCCCTGGCCGAGGGACGCGCCTGGGTGACCGGGGACATCCTCGCCAGGGCCCGGTCCGGGTGGACTGTCCCGGCCTGGCTGGACCAGCAGCTGAGCCTGGCGGAGTCACAGGCCTGCGCCGCCGTCGGCCACACCCGGGCGGCACTGACTGCGGCCGAACGAGCGGGCGACGGCGCCTCGCCGCAGGTCGCGGTCACCCTCGCCCAGGTCTGGGCGGCCGCAGGGAACGCTGGCAATGCGAAGCGCCTGCTGGCTCCCCTGCTCGCGGCCGACGGCGGGGTACCGGATCGGGTACGCGTCCATGCCTGGCTGGTGGACGCCCGCCTTGGCTACGCCGACGGCAACAATGCGCGCGGTCGCCGGTCCCTGGCGTCCGCGCTGAGGCTGGCCGAACGTGAAGGGCTCAGGTTGCCGTTCATGACGGAGCGCGGCTGGCTCGGGCCGGTGCTGGGCCGTGACCCCGACCTGGCCGAGGCATACCGGCGCCTGCTCGCCCCCGTCCGCGGCCCCGGGCAGCTTCCGGCTGCCGTGCCGGTCCCCGCCCAGGTGGTGCTGGTTGAGCCGCTCACCGACCGCGAGCGGGAGGTGCTCGTGCACGTGTCCGGCATGCTGAGCACCGCCGAAGTCGCCAGCGAGATGTACATCTCCGTCAATACGGTCAAGACGCACCTGCGGAGCATCTACCGCAAGCTTGCGTCCGCTCACCGCGGCGAGGCAGTCCGCCGGGCCCGCGAGCTTCAGCTGATCTGACCGTTGACGGCCGCAGGAAGCACGGCTCCGAGGGCTTCGGCTATCTCGTCAGCCGATACCCCGTGCTGGGCAGCCGCCATGACGTGCTCGCGCACGGCCGCCGGTTCCCCGCCCCGGGCGGCGAAGCTGACCAGGCGGATCAGGGCGTGGCTCCGCGAGTCCAGGCGACCGGGACCGAGTTCGCCGATGCTGACCGGCAGCAAGGCCAGATCCTCGAACCGGTCGAGCAGGCCGTAGAACTCCGACTGATCCCGCACGGTAGCCACCAGGCAGGTGTAGCCATCACGGGACTCGATCGTGACGTCGCCGGCAACGTCCGCGAACACGTGGCCGCATTCACCGCGGAAAACGATTCGGTAACGGCGGGGAGCATCGCTTGGCATGTTCATGGGCAGGGTATTCATGGGCAGGGTATTCTCCGGCGTCCGGCGGGATTCGTTGAGGTCGTCCCTGCGCTTCCCTCTCGCTGTCTCCCCGACCCTAGCCCCGGCATGGGGTGAGTTCGCGTCACCCGCCCGCGTTGTTCACCTGGGTGATTCCGGGCGTTTCCGCGCCCACGTCACATGAGGCCGAGGTCGCGGGCCCTGGTCACCGCGTCCTGCCGGTCGGAAACACCGAGCTTCCTGTAGAGCGCGCGGGTGTGAGTCTTGATGGTGTTCGGCGAGAGGTACAGCTCGCGGCCGATGTCACGAAGCGAGAGCGTGCCCTGCAGCAGCCGCAGCACCTCCAGTTCCCGCTCGGTAATGGGCTCTCCCGGCCCGGCCGGCGGCCGGTGCGCCATGTGCCGCTCCAGCCGGGCCAGCCTGGCCAGCTGCGCGTCCGCGCCGTCTGGCAGTGACTTGAGCACCTGCCTGGTCTCGCCGAGCAGGGCGGCAGCTTCGCTGGGGTCACCGAGTTCGGCCAGCACCGGCGCCAGCCTGAGCATGACCTCGACGGTCGGCCACGGGCTGAGGCCGATCCACCTCTGCCGTAGCCGCAGCGCGTACTCCAGCTCGCTCCGGGCCTCCAGCAGCTTCCCCTGGGCCGCGAGCGCCGCGCCCCTGGCCAGGTAGGCGAACGAACTCTGCGCGGTCTGGCCCAGGCCGAGGCCGGGGTCGGTCGCGATGTCGTGAGCCGCGCGCCCCAGCTCGTCGGCCTGCGTGAGCCGGCCGGCCTCGACCGCGAGCAGGGCCATGACGGCGGAGCTCAGCATGGACACCATCGAGATGCCCCTCTTGCTCAGCAGGGCCTCTTCGGCGTGCGCGGCGGCCAGTTCCGGCTGACCGGTCCAGTACAGCGCGGCCCCGAACGTGACGTGGGCCAGCGCGTACCAGGGCGATGCCGGGTCGGTTTCCAGCTCGGTCGCCCGCCGCCCGGCCTCGCGCATCGGCCCGAGCCCGTCGAAGCCGAACGTTCCCTGCAGCAACGCGGCCGAGAACTCGAAGGACCGCATGCCGTCCGGGAGCGGGCCGGCGTCACCCGCGGCCTCGATGACCGGCAGCAGGCGCCGTACGCTGTGCGGATCCCCGGACAATGCGGCGGTCCACGCTGCGGCGTGCGCCGCGAGCGGGCTGGTGGTTATCTGGCCTTCGCCGAGCAAGCGCAGCCAGCGGTGCACGGTGGCGATCTGGCCGGCATCGATGTAGCCGACATGATGACGCGCGATCAGGTCGGTGGCCGCGTCCATGTCGTCGGCCGCCAGCGCGTGGTCGATCGCTTCGTCCGGTGATCCGGACGCCCGGTGCCATGCGCTCGCCCGCTCGTGCAGGGCGAGTACCAGGTCCGGTTCGCTCCTGGCCAGCTGGGCGCGCAGGACGTGGCTGAAGAGATGGTGATAGCGGAACCACTCCCGGCTCTCGTCGAGTGGCACGAGGAACAGGTTCTCTCGCTCCAGCACCCCGATGATCGTGGCCGCGTCGTCCGAACCGCTGACCGCATCACAAAGCGGCGCGCAGAAGCGGGGGAGGATGGAGGTCCGGGTGAGGAAGTGGCGCACCTCGGCCGGCTGCTTACTGAGCACGTCGTCAACCAGGAAATCGACGATGAAACGGTTGTTGCCGGTGAACTGGCGGACGAACGTGCCTGGCGAGGAGTGCCCGCGCAGGGACAGTGCCGCCAGGTACAGCCCGGCTGGCCATCCTTCGGTCCGTTCGACCAGGTCGGCCACGTCATGATCGGCCAGCTCGACGGCGGCGATGTTCTTGATCAGCGTGGCCGCCTGGCTGAGATCAAACCGCAGTTCGCGGGCCCGGATCTCCACCATCTCGCCGGCGGCCCGCATGCGGGCCAGTTCAAGCGGGGGATCGGCGCGGGTGATGATGACGACCTGTACCGAGGGCGGGAGGTGAGTGAGCAGGAACGTCATCTGGTCATGGCAGCTGCGTTCCTTGATCAGGTGGTAGTCGTCCAGCACCAGGACGACCTGCTCGGCGAGCGACGCCAGCTCGTTGACGAGCATCGGCAGCACGATCCCGCCGAAGTCCGGGACGCGGGCGTGCAGCGCGCTCAGGATCTTCTCGCTGTCCAAATCCGGGCAGGCCAGGCGCAGGGCGCATACCACGTGCCACCACAGCCTGCTGGGGTCGTCGTCGCCGCGGTCGAGCGAGACCCAGGAGAACGGCCGGCCGTCGACCGGGCTGAAACGCCACTGCGCCACGAGCGTGGTCTTACCGAACCCGGCCGGCGCGTCCACCAGGGTAAGCCTCGCCCTGGCGCCGGCCAGGTACTGGATCAGTTCGTGCCGCTCCACCCATTCCTTCCGCACGGCGGGAGCATGCAGCTTCGTCTCGATGAGCACGTCGAGGTCTCCGGTGGCTCTTCGTACAGGGGACACCAGTCGTACAGGTGACACAAGCTTGGTTCAGCCGCCCGGCAATGGCAAGGAGGCGGCTCGTTAGATCCGCAAGTCTCTTGTCATTGGATCCCTCCAGTACACATGTATCCCATCAATCGTCCCGATGGCCACGGTGGCACCAAAGCTGCCGGGCAGCCGACATAGATGTCCAACGCAAATGCTCAGATAATTTACCATTCGAGGGGATCGGCGCGGTCTGGCCCCGGCGTTCGGCCACCTTCCCGTCTCGCAGCACGATTACCTGGTCGAGCTGATCGGGTGCCTCGAGGTCGTGGGTGATGAGCAGCGTCGTGCGCCCGGCCGTCGCGGTCAGCAGGTCCCTGGTCAGAGCGCGGCGGTCGGCGGCGTCGAGGTGAGCCGTGGGCTCGTCGAGTATCAGCAGCGCAGGATCGGCGAGCAAGGCGCGGGCCAGGGCCAGCCGCTGGCGCTGGCCGCCGGACAGGGCGGAGCCGCCCGCGCCGACCGGCGTGTCCCAGCCGAGCGGCAGCGACTCGATCCAGCTCAGCAGCCCGGCCCGGGCGGCCGCGTCGGCGAGCTGCTCATCGGTGGCCTCCGGCTTGGCCAGCTTCAGATTCTCCCGGAGGGACGCGTCGAAGACATGCGGATCCTGCGGGCAGCCACCGATCCGGGTCCGGATCTCGTCCGCGGCGTAGCTGGCCAGATCGTGGCCGTTGAGCGTGGCCGTGCCCGCGGTCAGCTCGACGAAGCGGAGCAGCACGCTGGCGACCGTGGACTTCCCCGCTCCGTTCGGCCCGACCAGGGCGACCCGCCGTCCCGGTGGCAGGTCGAGGTCGAAGCCGTCCAGGGCGGCCGGACCGTCGGCCTGGTAGCGGACCTGCGCGCCGCGCAGCCTGACCCATATCGGGCCGTCGGGCAGCGGCCGGGGCGCGGGGCACTCGCGTACCGGGTCGGGTGCGTCCAGGACCGCCGCGATCCGGCGGCCCGACGCGCGGGCCTGCCCGAGCTGCATCGCCGCGGCCGGCAGGGCGGTGACGACCTCGAAGGAGGCGAGCGCCGTCAGCGTGAGCACGGCCAGCGGGACCCTGGTCAGCGTGCCGTCCCCGGTGGCCGCCACCCCGAGCAGCAGCACGCCCCAGAGGGTCAGCCCGGCCACCGCGGAACTCAGGCCCGCGCTGAGGCCGGACACCGCGGCGTTCCGGCGGGCCTGTCTTGTCAGGTCCGCGTCGGCCGCCGTCACCGGGGCCAGTGCCGTCGCCACGGCGCCGTAGGCGTGCAGTTCGGCCGCGCCCGCGAGGAGGTCGGTGTACGTGGCGGCCAGCCGGCCCCGGGCCGGGGCCAGCCGCCGGGCCGCGCCGCGCGCGGCCGCGGCGGCGAGCACCGGGATCGCAATGCCGGCGGCCAGCAGCCCGGCGGCGAGCAGCGCCCCGCCGGGCGCCAGGATCAGCAGGCAGGCGATGACGGCCCCGCCGCCGGCCAGCGCCGCGGCCAGCGGCGGGGCGATGCCCCTGATGAACAGGTCCTGGGTGGCGTCGACGTCGCAGATCAGCCGGGCGAGCAGGTCACCCGAGGAGAACGCGGCCAGCCCCGCCGGGGCCAGCCGTTCCAGCCGCCGGTAGATGGTGACCCGGACGTCGGCCAGGATCCGGAACGCCGTGTCGTGCGCGGCCAGGCGCTCGACGTAACGGGACACGCCACGGCCGGCGCTCAGGGCACGGACCGCGACCACGGCCGCCGAGATCGCCAGGATGCCGGGATGCTGCGACGCGCGGGCGAGCAGGAACCCCGAGACCGCCAGCAGCGCAATGCCGCAGGCCGCGGTGGCGGCCCCCGCGGCGACCGCGAGCAGCAGCCGGCCGCGCCACGGCCGCGCGAGGCTGAGCAGCCGCAGCAGCGGATCGCGCCGGTCCGGCCCCGCGCCGGAGGTCGCCGCGCCGGAGGTCGCCGCGCCGGAGGTCGCCGCGCCGGAGGTCGCCGCGCCGGAGGTCGCCGCGCCGGAGGTCGCCGCGCCGGAGGTCGCCGCGCCGGAGGTCGCCGCGCCGGAGGTCATGGTGCCACCGTCAGCCCGGCCCGCGGGTTCCGGGGCCGGTCCGGGTCGTCGGCGCCGGTGAGCCTGCCGTGGTCCAGGGCCAGGATCCGGTCGGCCCGGGCCGCCCGCGACGGCCGGTGCGTGATCAAGATCACGGTGCGGTCGGCCATCTGGGTCGCCAGCGCGGTCATGACCCGGTCCGCGCTGGCCGGGTCGAGATGGGCGGTGGGCTCGTCAAGCAGCAGCACAGGAGCGCGCCGCAGGAACGCCCGGGCCAGGGCGATCTTCTGCCGCTGCCCGGCCGACAGGCCGCGGGCCCGCTCGGCCAGGGCAGTGTCGTAGCCGTGTGGCAGCCGCCGGATGAAGTCGTCTGCCCCGGCCAGCTGCGCGGCCGCGACGATGTCCTCGCGGCGCGCGCCGGGCTCGCCCAGCGCGATGTTGCCGGCCACGGTCGTGGCGAACAGGTGCGGATGCTGCGGAACCCAGGCGATCTGCGCCAGCCGGCGATCGGCAGGGAGCCGGGCCAGGTCGGCGCCGCCGACCGTGACGGTCCCGTCATCGGGCGTGACGAAACCGAGCAGCACGGCCAGCAGCGAGCTCTTCCCCGCGCCGTTCGGGCCGGTCAGGATGATGTGCTCGCCGGGACGGATGGTGAGGCTGATGTGGTCGAGCGCAGGCCGCGTCCGGCCGGGATAGCTGACGCTGACCGCCCGGAACACGATGTCCTCGCGGCTCAGGCCCACGTCCTCGCGGCTCAGGTCCACGTCGGCGGCATGCCGCGGGCCGGGGCAGCCGGGCTGCGGGGTATCGAGGATCTCGAAGGCCCGCTGCGCCGCGGTCGAGCCTTCCGTGCTGGCGTGGAATTCGGCTCCGGCGTTACGCAACGGCAGGTAGGCCTCCGGGGTGAGCAGCAGGACCAGCAGGGCCGTCTGGTAGCCGACGTGACCGGCCAGCAGCCTGAGGCCGATCTCCACCGCGACCAGCGCGGTCGCCAGCGCCGCGGTGAGCTCGAGGGCCAGCGCGGACAGGAACGCCACACGCAGCGTCGCCATGGTCGACGTCCGGTACGCGCTGGTCACCTCCTTGATCACCTCCGCCTGCGGCTTGGCCCGGCCGAACAGCTTCAAGGTCGGCAGGCCCGTCACAACGTCGAGGAAGTGGCCGCTGAGCCTGGCCAGCAGCCGCCACTGCCGCTGGCTCTGCGCCCGGGTGTGCCAGCCGATCAGCACCGCGAACACCGGGATCAGCGGCAACGTGACCGCGATGACCACCGCGGAGATCCAGTCCGCGAACGCCACCGTGACCAGCACCGCCAGCGGGACCACCACGGCCAGTACCAGTCGCGGCAGATAGCGGGCGAAGTAGGCGTCCAGCCCGTCGAGACCCCGGGTCGCCAGCGTGGTGATCTCGCCGGCCTGCTGGCCGCCGAGCCACTGCGGGCCCAGCCCGAGCACGTGGCTGCTGAGTCGCCGCCGGAGCCCTGCCTTTACCACGTCTGCCGCGTGCAGGGCCGCCGCCTCGCCGCCGGCTGCGGCCAGCGCCCGCCCGGCTAGCACGACCCCGAGCCAGGCGAGCACGCCGGACAGCGCGCCGATCCCGGTGCCGCGCGCCGCTCCCGCCAGGGCCCGGGACAGCAGGCCCGCCTGCAGCAGGATCAGGGCCGCGCCCGCCAGGCCGAGCGCGATCGTGACGGCCAGGTACCCGCGCGCCGCTCCCGCCTGCCGCAGCAACCGCCGATCAACCGGCCTCACTGCGCGTCTCCTTTTGTTAGTTAGCGGGCCTACGCATGCGGATCGCATTTCGATGCTGGCCGCAGGCATCGCCAGCGTCATCACCCGCCAGGAGTGATGGCCGGTGCGCTCTGCCGGCGTAGAACCGGTGATGATGACGGCGACCTACGACCTGCTGGCCCCGCACTATGACGCCGTGACCGGCGATGTCGCGACAGAGGCCGCGTTCGTCCGTGACCTGATCGAGCACCGTCACGGCCGGGCCGCGACCCTGCTCGACGTCGCCTGCGGCACCGGCGCCGTGACCGCGCGGCTGGCCCGCCGGTACCAGGTAAGCGGCCTGGACATATCCCCGGGCATGCTGGCCGTCGCCCGGGCCAGGCTCCCCGCGGGAACCCCGCTCCACCTGGCCGACATGACCCGATTCACGCTCGGCGCCCGTTTCGACACCATCGTGTGTGCCTACCAGGGCGTCAATCACTTGCTCAGCTTCCCGGCCTGGGAGCGTTTCTTCGGCTGCGTGGACGAGCACCTCAACGCCGGCGGCCTGTTCGTCTTCGACATCGCTACCGTCGGATACCTCGCGAGGATGGCCGGCGTCCCGAAGCTCGTGCAGCGATTCGGGGACAACTACCTGCTGATCCGAGTCCGCACGGCGGACGGTGCCGTGTTCGAGTGGCGCATCGAGGTATACGAGCTCCGGCCAGACGGAAGATACCGGCTGCTCGCCCAGACTGTCGAGCTGAGATCCTTCCCGGTCGGTCACGTCAGGGAAGCGCTGCGTCGCTGGTTTACCGGCGTGGAAGTCACCGATGGTGACGGCAGCCCGGCCGATCCCGACGCCGGGGACCGGATCTGGCTGACGTGCGTCAAGCGCTCGTGACGCCTCCCGCAGTCACCCGTGGCAGGTGACGTCGCCGCGGACCAAGCCGGCCCATCATGGGCAGATGACCATGCCCTCGGATCCGCGTGCGCTCGTGCGCAGCCGCAGTTACCTGCAGTTGCTGGTCACCGCGGCGGTTCTCGGCGTGCCGGTCTCCGCCGCCGCCTACGGTTTCCTCAAGCTGGTCAGCTACCTGCAGCAGGAGATCTTCACGCATCTTCCGCACGGCCTGGGATTTTCTGCCGAGCCGGTGTGGTGGCCGCTGCCCGTCCTGGCCGTAGGCGGGGTTCTGACCGGGCTGGCCATCCAGTACCTGCCGGGCAACGGCGGCGCGTCCCCGGCTGATGGTTTCAAGGTGCATGGCCCGCCGACGCCGGCTCAGTTCCCCGGTGTGTTCCTGGCCGCCCTGGCCACGCTGATTTGCGGTGCCGTGCTCGGGCCGGAGGCGCCCCTTATCGCCATGGGCGGAGGGCTGGTCGTGCTGGCCTTGCGGGCGGCCCGGCGTGATGTACCGGACCAGGCTCGTGCCGTCCTCGCCTCGGCCGGGGCCTTCGCCGCCATCAGCACGCTTTTCGGGTCGCCCATACTCGGCGCTTTCCTGCTGATGGAGGCGTCGGGGCTGGGCGGGCCGATGATGGGCCTGGTGCTCGTGCCCGGCCTGCTGGCCGCGGGCGTCGGCTCGCTCATCTTCGTCGGGCTTGACGCCTGGACGGGATGGGGCACGTTCTCCCTGGCCATCCCCGGCCTGCCGCACGTGGGCTCGCCGACCGTGGCGGAGTTCGGGTGGGCCATAGTCATCGGGGTGGCCGCCACTTTGGTCGGCTCAGGAATCCGCTGGCTGGGACGAGCCCTGAAGCCCTATTCGCAGCGCCGGCCGCCGCTGGCCGCCCTGGTGGCCGGCCTGGTGGTCGCGGGGCTTGCGATCGCGTACGCGGAGGGTGCCGGGAAGAGCACCTCAGATGTGCTCTTCTCGGGGCAGGACCAGCTGGGCCCGTTGATCACCAAGAGCGCCGCTTACACCGTCGGGGCCCTGCTGCTGCTCCTGGTGTGCAAGGGCCTGGCCTACGGGGTGTCGCTGAGCAGCTTCCGCGGTGGCCCGGTCTTCCCGTCGCTGTTCATCGGCGCGACCGGCGGCATAGCCATGTCGCATCTGCCGGGGCTGCAGCTGGTCGCCGGCGTGGCCATGGGAATGGGGGCGATGTGCGCGGTCATGCTCACGCTCCCGCTGACGTCGGTGCTGCTGGCCACGGTCCTGCTGTTCTCTGACGGCCTGACGGTGATGCCGCTGGTCATCGTGGCGGTCGTGGTGGCCTACGTCGCCGCGGCCAGGCTCGCGCCCGCGCCGGCGGCGGAGCCTGGGGCGCCGGCCGGGGCAAGCCCGGCGGCCACGCCGGGGCCGACCGCGACGGCAGGCCCGTCTGCTGCCCCGCGTAACTGACGGGGCGTCCGATCACCCGGCTCCGGCGTCGCCCGGGTCGGCCGGCACTACTGGGGCGATAGCGGGGGAGGTGGCGAGGCCACTGCCATACGGCTGGCCGGCCACGAGCGGCATGTCGTCGATGGTGAAGGTCCGTTCCCGGCGGATGTCGCGGGTGAACGCGAACCACCAGCCGAGCACCGCTCCGACCCGGTTGCGGTAGCCGGTGAGGAAGCCGATGTGGATGAACAGCCAGACCCACCAGCCCAGGAAGCCGCCGAAGTTCAGCTTGAACGCGGAGACGACGGCTTTCCCGCGTGAGATGTAGGCGGCCGAGCCCAGGTCGCGGTACTTGAATGGCTTGTCGAAGCTCCGCCCGCCGGCCAGGTGGCCGACCTTGCGCCCGGCGTACAGCCCGGTCTGCATGGCGACCTCGGCCACCCCGGGCAGCTTGTCCAGGCTCATCACGTCCCCGGTGACCAGGATCTCCGGATGGCCGGGGATCGCCAGGTCCTTACCGACCACGATCCGCCCGGCCCGGTCCTGGGTCGCGCCGGTGGCCTTGGCCACCGCGGCGGCCAGGGGCGGCGCCTCCACGCCCGCGGTCCACAGCACGTTGCCGCACATGTGCCGGGTCAGCTTGCCGTCGTGGTCCTTGACCTCCAGGCCACCGGGGTCCACATGGGTGACGATCGAGCCCATGTGCAGCTCGACCCCGAGCTTTTCCAGCTGTTTGGCGGCCATGCCGGACAGTTTCGGGCCGAACATGGCCAGCGGCGCCTCGCCGCCGTCGAACAGCAGCACCCGGGCGTCCTCCGGCTTGATGTGCCGGTATTCCTTGCGCAGCGTCTTGGTGGCGACCTCGCGGATCTGCCCTGCCAGTTCCACCCCGGTCGGGCCGGCGCCGACCAGCGCGAAGGTGAGCCAGCGGGCCCGTTCGGCCGGGTCGGTGGCGGTCTCGGCCATCTCGAACGCGCCGAACACCCGGCGCCGGATCTTCAGCGCGTCCTCGATGGTCTTCATCCCGGGCGCGATCGGGGCGTACTCGTCGTGCCCGAAGTAGGACTGCCGGACCCCGGCGGCCAGGATCAGGTAGTCATAGCCGAACTCGATCTGCTCGCCCAGCGGGCGCCGGGCCAGCACCCGCCGCCGCTCCGCGTCCAGGCCGGTCGCCTCGGCGATGACGAACTCGACGTTACGGTGCTTGCCGAGCAGCTGGCGCAGCGGCGCGGCGATCTTCCCCTCGGACAAGATGCCGGTCGCGCACTGGTACAGCAGCGGCTGGAACAGGTGATGCTCGGCCCGGTCGATGAGCGTCACCTGGACCCGCGCGCGGGCCAGCATCCGGACGGCGAACAGCCCCGCGAAGCCGCCGCCGACGATCACCACCCGGCGAGAGCTTGATGCCTCGGCCATGGCTCATCCCCACCTCGTTCGGTCTCATGTCTTCGGTCGTGGCTGGAGCGGCGCCCTCAGCCTGCCGGGTCGTGCCAGGTGTCCCGGGCCGGCAGCAGCCGGCCCGCCTCCTTGGGGCCCCAGCTGCCCCGGGCGTAGGGGTGCACCGGCACCACGTCGCCGAGCACCGGGTCGACGATCTCCCAGGCCGCCTCCACGGTGTCCTGCCGGGCGAACAGCCACCGCTCCCCGTCCAGCGCCGCGCCGATAAGCCGGTCGTAGGGCCGGATGTCCGACCCGGGCTGCTGGGCGAAGGACAGCTGCTCGGCGAGCGGCTCCCAGCCGGCGCCCGGCTTCTTGCCCTGCAGGGTCATGCTGACGGCGGTCTCCGGCCAGATCCGGAAGGTCAGGTTGTCGCCGGGATATTCCGGCTCGATGCCGAACACGTCGTGCGGCGGGTCCTTGAACGTGACGGTGACCTCGGTGGCGGTGACCGGCAGGGTCTTGCCCGCCCGGATCACGACCGGCACCCCGGCCCAGCGCCAGGTGTCGGCGGTCAGCTTGACCGCGACGTAGGTCTCCACGGTGGATTTCGGATCCACCCCGTCGACCTGCCGGTAGCCCTCGTACTGGCCGCGCACCGTGTTTTCCGGGGCCAGCGGGGACAGCGCGTTGACCACGGTCTGCTTGGCGTCCTGCCAGCCGGCCAGGCCCTTGCCGGACGGCGGTTCGGCCAGCACGGTGGCCAGCACCTGCAGCATGTGGTTCTGCAGCACGTCGCGGATGGCGCCGGTGCGGTCGTAGAACCGGCCCCGGTCGGCCACGTCGAACGCCTCGGCCATGGTGATCTGGATGGACTGCACGTAGGTCCGGTTCAGCAGCGGCTCGATGACGGAGTTGGCGAACCGCACGAACAGCACGTTCTCCACCGGGTCGAACGCCAGCCAGTCATCGACCCGGAAGATCGCCTCCTCGGCGAAGTACCGGTGCATGGTGTCATTCAGCTGCCGGGAGCTGGCCAGGTCGACCCCGAACGGCTTCTCCACCATCACCCGGGCGCCGCCGGACCGGCCGGCGGTGGCGATGCCCTGCGCGATCCGGCCGAACAGCTGGGCCGGCACCTCCATGTAGTACAGGATCTGCTGGCCCGCGCCGATCTGCCCGGACATGGCATGGTAGGTGGCCTCGTCGCCGAGGTCGCCGTCCACGTAGCGCAGCAGGTTCAGCATCTTGACCGCCGCCGGATCGTTCGGATCCATGTTGTTGAGCTTGAGCGACGCGGCGGCGTAGTCGCGGAACTGCTCCAGTCCCCAGCCGCTCTTGGCCACGCCGACCACCGGGACGTCCAGCACGCCCCGCTTGACCAGCCCGACCAGCGCGGGGAAGGTCTCGATCTTGGCCAGGTCCCCGGTGGCACCGAAGATCACCAGGGCATCGACTTTGTCGGACATATCAGGTCTCCTGACTTATCGGTGTCATTAGATCGCGGCCGTTCCGCGCTCAGCTCCCCGGCACCGCCGGGGGAGAGGTGGGCTGTGGTGCTGGCTCTGGTTTGGCCGCGGTTTCTGGCGATGGTCCGGGCGGCTGGAATTCGGACTTGCTGACGCGGCGCCGGAACACGTAGTAGGTCCACGTCTGGTAGGCGAGCACCACCGGCAGCAAGATGATCACGACCACGGTCATCACCTTGAGTGAGTACCCGCCGGACGCCGTGTTGTTCACGGTGAGGTTGTAGGCCGGGTTCGTGGAGGAGACCATCACGTTGGGGTACAGGTCGACGAAGATCGTGATGATGCAGGACGCGATCGTGACCGCGGTCGCGGCGAAGGCGAAGCCCTCGCGGTGGTCCCAGACCAGCCAGACCGCGGCCAGCACGGCGAGGATGGCCAGCAGTTCGATCAGGTTGAGCCAGAACGCCTTGCCCGCGACCACGTGCGTCCAGATGATGAAGCCGATGACGAACGCGGCCGTGACCGGGGCCACCCGGCGGGCTGCCTGCCAGGACCGCTGGCGCATGTCGCCGGTGGTCTTCAGGGACAGGAACGCCGCGCCGTTCAGCAGGCACAGCAGGACCAAGGTGACGCCGGTCCACAGGGCATACGGCTGCAGCAGGTCCCAGAACGACCCGGTGAAGTTCTGCGCGGAGTTGATCGGCAGCCCGTGCAGCAGCCCGGCCAGGGCCACGCCGATCAGCAACGGGGCCAGCACGCTGCCTGTGGTGAGCGCCACGTCCCAGGTGCGGCGCCAGCGGGCCGCGTCGCGCTTGCCCCGGTACTCGAACGCGATGCCGCGCACGATCAGCGCGGCAAGCAGCAGCACCAGCGCGAGGTTGTAGGCCGAGAACATGGTGGCGTACCAGCCGGGGAACGCGGCGAACATGCCCGCCCCGGCGGTGATCAGCCAGACCTCGTTGCCGTCCCACAGCGGCCCGACGGTGTTGATCGCCGCCCGGCGGCCGGCCTCGTCGCCGCCGACGAAGTCGTGCAGCATGCCGACGCCGAAGTCGAACCCCTCCAGGATGAAGAACCCGGTCCACAAGACCGCGATGATGATGTACCAGAACGGGACGAGACCACTCATCGTGCACCCCTCAGTACAGGACAGCCGGCACGGGCGCGTCCGCGTCAGCTTCGGCGCGCGGGGGCGGGAGCTCTTTCCGGGAGTAACGCAGCATCAACAGGAAATCGACGGTGCCCAGCGTGCCGTACAGCAGGATGAACGCGATCAGGCTGATCCACAGCCAGGTGACGCTGACGGTGGGGGAGATGCCGTTCTTGGTCAGCATGATGCCCTGCACGATCCACGGCTGCCGGCCGCTCTCGGTCAGGAACCAGCCCGCGGTGTTCATCAGGAACGGCAGCACCGCGGCCCACACCGCCACCCACAAGAACACCCGGGAGGTAGCCAGCGTATTGCGCCGGATCAGCCACAATCCCCACACCGACAGCAGCAGGACCAGCCCGCCCAGGTAGGCCATCACCCGCATCCCCCAGTACTGGATGAACACGTTCGGCACGTAGTCGCCCGGCCCGTACTGCTTGTTGTACTGCTGGTTCAGCGGGGTCATGCCCTCCACCTTGCCGTTCCAGGAGTTCGTGGCCAGCAGCGAGAGCAGGTGCGGGATCGCGATGATCTCGGTCGGGGTCTGGTCGTTGTTCCCCCCGCCGATCTGGAACAGCGAGAACGAGCACGGCTGGCAGGTGGTCCACTGCGCCTCCGCCGCCGCGATCTTCATCGGCTGGTACCGGCCCTCGATCACGCCCAGCTCATCGCCCACCAGCAGCGTGAACAAGATCGCCGGCACCAGGATGAGCAGTCCCAGCCGCGCCGACCGGGTGAAGACCTCGCGGTCCCCGCCGTGCCGCAGCTGCCACGCGGAGACGGCCAGCATGACCATGCAGCCGGTGACCAGCGAGGCGAACAGGACCTTGGTATAGCCCCAGAGGAACACCGGGTTGGTGAACACCGCCCAGATGTCGTTCAGCTGCGGCTTGCCGTTGACCATGACATAGCCGACCGGGTGCTGCATCCAGGAGTTCGCCGCCATGATGAACGCCGCCGACAGCGCGGAGCCCAGCGAGACCGCCCAGATGGTCAGCAGGTGGATCCGGCGGGGCAGCTTGTCCCAGCCGAACAGCCACAGCCCCAGGAAGGTGGACTCAAGGAAGAACGCGGCCAGCCCCTCCATCGCCAGCGGCGCGCCGAAGATGTTGCCCACCAGCCGCGAGTAGGCCCCCCAGTTCATCCCGAACTGGAACTCCTGCACGATCCCGGTGACCACCCCGATCGCCACGTTGATCACAAGCAGCGTGCCGAAGAACCGGGTCAGCCGCAGGTACTCGTCGCGATTGGTCCGAACCCACGCCGTCTGCAGCAGCGCGGTCAAGAACGCCAGCCCGATCGTGATCGGGACGAAGAAGAAATGATTGATCGTCACGAACGCGAACTCCACCCGCGCCAGAGTGACGTTGGTCATCGCTGCCTCCCGTCGCGGCCTGATGCACCAATACTCGTGATCCGCGCCTGGCCGGACCTCATCCGTGCCGGGTGGTCTGGCCGCCGGAACCGCCAGGCGGGCTCAGGAACTTCATCCCCGCTGGAGGAGGCGGCCGCCTGCGGCGGCAGCGAGCATGCGGTAGTGCTGCACGTACGCGTGGTGAGCCCGGTCGGCCTCACCGGGACGCTGGCCCGCCGGCTCGCCGCCGCCCCGGGGGCCCAGAATCAGCAGGCGGGTCCGGGCCGAGGTACGGGACGGCATGCTGGCGCTGCCCCGGTACCCCGGCGGAGTCGCCCGCTTTCACTCCGGCCGGGTGATATCGGGAGCCTGGCCGGCCGCCAGGGTAAGGGGTATGCGCGCCATCACGGTCATTCCCGGACAGCCAGGTTCGGTCGCGCTCACCGACATGCCCGAGCCGCCAGACCACGACGGACCCGTCCTGGTCCAGACGCAGGCCATCGGCATCTGCGGCACCGATCTGGAGATCATCAGCGGCGAGTACGGGTCAGCGCCGCCAGCTGAAGACCGCCTGATCATCGGGCACGAATCACTCGGCCGGGTAGTCCAGGCCGACCCGGGGTCCGGGTTCAGCGCGGGGGATCTCGTGGTCGGCATCGTCCGCCGGCGCGACCCCGTGCCGTGCCCGGCGTGCGCGGCCGGGCACTGGGACATGTGCATGAACGGCCAGTACACCGAACGAGGGATCAAGGGCCGCCATGGTTACGCGTCCGAGCGTTACCGCATCCACCCGGAGTACCTGGTCACAGTGGATCCCGCCCTCGGGATCCTCGGCGTGCTGCTCGAGCCGGCCACCGTGGTGGCCAAAGCCTGGGACCACATCGAGAAGATCGGCCGGCGGGCGGCCTGGGCACCGGAGCGGGTCCTGATCACCGGAGCCGGGCCCATCGGGCTGCTCGCGGCGCTGCTCGCCACCCAGCGCGGCTACCAGACTTACGTGCTTGACCTGGTCACCGAAGGGCGCAAGCCCGAGATGGTGCGCCGCCTCGGAGCAACCTATTTCCCGCAGGGCAAGCTCAGCGAAGCGGCCGCCGAGGCCGACATCGTCATCGAGTGCACCGGCTTCGTCCAGATGCTGCTCGAAGTGGGCCCCCGGCACGTCAGGCACCGCGTCATGTGCCTCACCGGGGTTTCGGCGGTCGGCGAGGAGGCCATCGTCGACCCCGGGCTCCTCAACCGCAACATGGTCCTGCAGAACTCCGTCCTGTTCGGCTCGGTCAACGCCAACCGGTACCACTACGAGCTCGCCGCCGACGCTCTCGCCCAGGCTGACCCGGGCTGGCTCGGCGACCTCATCACCCGCGAGGTGCCCCTCGATCAGTGGCCGGACGCTTACACCCGCAAGCCCGACGACATCAAGACGATCCTGAATTTCCCTGCTGCCCGGTGAGCCTCACGCACCCCGGTCCGGGTGGCGTCGCCATCCACCACGGTGAAGCCCGGCCGCGATCACCTCTCACGGGTGATGCCCCGCCTGCCCGCTCCCTCGACCATGGGTTCGTGACCGAGCACTACGACGTGATAATCGCGGGCAGCGGCGCCGGCGGCGGCACGCCGGCCCGCACGCCGGCGTCTTCGGGCAAGCGGATACTGCTGCTGGAACGCGGCGACTTCCTGCCCCGCGAGCTGGCGAACTGGGATCCGAAGCCGGTGTTCGTGGCAGGGAAATACATTGCGGACCGGACGTCATGAGTCAGGACCACGAACTTGAGTCGGTCGCCGGCCAGCCGGTCCCGGACGAGAACGCCGCCCGGCCGGTCCCGGACGAGAACGCCGCCCGGCCGGTCCCGGACGAGACCAGCGATCTCAGCCCGGACGAGAACGCCGCCCGGCCGGTCCCGGACGAGAACGCCGCCCGGCC
>Ga0335076_10001538_pt1 | contig 22372 bp, 17 predicted proteins | sample Lox_Sample_25_FD_206717 | JGI IMG/M metagenome (GOLD analysis project Ga0335076, IMG submission 206717) | Soil microbial communities from Loxahatchee National Wildlife Refuge, Florida, United States - Lox_Sample_2.5 | ecosystem: Environmental > Terrestrial > Soil > Wetlands | place: USA... | reverse complement strand
GCGTTCCAGAAGGGGCGGTCGACCATGACGAAGGTCTTCGACGACTGCATGTAGTGCGTGCGGTCCATCGCCATCCAGGTCTTCTGCGGGAAGATCCGCTCCTCGGTGTCGATGTTGGTCGACATGAGCCAGGTCTGACAGGTGACGACGGCGGCGTCATAGGCGCGCGTGTCGCCCCAGCGGTCGGTGATAAGGAAGCGCTCGTCCTCGTCGCGGCGCGCGATCCGTGCAACGCCCGGCCGCGGGCCGCCGCCATGAAGAACATCGAGAGTCGTGCCGTTCGGCCAGTGCACCATGTTCTCCGGCGACATCTTCCACAGCCGCCGCGGCAGCTGCTCGACGCCGCCGACCACCAGCCGCTGATTCGTGTCCTGGTCGGTATAGACGACGCGCAGGATCTCCAGCATGGAGTTGGGGAAATCCGTGTCCCATCCGCCGGTGCCGAAGCCGACCTGGCCGAATATCTCGCGGTGCCGATACGACCGGCGCGCAAAGGCGTCGGAGGTGGCGACGAAGCCGTAGAAGCTGCGCTCGTCCCAGATCGGGATCAGCGCATTCCAGATGGCCTTGACGCGCGCGGCGTCGCGGTTGCGCATGGCCTCCTGCATGGCCGCGAACTGGGCGCCGTGCTCCAGCGCCTCGTTCCAGGCCGCCTCGACCTCGCGGAAGATGCGCGGGAGGTCCTCGGGTTTCTCGACATAGACGACCTCGCCCTCGAGATCGATGACGGTCGACGGCGTCGCCGGCGACAGCGGGTTGGGAAACGGCTTCGTCTCCAGGCCGGCAAGCCCGAGATAGTGATAGAAGGTCGTCGAGGAGACCGGAAAACGCATGGCGCCGAGCTCGGCGATCACGCCCTCGGCGCCCTCGAACGCCTCCGAGCGCAGGCGGCCGCCGAGGCGCCGCGATTCGTAGACCACCGGCTTCAGGCCCAGCTTCATCAGCTCGAACGCGGTGAGCAGCCCGCTGATGCCGGCGCCGACGATCGCGACCTCGGTGCCGTGGCGCTCCGCCGGCACCCGCCCGAGCCCGGCCGGGTGCTTCACCCACTCGTCATAGGCGAAGGGAAAGTCTGGCCCGAACATGGTGATCGGCGGCTTGGCGGCGGCGGTTGCGCTGGTCATGGAGTTCCTGCCCTGCGGAATCGATTCTCCCCTCTTGTGTGCCAGCGTCCGGCGAATCCACCGCGGCCGTCAACAGCGAAAGCATCGCTTCCGAACCTCCACTGACTCCCGGGTTCACACGCCCGCCAACCCGGGTATGATGGGCCAAAGACCGAGGAGGAAGCGCCATGGACCTGCAACTGAAGGGCCGCAAGGCCATCGTCACCGGCGGCAGCAAGGGCATCGGCCGGGCCATCGCCGATCTCCTGGCCGACGAGGGCTGCAACGTCGCCATCTGCGCACGCAACGAGGCGGAGGTGAACAGTGCCGTCGCCGCGCTCCGCAAGAAGGGCGTCAAGGCCTTCGGCCAGGCTTTCGACGTGCGCGACAAGGCGGCGCTCGAGGCCTGGGTCAAGGCCGCGGCCAGCAGCCTCGGCGGCATCGACATCGTCGTCGCCAACGTCAGCGCCCTCGACATGGACCGCAGCGAGAGCGCTTGGCAGAACGAGTTCGAGATCGACATGCTGCACACCGTGCGCACGGTCGAGGCGGCGCTGCCGGCGATCGAGCAGTCCGACGCCGGCTCGATCCTCGTGATCTCGTCCGTCTCCGGCCTCGAATACGATTTCACCAGTCCGGCCTACGGCACCTTCAAGGCGGCGCTCATCCACTACGCCTCGCGCATGGCGAGCGCGCTCGCCGCCAAGCACATCCGCGTGAATTCGGTGTCGCCCGGCAACACCTATTTCGAGGGCGGCGTGTGGCAGCGCATCGAGCAGAACATGCCCGACCTCTTCAAGACCGCGCTCGCCAAGAATCCCTGGGGCCGGATGGCGACGGCCGAGGAGGTCGCCAACGCCTCGGCCTTCCTCGTGAGCCCGCGCGCCAGCTTCATCACCGGCGTGAACGTCGTGGTCGATGGCGGACTGACGAACCGGATTCAGTTCTAGTGTATCGTGTGCGACTCGCTACTACGGGCGATCTGACCCCTTGCGCAGCGTGTCCAGCCGCAACGACAGCGGCGGGCCGAGCCACAGCGCATGCGTCGCGTGGTCCTCGTATTCGTCGTCGGTCATGGGGTGGACGAGGACCGTCAACCCTGACCTGTTCAGCATCAGCCAGGGGACCAGGCGCGCGAACTCGGCGACCTCGAACGCTACCTGATACATCGAGACCGGATGCGGTCCGACCGGCTGGTCGTGCCAGCGGCCGAGCTTCACCGTGAACTCAGCGCCGATCGCTTCGCGCAGTCGCTCGGCGATGGGCCGAGTCTGCGGGTCGTAGTATATATGGGCGTGATAGCCTTCGATGGAGGCGGGATCGACCAGCGGTTGCATGGGCGGTACCCTCAGAACATGCCGTTCGAGTTGGCGGCCTGATCGGGGATCGGCTGCACGACGTCCCAGTGTTCGACGATCTTGCCGTTCTCCAGGCGGAAGATGTCGACGATCGCGTTGCCGCGGGTGCCCGGTTCGCGCACGGCATGGACGTGCAGGATCACATAGTTGCCGTCGGCGAACACCTGTTTGATCTCGCTGTGCGACTGGGGATATTTCGCGCGCAGGAACTCGAGGAACGCCTTGAAGCCCTCGGGGCCGTCCTTGGCCAGCGGATTGTGCTGGATGTAGTGCGCCCCGAAATACTGCGACGCCGCGGCGAAATCCTTCTGGTTCAGGCCGGCCTCGTAGAACGCCAGCACGGTCTTCTCGTTCGCCTCTTCGAGCGGCGTGCCGCCGGCCTGTACCATCGGCGAAAGGCCAACTACGGCAACGAATGCAATGAACGCCACCTTCATGCCGATCTCCCTGCCTGCGCGAGCCTGCAGGCGACGAAACCACAAAGCCACAAAGGGCACGAAGTCGGCAAGCGCTCATCGGATGCCCGTCCGAATTGCGCCGGTGTCAAACCAACCATGCGCGACCAAATCTCGACTTTCCGATGCGGACAATGAAAATTGTGTCGTCCGGAGTCGCCAGGAGCCCTGCATGAAGCGACACTTCCAGATGCTGGCCGCCTACAACGCCTGGGCGAACGAGCGGCTCTACGACGCCGCCTCGCAGCTACCCGATGCCGACTACCGTGCCGACCGCGGCGCCTTCTTCGGTTCGCTGCACGGCACGCTCAATCACCTGCTTCTGGGCGACCTGATCTGGCTGCATCGCTTCACCGGAGCGGGGGAGGAGCCGCGGCAACTGGATGCCATCCTCTACGATGATTTCGGCGAGCTGCGCGCGGCGCGGCGGCATGAGGATGCGCGGATCATCGCCTATGCCGATTCCCTGACCGACGCGGCGCTCGGCGGCACCCTCCGCTATCGCTCGACGCGCAGCCCGGCCGAGATCGAGCAGGAGCTGGCGCCGCTGTTGCTCCACTTCTTCAACCACCAGACCCATCACCGTGGCCAGGCGCATTGCCTGCTGACCGGGTTCGTCGGCGAAGCGCCGTCCTTTGATCTGCTGGTCTATCAGCGCGCCACCGGCGTCAGCCTGCGCCGCGGCCAGGGTGGTGATTTCTCGGCGCCGGAACACCGGCCGGCGTCCGGAAGTTGAGTCATAGGAGGATCATGCAAATCCGATCACTGTTGCCATTCGCAATGCTTCTGCTCGCCGCGTGCGCCGGCCCACCCGGCGGCGGAGCCCAAAGCAACGGCGACCGCTGTCTTTATGCGACCGAGGCCGAATACGGCAGTCAGCTGCGCTGGGACTCCTGCTCGCATCCGCCGCCCTATTCCCGGCGCATCGACTGAACGCTTCCGAGGCCGGAAAAGCAGGGCGCCGGGCGTTGTCCGCCCGGCGCGACGCTGGTCGTATGAAGGTAGGACCGGCGGGGTCAACCGGCCTGGGGCTGGCTCTCCGGGCCAGGCTGCGGCCGGCGGCCGCGGTCGGACATGAACTGGTCGAACTCGGCCTTGTCCTTGGCGCGGCGCAGGCGGTCGAGGAATTCCATGAACTCGCGCTGCTCGTCCTCAAGGCGCCGCAGGGTCTCCTCGCGATATTCGTCGAAGGCGGCGTTGCCGCTCGACCGCGCTTGGCGGCCGCCGCACCAGCGGCCGGCAGCGCTCTGCATGCGGTCACGAAACTCCTGCTGCCAGCGGCCGTGGCCGCCATGCTTCCAACATCCCATTCGTCCACTCCATATGAGAAAGCCGAGGATTGCCAAGCCGATCGGCCACCAAGCCACGAAGCCCAGGACCGTCAATCCGATCCAGGCGGGCTTGCCGAGGTCGTCCAGTTTCGCTGCTACGCCCATGGGAACCACATGTGAATGTTATTTACATTCACATAGCTGGAGGTTCCCCGGCGTTCTGTCAAGCCGGGAGTCGAAAAATCGGCAAGATCGGGCCTGACTCCGGCCGGGCCGCGGGCGTCGCTTTACATCTCGATGCGCACGCCCGCCGTTACCGTCTGCGTCGATTCGAGCGAGTTGCCGACCTCGGCCTGGAAGTTGAGGAACGGCGATATGCCGTCGGGCAAGACGAACACCACGCCGGCGCCGACATTGAAGTAGTCCCGGTCGGGCTTGTCCTCCGCATAGGTGACGATCGCTCCGAATCCGCCGGGCTGGGCCTGGTTGCGCTGGCGGGCGGCAAATTCGTGGACGTACTCGGCGTTCACCTGCGGGACGACGACGCCGAAGCTGGTGCTGATGGCATAAGATGCCTGACCGCCGACAGTGCTGGTCGCCGACTCGTCGGTCTGGCTCAGGTAGCGGTCGGTGTTGGCACCGACCACGGATGCCGTCTCGGTGAATCCGTCGAGCCTCGTGTGCTTGTAGTGAAAGCCGAGACGCGGCCCCACCGTGAAGGCATCGAAATTGAAGTCGTAACCGCCGCTGATATCGCCGGTGAATTCGAAGCCGTTCGTGTTGCCGCTGACCTCGGTGCCGGTGCCGTTGGTGTCGTTATGCGTGTCGGAGAAGTCCTTGGGGGCGAGCCCTACCGACATATCGATGAAGGACTGATCCGTCGGGAAATAGGATCCGTAGAGGATGAAGTTCTCGGTATCGGTGTGGAAATCGCCGTAGTCGTTCTTGTACTGGCCGAAGCCGTGACGGTAGTTGAAAGCCCCGCCGATCACGCCCGACGTCCCGATGCGGTAGTCGATGCCGGCCGTGCCACCGACCGTATTCTGATCGAACCCAAGGTCGAAGGCTGTGTGGTCCCGGTCCTTGTGCTGGTATTCGCCGGAGACGAACCAGCTAAATCCATTCAGCGATGCGGTGGCGTCTTCGCTGGCGCCGCCTTGCGTGATGCAGGCCGGATCCAGCTTGTTCTCGCAGCGAATCTGCTCCAGCCGCTGCTCGATCTGCCGCTGGGCGCTGCTGGAGATATCCGCCCCGGGTGTTGTGGTCGGGCCCTGACAGCCTTCGCCGCCAAATCCCGCCGAGCAGAAGGGCACATTCTTGGGCTGCGCGAGGGCCGGCTTCGCATCCAGCCCGACATACCAAACGAGTGCCGGCACCAGAACTGCCATGGTTCGGGCGCTCCGCCAGAGAATCAATGACGTGCTTGACAGGAGTTCACGGCGCATGCCGGCGCCACGCCGGCATGGGTTGGACTTCTGGCCCATGACTTCCCCCTTCGGCCACTGACGCCTGGAATCAGGCCAAACGTCAGATCGTTACGAGAGCATCCTATACATGAAAGTAAACCACGGTCGCGATCTGGTCGCAATTCAATTTCCAGGGAGGCTGCCTAGGCGAGCCCCTCCGTTTGGTCCCGCGCGGCCAGCAAGGGATCCCTTGTCGCCGGATCGCCCCATCCGCCGCCGCCGGCGCCGACGAGGCGCAGAATGTCGCCCCGTCTCAGCACCTGGCCGATGACCTTGCTGCCGAGGCGGCGCTCCCGCGGCCCGTCGGGATTGAGGACCATGGCGGCTTTGCCCCCCGGTCCGCCGCCGGCCAGGCCCCAGGGTCGTGTGTCCTCGCGCGTCTGCTGGAGGTAGGCGCCCATCACGCTCCGCGCCGCCAAGTGCTCGTAGTCCCGCACGATGCCGAGCCCGCCACGGTGCCGCCCGACGCCGCCGGAGCCGGCGACAAGCTCCGTCTTGAGCACGCGAAACGGCGACAGTGTTTCCATCACCTCGGCGGACAGGAGCGCGCAGTTGCCGCCGTGCGTATCGACCGCATCCATGCCGTCGCCGCCGGCGTGCCCGCCCATGCCGCCGCCGATGATGTCGGAGATGACGTAGTAGGGAGCGCTGTCGTCGGCCTGCCGACGCTGCGGGCGGTCGTCGAAGCCGCCGGCGGCAAAGGTCGGGAAACTGACATGGCAACCGGCGGCGGCGCGTTCGGGCGCGAGGGCCGCCATGGCCTTGAGGACGCAGTCGGCCAGCGCCTGCTGCGTCAGGTGACGCACGGAAACGGCGGCCGGCCGCCTCGGGTTCAGCACCGTGCCCTCCGGCACGACCAAGTTCACCGGCCGGTTGCAGCCCTCGTTCTGCGCGATCTCCGGCGCGACGATGCATTTGACCGCATAGTTCACCATGGAGAGCGTCGACGCGATCGGCACGTTCAGAGCATTGTCGCGCTGCGCTGACGTGCCGGTCCAGTCGACCTCCAAGCCATCTCCCGCGACGGTGACGGCAACCTTGAGGCGGATCGGCTCGTCGGTGGTCACGTCGTCTTCGATCAGGACCTCGGCTTCATGCCGGCCGTTCGGCATGGCTGCGATCGTCCGCCGCATGTAGGTCTCGGCGTAGTCGAGGCAACTCTGCGTCAGCGCCCGCGCGCGTGCGCTTCCGTGCTGCGCCCAGAGCTCGGCCACGCGTCGCTCGCCCGTGCGGCAACCGGCGATCTGCGCCCGCAAGTCGCCCTGACAGGCGTAGGGATCGCGCACGTTGGCCGCGACGATGTCGAAGATCGCCTGGTTAGGGCGCCCTTCCTCGACCAGCTTCAGCGGCGGCAGGATCAATCCCTCAGCGAACACCTCGATGTTGTCGGCGGCTTCGGTGCCCGGGATCTTGCCGCCGATGTCGATATGGTGCGCGATGGTCGAGGTCACGGCCACGAGTTCGTCGCCGACGAACACCGGGCTGAACAGCACGATGTCCATCGTGTGGGTGCAGCCGCGGAACGGATCGTTGCAGACGAGCACGTCGCCCGGCCGCCACTGCTCGCGCGGGATGGCGGCGCTGACATGCCGGAGTGCGGTCGACATGATGCCGAGCTGGGCGGGAATCGTTTCCGCCTGCGCCATCATCGCGCCGTCGGGCGTGAACAGGCCGCAGGCGTAGTCGCACATGTCCCAGATGATCGAGGAGAAGGCGGCGCGCCGCAGCGCCATCGACATCTCCTCGGCGATGCCGACCAGCTGCTGCTGAAACAGGTCGCGGCTGATGGGGTCGATGTTATTGCCGTGCATTCCGATGGCTCTCATCTCTCAGCCCTGAGCATTCAGCAATCGCCGTGAAAGGGCAACTACTGGCACGCGGCCGAGATCTGATAGCCGAGCTGCTACGGCACCGTGGCCATCTCCTTGTCGAAATCCGCCGGCCGCGCGAGCTTGGCGCCGGGCCAGAGTGGCGCGGCGACGCGGGCATATTGCGGCGGATAGCTCAACTTGGTGCCGAGCCGGTCGGCGGCATGCCAGGCCCAGCGCGGGTTGTCCAGGAAGGCGCGGGCGAGGGCGACGAGATCGGCTTGGCCGACCGCCACGATCCGTTCGGCCTGCACGGCATCGGCGATCAGGCCGACGGCGCGGGTGGCGATGCCGGCTCCTTCACGCACGCGGGCGGCAAGCGGCACCTGATAGGCCGGCTCGACCGGAACGCGCACACCGCCGCGGATGCCGCCGCTTGAGACGCAGACGAAGTCGAGGCCGGCGGCCTTCAACTCGCGCGCCAGGATCACGGCATCCTCGACGGTCCAGCCGTCGTCCACCCAGTCTGTGCCGGTGATCCGCGCGCCGAGAGCCATACGGCTCGGCAGCGCCGCGCGGACGGCGCGCGCGATCTCGAGAGGCAGGCGCATCCGGTTGGCGAGCGTGCCGCCGTAGCCGTCGGTGCGCCGGTTGCTCAGCGGCGACAGGAACGCGTGCAGCAAATATCCGTGCGCCATGTGCAGTTCGACCTCATCGAAGCCGACGGCAAGAGCGCGGCGAGCCGCGGCGACAAAGGCCTCGCGAATGCGCGCGATGCCCGCGTCGTCGAGCGCCTGTGGCGTCGGCCAGCCGTCGTCGAAGGGAATCGCCGACGGCGCCACCGTCGGCCAGGGATCCTCGCCGGGCGCGAGCGGCTTGCCGCCAGCCCACGGCACCTGCGCCGATGCCTTGCGGCCGGCGTGGGCGAGCTGGATGCCGAAGCGCGTGCCGGGCAGTGCCAGCCGCTTCGCCGCCGCCAGCTCGCGCGCCATCGCCGCCTCGCTGGCATCGGAATAGATTCCGAGGCAGCCGTGCGTGATGCGGCCGATACGCTCCACGCCCGTGGCCTCGACCACGACGAGGGCGGCGCCGGACATGGCGAGCTGGGCCCAGTGCTGCCGGTGCCAGACCGGATTGGCGCAGCCATCGTCGGCGCTGTACTGGCACATGGGCGACACGACGATGCGGTTGGGCAGTTCGAGCGGGCCCAGCTGAATGGGACTGAACAAAGTCGATCGCATGTGGGGAACCTGACTGGTTGTTGGAGGCGTTCGAGAACTAGCGGTCTTTTGCTCGTATCCGGATGACGCCGCCGCGGCCGACCGCGCCCTCCTGATCGGGCAGGACGAGCACCGTTGAATCACGTTGCGTCACGACACAGGCGCCCGGCAGCCGGTCGCCGCGTCGCAGATCATCGCGGCGATAGACCGCCGCCTCGATCCAACCGGCGGTGCGATCGACATAGACACGCCGCCGGGCGATTGCAATGGCCGCACCGGCGCGCGGCGCTGCCTCCGGCAGTGGCGGCGGCTTCGGGATGCGGCCGAAGCCCTCGGCGCGCAGGTTGACGAGTTCGATGGGCACGCGTGCATCGGCGTGACCATAGGCCTTCTCATGCGCCGCATGGAAGTCGGCCGCGAGTTTGCCGGCGTCCCACCAACGCCCGCCGTCCGGTGCCGGCAGGCGCACGGTCAGCTGGTGGAACTGACCGATACAACGCATGTCGGCTGCGAAGGCGAAATAGCGGTCGCCGGCGGCGACGCCGTCCTGCTTGAGCTCGCGCTCGAGTTCGGTCTTGAGCATGCCGAGGCGCGCACCGATATCGCCGGCATCGACGCTGACGAGCGGCGTCTGCCAGGCAGCCTGCGCCGTATGGCGAAGGTCCGTCATCAGCAGACCCGAGGCGGCAAAGACGCCGGGATGGCGCGGCACGACGACCTCGGCCATGGCCAGGTCGCGCGCCATGTGGACCGCGCAGAACGGACCGGCGCCGCCGAAGGCCAGCAAGGAAAAGCCCCGGATGTCGTGGCCGCGTTCCACCGACAACGTACGGATGGTCTGGATCATGTTGGCGTTCGCGACCGCGATGATGCCGTAGGCGGCCTCTTCGACGCTGAGGCCGAGCGGCTCCGCCACGTGGCGCGAAACGGCCCGGTGCGCCCGGTCGGGATCGAGCGGGATATCGCCGCCGAGGAACGCCTGCGGATCGAGGATGCCGAGCACGACGGCGGCGTCGGTCACCGTGGCGTCGGTGCCGCCCTGACCGTAGCAGGCCGGACCCGGCACGGCGCCGGCGGAAGCGGGGCCGACACGCAGAGCGCCGCCGACGTCGACGCGCGCGATCGAGCCGCCGCCGGCCGAGATCGTCTCGATGTCGAGCGTCGGCAGGCGGAGCGGCTGACCGTCGACCTCGCGGCCGGGCACCATCGTCGGCGTGCCGCCGAGGATGACCGAGAAGTCGGCGGACGTGCCGCCCATGTCGAATGTGACGAGATCTCTGATGCCGAGGTCGCGCGCCAGAGCCGCGCCGGCGATGACGCCGCCGGCGGGCCCCGAGAGCAGCATGTGCGCCGGGTTCTCGCGCGCCGCCCGGGCGGTCGCAGCACCCCCGTCGCTGCGCATCAGGCGGAGCGGCGCGCGGACGCCGATGGAAGCGAGGCGGTCTTCCACAGCCTGCAGGTAGCGCTCGATCACCGGCCCGACATAGGCGGCGACCGCCGTGGTGTTGGCGCGGGGATATTCCTCGATCTGCGGATTGACGCTGCTCGACAGATAGACGGGAACGTCCGGAAGGAGTTTCTTCAGCGCCGCTTCGAGCATCCGTTCGTGGGCCGGCGCCAAGTGTGCGAAGGCGAGGCATACGGCGACCGACTCCGGCTGCAGTGCGGCGACGGCGGCGGCCGCGCGCGCCGCCTCGGCCTCGGTCAGCGCCATCACGACCTCGCCGAACGCATCGATCCGCTCGTCGACCTCGACCGTGCGCGAGCGCGGCACCACGGCCGCCGGCTTGCGGCCGGTGAGCGAATAGAGCTCCGGTCGCGACTGGCTGCCGATGACGAGCAGGTCGCGAAATCCCCTGGTCACCACGAGCGCGGCTTTGGCGCCGTTGCGCGTGAGGAACGCGTTCGTGCCGACCGTGAATCCGTGCACGAAGAGGTCGATGTCGCCGGGCACCACCCCGGCCGCTGCCGTCAAGCGGCGGATGCCGTCGGCGATGCCGAGTGCTGACCCGGTCGCTTGCGAGGTCACCTTGTCGAGATGCAGCCGGCCGGCACCGGTCGCCGGATCGACGTCGATCAGCACCAGGTCCGTGAACGTGCCGCCGACGTCGGCTGCGAGGCAACGCATGACGGCGCTCAGACCGGCCGCCGCGCCTTCAGCGCCGCAGTCAGCGTGCCGTCGTCGAGATAGTCGAGCTCGCCGCCGACGGGCACACCGTGGGCGAGGCGCGAGATCGTGACATCGAGGCCGGCAAGGCGTTCGGCAATGTAGTGCGCGGTCGTCTGACCATCGACGGTGGCGCCGGTCGCGAGGATCACTTCCTTGACGCCGGGATCGCTCGCGCGGCGCACGAGCCCGGCAATGCTCAGCTGGTCAGGCCCGATGCCGTCGAGCGCCGACAGTGTACCGCCGAGCACGTGGTAGCGGCCCCTGTAGGCGGCGGCGCGCTCGAGCGCCCAGAGATCGGCGACATCGGCGACGACGCACAATGTCGCGGCGTCCCGCCGCGGGTCGGCGCAGACGGCGCAGGGGTCGGCGGTATCGAGGTTGCCGCATTGCGAGCAGCTCTTGATGTTGGCCGCGGCGTCGTCGAGCGCCCGGGCCAGCGGCTGCATCAGCGACTCGCGCTTCTTCAGGAGGTGCAAGGCTGCACGCCGCGCCGAGCGCGGGCCGAGGCCCGGCAGTTTTGCCAGCAGCTGGATCAGACGGTCGATATCGGAGACGGTCATTGCAAGTCGTGTCGCAGGCGCCGGCGGCATCGAAACCAACTCCCGCGGGAAACGACTGGCACCAATTCCTGCAGATCAGAACGGCAGCTTGAAGCCAGGCGGCAGCTGCAGGCCGCCGGTGAGCTTGGCCATCTCGGCCTGCATCTGCGCCTCGACCTTGGCGCGGGCGTCGTTGGCGGCGGCAACGATCAGGTCTTCGAGGACCTCGACCTCGCCGGGATTGGCCAACGTCGGATCGATCTTGACGCGCCGGACTTCGCCCTTGCCGGAGAGCGTCACCGCCACCATGCCGCCACCGGAAACGCCGGTGATCTCCTGGCGTTCGAGGGCCGCCTGCATCTCCTGCATCTTGGCCTGCATGGCCTGGGCCTGCTTCATCATCTGGCCGAGATTCTTCATGCCTCTTCGTCTCCGTCGTCGGCGGGTTTGACCTCCGGCGTGAGGTCGCGGATGGCTTCGATGGTGGCGCCCGGGAACGTCGCCATGGCGGCCTGCACCAGCGGGTGGGCGGCGATCGCCGCCCGCTCGCGCCGATCGACCGCGGCGGCCTGTTCCGTTAGGGTCGGTTCGCCGGGCTCGCCCGAGATCGCGACGACCCAGCGCCGTCCGGTCCATTCCGAGAGCAGCGCCCCCAGCCGGTTCGCGAGATTGCGCGGCGCATGCTCGTCGGGCCTGAACTCGATGCGGCCCGGTTCGAAGCGCACGAGATGCGCGTTGTTGCGCAGGTGCGCCTGCAGGATGGCTTCGCGCCGCTCGCCGACGAGCGCCACCACCGCGGCGAAGCTCTCCGGTATCGCCGCGACGGGGACCGGCTGCCCGACGGGCTGGCTCTGCACGCCGGTGGAGCCGCCGGCGGCGAGGGCGCGCGGCCGGTCTCCGGGTTCGGGACGTGGTGCCACGATCGGCGGCGGTGCTGCCTGCGCGATACTGGAAGGAGCCGGTGAGCGTTCGGGCGCCGCCGTCGAGCGCGGGCGCTCGGGTGCCGGCGCGCCGCTCTGCAGTTGGCGCACCAGGTCGGCCGGAGTCGGAAGGTCGCTCGCATGGGTGAGGCGGATGAGCACCATCTCCGCGGCCTGCAGCGGCATCGGGGCGGTCTGCACCTCGGTCAGGCCCTTGAGCAGCATCTGCCAGACGCGGGCGAGCTGCGCCGTCGTGAGACGGCCGGCGATGTCGCCGCCGCGCACGCGTTCCGCTTCCGGTACGCCCGGTGCTTCGCCGGCCTGCGGCACCAGCTTCAGGCGCGTCAGCCAGTGGGTCAGCTCGAGCAGATCCTGGATCACGACCGCCGGGTCGGCGCCCGCCGCATAGAGCGTGCCCATGAGGTCGAGGGCGCCTTTGGCGTTGCCGCGCATCAGCAGGTCGAAGAGGTCGAACACCTGCGTGCGATCGGCGAGGCCCAGCATGTCGCGGACCTCGGCCTCGGTGATCTCGCCTTCGGCGCGGGCGATGGCCTGGTCGAGCAGCGAGAGGCCGTCGCGCGCCGATCCGTCGGCAGCGCGGGCGATGAGGGCGATCGCGGCGGGTGCGATGGCGACCGCCTCCGCCTTGGCGACATCGGTGTAGAGCCGGATCAGCGTCTCGACGTCGAGGCGGCGCAGATCGAAGCGCTGGCAGCGCGACAGCACGGTGACCGGCACCTTGCGAATATCGGTTGTCGCGAAGATGAACTTCACATGCGCCGGCGGCTCCTCGAGCGTCTTCAGCAGCGCGTTGAAACCGGCGCCGGACATCATGTGCACTTCGTCGATGATGTAGATCTTGTAGCGGGCGCTGACCGGCCGGTAGCGCACGCCGTCGACGAGTTCTCGCACTTCGCCGACGCCGCCGGCGCGGCTCGCCGCGTCGAGTTCCATCACGTCGACGTGACGATCCTCGGCGATGGCGACGCACGGCTCGCAGATGCCGCAGGGCTCGGCGGTCGGCCCGCCCTTGCCGTCGGGACCGACGCAGTTGAGGGCGCGGGCGATGATGCGGGCGGTCGTCGTCTTGCCGACGCCGCGCACGCCCGTCAGCATGAAGGCCTGGGCGATGCGGCCGCTGGCGATGGCGTTGGTGAGCGTTCGCACCATCGCCTCCTGGCCGGTCAGCTGGGCGAAGGTCGCCGGCCGGTACTTGCGGGCGAGCACGCGGTAGGGTGCGCCGACGGTATCTTGAGCGGCCGGCATGGCGGACGAACGTACTCCTCGCTGGCGACGGGCGCGGGGGTGACCGGCCGCGGCCGATCGAGACGGTGGGAGGCTGGACAACGACCCGGGCGGAAACTCGTTACGGCTGCTTCCTTCCGGACCTGACCGGGTTGGCGAGACGCCCGTCCGCCGCCAACCTCCCGGCGGTACTATATCAGGCCAGGGCGGACCCGGGGCAAGGGTTGTCGGCTAGCGCAGCGCGACGGTGATCAGCGAGCCGTCCTTGACGGGAAAGCTGACCTGCACGATCTGGCCGTCGGGGCCGTACCAGATCTCGCGGTTGATCTGGCCGGTCATCGAATAGTGGTGCGCCATCACGGTCTGGCCGCGGACCTTGAGCGGTTCCTCGCCCTTGTCGGCGACCGTGACCTGACGGTCGCGGCCCTTGATGGGGTCGAGCAGGACCGTCTGATGCACGGTTTCCGGGTGCCACAGGCTGGCCGGGATGAGGTCGGCCGCATAGTCCACCGCCTGACCGTTATAGGTGCCTCGCAGGCGATTGCCGTCGAGCCTGAGATCGACATTTCGCGGCCGGCCATCGTCATCGGTCTGCGAGGTGAGCCGCATGAGGCGGCCGCCTTGCCACTGTTCTTCCGCCACATGGATGAAATGGAAGAGCGTGATGCCAAGCGCGGTCACGCTGATGTCGATATGGGTGCGAACCGTCAGCTGATCGCCGGCGCGGACGAACTCGACCGTCTGGGTTCCGATGTCGTCGCCCTCCCGCGTCACCCTGTAGTCGAGCTTTCCGACCGGCGGGAACGTGGCCAGCGCCAGATCGGTCGCCGCCGCCGGCAGCGGGATCGCCAGCGCGGCGCCGAGGAGCAGAGCGAGAAAAGCGATGGCTCGCATGGACCGGAGTCTCCCTTAGTCGAGCTGAACGCGGGATGAACGCCGTGCAGGCGGCGGACCCGCTTCAAGATGGTAGTCCATCCGGCGCCCGCAAGCCATGGCGGCGGTTGCCGGCCCGAGGCAAATCGGGCAGGGTCCGGCCGGGTCGGTCGTCGCGCGCGGTGAGGTCATGGACTGGTTGGCGAATCCCGAGATCTGGCTGAGCCTGCTGACGCTGACGGCGCTCGAGATCGTGCTCGGCATCGACAACATCGTGTTCATCGCCGTGCTCGTCGGCAAGCTGCCGAGGGACCAGCAGCCGCGCGCGCGCCGACTCGGCATCATCCTCGCCCTCATCCCCCGCCTCGTGCTGCTGCTCGGCATCGCCTGGGTCATCGGCCTGACCGAGCCGCTGTTCACGGTCTTCGAGCACGGGTTTTCGGGGCGCGACATCATCCTCTTCGCCGGCGGCCTGTTCCTCATCTACAAGGCGACGCACGAGATCCACGGCAGCCTCGAGGGCGAGGAGGGTGAGGCCTCGGCGCGGGTGCATGGCCGGCTCACCGCCGTGGTGGTGCAGATCGCCATCATCAACCTCGTCTTCTCCATCGATTCGATCGTCACCGCCATCGGCATGGCCAACCAGATCTGGGTGATGGCAGCCGCCATCATACTGTCGATGATCGTCATGCTGGCGGCGGCCGGGCCGGTCGGCGGCTTCGTCGAGCGGCATCCGACCGTGAAGATGCTGGCGCTCAGCTTTCTCCTGCTCATCGGCACGACGCTGATCGCCGACAGCTTCGGCGTGCATGTGCCGAAGGGCTACATCTATGCAGCCATGGGCTTCTCGATCTTCGTCGAGTCGCTCAACATGGCGCACCGCCGGCGGCAGAAGCCGCTGCATCTGCGCCAGCCCTACCAGGCAGAAGGCGGCAACGGCCATGCCGGCTGAACCGCGGCCGAACTTCTATGCGAGCGGCGGCGTCGACCGCCTGGCGCATCTGCGGCGCGACACCGCGTGGATAGCGCGGCGGCTGGCCGAGCCAGCGACGCGCATCCTGCCGGTCTGGCGCCTGCAGAACCTCGTGATCCCCGGCAGTGCGCCGCGCGCGGCCTGGCTGTCGCCGGAGCGCGCCGTCGCGCTGCTGACGGAGGTGCGCGAGGTCGCCTTCCTCGGCGACCATGAGAGCATCGCGCACTTTGCGGTCGAGGTCTCGCACCTCGAGGATCCGGCGCCGGTCGCGAGCCTGGCGGAGGCGGCGAGCTTCACGGACCTGCGCGCGGTCGGCCCGCTGATGGGGCACGCCGAGGGCGCGCTCCTTGCCTATGCGCGAGGCCTCATGCACTGGCATGCGCGGCATCGCTTCTGCGGCGTCTGCGGCAACCCGACCGAGAGCAGCGAGGCCGGGCATGTGCGCCGCTGCACCAACACCGCCTGCGGCGCCACGCATTTCCCGCGCACCGACCCGGCGGTCATCATGCTCGTGCATGACGGCGAGCGCGTGCTCCTCGGCCGGCAGAAGGTGTGGCCGCCGGGCATGCATTCGGTGCTGGCCGGCTTCGTCGAGCCGGGCGAGAGCCTGGAGGATGCTGTGCGCCGCGAGGTGGCGGAGGAGGTCGGCATTCCCGTCGTCGACGTCCGCTATCACTCCTCGCAGCCCTGGCCGTTCCCATCCTCGATCATGCTGGGATTCACGGCGCGTGCGGCGGCGACCGACCTCACGATCGCGCTGGACGAGATCGAGATGGCGCGCTGGTATACGCGGGCCGAACTGCGGGCCTCGCCGGAGAACGAAGTCTTCCGCCTGCCGCGCCGCGATTCGATCGCGCGCCGCCTAGTGGAGGACTGGCTGGCCGGGCAGTAGGGGGCGCCCGTCGGAAGAGCGAATCGTTCCGGGGCAGCCAATTCACCACGAAGGCACGACGGTCACGAAGTCGGATGCCAGAAGGCTGCGCCTCGACGATCTCGCATCGACGGCGCCTGTCAATCCCACCTGAAGGTGCTGGAGCAGCGGGAAAGGCGTCGCTGACCTCGCTGCAACTCTGTCACCATTTATCGAGCTGATTGCGATACGTCACCAGGTCGCGATTCGAACGTTCGCGGCAATCTGTCGCACGCCGGTCGCCGACAACTGTGAGGCCGCTCACACCGGCTTTCCGGCTGCAGCCCAGAATGCGCGCCGGCCTCGATGCTCCGAAACGGTCAAAGCAGGACCGATCGAGTTGGCAGCGACGAGAGAACCTCTCTCGAGGTCGCAAGGCAGGCAGCATCGCCGACGGTGTCGGCGTCCACACGACCGCCCTTGACGTCGCAAACGGCGGTGTTTTTCCGAAGGAGGGAAGGACCATGGCGTTATCGAGCGTTGGACTCACCGACATTGGCGCTGGCCCCGGTCTGACATTCAACTTCAAGGTGCAATACGAGGACAGTCTGCCCAATCAGGCTGCCGCGATCGCAAATGCGAACGCGCTGCTTGCCGTCATCGAGAACGAATTCAACGTCACCACCGGCTGGTTCGGCACGCCGAACGGCAAGTTCGGATCGGGCAATCGTCAGGTCGTCAACCTGAACCTGAACCTCAACGGCGGCGGAAACAACAGCGGCTACGGCACCGCGATCAACGTGGATGCGACCACCAATGCCGAGAGCGTCAAGATGATCTTCATGAGCGAGTGGGTGGAGATCCTGATGTCGCTTTCGGACGGCCGCTGGAACGCCGGCAACAGCGACGGCGAGGGCTTGTCGCAGCTGTGCGGCATATTGCGATTCCCGGTCGGGCATTATCTCTACTACGGGTCATGGGTGAACGCCTGGCTCGGCTCGGCCCGCGATCCGCAATACATCACGTCGCCCGAAGGCACCGACAAGAACTCGGTCAGCTTCGGCTGCGCCCTGCTGTTTCTCAACTATCTGCTGTCGCAGCTTGGCTTCGACATTTCCGAAGTCATTCAGGGCGGGACCGGAACGCTGGCGGGAACCTACCAGAACCTGACGGGCCTCACGAACGCATCGACGCCTTTCGTCCAGCTCATCAACAAGATACTGCCCGGCACATCCACGCTTGCGTCCGGCGACAATCCGTTCCCGAAGACGTTCGACGGAGCCCTGTTGCAGGTCATGGGCGCGGGGCAGGTGTGGGTGATCTTCGGCAATGGACGCTTCGCGGTGCCCGACGCCGCGACGCTTGCGCGCCTCTTCCCCGGCGCTCCGATCCTCCCTTACGGCAACTTCCTCTTCGCCATCAACACCATTCCCGACGACGGAACGCTGTTGCGCGAGGAATCGAGCTCGCAGGTCTGGGTCATCCAGTCCCGCACCCGAGTCCTGGCGCCCCCCGGCGCGCCCGGAACGGTGCATGTCCTGTGGGACGGCGCCTTGAACCAGATCCCGCTCCCCAACGGCATCCTGGCCGGCGTGGTCAGCGACCCGGACGGCGCACCGGTGAGCGATGCAACGGTCCTCATAACATCCACATCCATCATACCCGCAACGGGCGATAACCAGGAGCAGCTGTCGACGGATTCCCAGGGCCGCTACAGCAGCTCGTTCCTCCCTCCCGGCGTCTATCAGGTCGAGGTGCTGCAGGACGGGTTCGTTCCGGTTCAAACCAGCGTCACCATCCTGGACGGCGTACCGGTTACGACCCTGAACTTCACGCTCGAGCGTACGCTGCCCTTCACCATCGAGGGCCAAGTCACCGATGCAAACGGGGGCGCGCCGATCGAGGCGACCTTGCAATTGACGATGAACAGTCCTGTTCCAGGGGTCGTCACGGTTACAACGGACGCATCGGGCAACTACCGCATCACCATGGACCCGGGTCCCTTCGATGGCAGCTATACGCTCGACGTCGCGGCGGCGGGCTTCGCCTCGAACAGCGTCACCTTCAGCATACCCAACGGTGCCACGATCACCTTCAACTTCGCCCTCAGGAAGAAGGGCGTCTTGACCGGGCACGTTTCCGCCCAGCAGGGCGGCGGCCCGCTGGGCGGCGCGCGGGTGTTGGTAGGCTCGGCCGAGACCTTCACCGATGCCAGCGGAGCCTACAGCATCATGGTCGATCCCGGACAGTACCCTGTCACCGCCAGCGCACCGGGATTCACGCCCATGAGCGCTTCGATCCCGATACCGAGCGGCATGACGGTCGTTCAGGACTTCATCCTTTCGAAGACCATCCCGGGCACGATCACGGGAACCGTCACCGACGACGGCGGAGCGCCGCTTGCCGGCGCGCGCGTGGCCGCGCGGAGCACGATTGTGACCACGACCGACGGTGACGGCACCTATATCCTGACGAACCTGCAGCCCGGACCCACGGAGGTCGTGGCGTCGCGCGGCGTGCGATTCATCCCGGACCAGGAGATCGTGACCGTGGTCAGCGGCGAAACCGTCACGCAGGACTTCATTCTCGTGCAGAAGGGCAGCACGTCGCTCGGTCCCTTCCGTGCTTCACGGCAAGGGACACGCCAGCCGGTCACGGGAAGCGCCGCGCACGGCTGATCTCTCGGATTCCCGACCGGGCGGCGCGGTGAGGCCCAGCCTCAACCGCTGCCCGGCCGGCCTATGCAAGCTCGATATTGCCGCCGGCGAGGAGCGTGTCGAGAGTCGTGGTGACGCCGGCGAGGATGCAGACATCGGTGAAGGCGGCGCCGCCGGCGGTCCCGTTGGCATCGACCTTGACCGTCGTGCCCGCCGCCGTCGCGATGCATTGCACGAAATCATGCGCATCGGAGGTGCCCTCGACATAACCGACCAGGATGTCGGCGATGTCGAGCTTGTCGCCGCCACTGCCGACGGTGAAATCGGTGATCGTGTCCTTGCCCTCGGCGAGGCTGTGGCGCAGGAAGGTGTCGGCGCCGGCCCCGCCGATGAGCTTGTCGACCCCGTTGCCACCGTCGAGGATGTCGTCACCGTCGCCGCCCGACAGGATGTTGGCGGCGGCGTTGCCGACGAGCACGTTGGCGAGGGCGTTGCCGGTGCCGTTGATGGCACCCGTGCCGGCAAGCGTCAGATTCTCGAAGCCGTCGCCGAGCGTGAAGCTCACCGAACTCACGACCGTGTCGCTGCCGCCACCGGCGCTCTCGTCGAGCTTGTCGCCGGCATTGTCAACGATGTAGCGGTCGTCGCCGAGGCCGCCGACCAGCGAGTCGGCCCCGGCGCCGCCATTGAGCGTGTCGCTGCCGACGTCGCCGACGAGCGTGTTCTTGGCGGCGTTGCCGACGATCAGGTTGTCGAGCTCGTTGCCGATCCCATTGACCGCCGCCGTTCCCGTCAGCGTCAGGTTCTCGAGGCCGGCGCCCAGCGTGTAGCCGAGGGCGGTCTGCACCGTGTCCGTGCCGCTGCCGCCGGATTCATCGATAACGTCGCCGGCATTGTCGACGACATAGGTGTCGTTGCCGGCGTCGCCGGCCATGCTGTCGGCGCCGGCGCCGCCATTGAGGAGGTTGTTGCCGGAATTGCCATCGAGATGATTGTCGAGCGCATTGCCGGTGGCGTTGACGTCCGCCGTGCCGATCAGCTGCAGGTTTTCGACATAGGCGAGCGCCGCCAGGCTGAAGGTGACGGAGCTCTGCACCAGGTCGGTGCCGCCCTTGGCCGCCTCGGTGATAACCTCGCCGGCCGTGTCGACGAGGTAAGTATCGTCGCCGAGGCCGCCGGCCATGGTGTCCTTGCCACCCTGCCCGTCGAGCAGGTTGTTGCCGGCATTGCCGGTCAGCCTGTTGGCGAGGCCGTTGCCGATGCCGGCGATGTCGCCGGTGCCAACGAGGATCAGGTTCTCGACGCCAGCGCCGAGCGTGAAGCCGACGGAACTGTTGACCGTGTCGATGCCGGCTCCGCCGGTCTCGTCGACTTGGTCGCCGCCGTCGTCGACCCGATAGGTGTCGTTGCCGGCGCCACCGCGCATGGTGTCGGCGCCGCCGCGGCCGTCGAGGACATTGGCGGCGGCGTTGCCGACGAGAAGGTTGTCGACGCCATCGGTGCCGCTGGCGTTGACGGCGGCGGCACCGAGCAGGATGGCGTTCTCGATGTTGGCGAAGGCGGGCAGGAGGAGGTCGATGCTGAACGGGGACTCGACGGTGTCGCCGGCGTCCTTGCCGGTTTCGCTGATCACGTCCTTGGCGTTGTCGAGGACATAGGTGTCGTTGCCGCTGCCCCCGGTCAGTGTGTCGGCCCCGGCCTTGCCGTCGAGCGTGTCATCGCCGCCGGCGCCGCCCAGCGTATCGTTCTTCGCTGTGCCGGTGATGCGATTGTCCAGGTCATTGCCGACGAAGCTGACCGCCGCCGCCCCGGTAAAGGTGTAGTTCTCGATGGTGGTGAGGAGAACGGAAGGCGTGACGGACGTGCGGATCTCGTCGTTGTCGGTCCCGGCGTTGCTGTCGATGACGACGTCGCCGACGTTGTCGACGATGAAGACGTCGTCGCCCTTGCCGCCGATCATCGTGTCGGCGCCGGTCTTGCCGTCGAGAAGGTCGCCCGCGTCGTCGCCAGTGATCTTGTTGGCGGCGACATTGCCGACACCCTTGGTCGCCGTCCCCGTGAGGACGAGATCCTCGAGATTGGTGCCGAGGGTGTAGGAGATGGCGCTCTCGACCGTATCGTGGCCGCCGAGGGAGCCGGCGATCAGTTCCTGAACAACATCGCCGGCGTTGTCGACCCGGTAGTAGTCGTCACCGGCGCCGGCATTCAACGTGTCGGCCCCGCCCTTGCCATCGAGCGTGTTGTCGCCAACCCCGCCGAACGCATCGATGAAGTTGGCGAAATCGTTGCCGACTCCGGCCCCGCTGGCGAAGAGATGCAGGACCTCCACGAAATCCGGCAGGACGTAGCCGGTCTGCGCGACGACGGTATCGTAGCCGCCCCCGCCCGTCTCCTCGACGACATCGTCGCTGTCGTCGACATAGTACCAGTCGTTACCGCCGTGGCCGATCATCGTGTCGGCGCCGGTCTTGCCGTCGAGGATATTGGCGGCGGCGTTCCCGACCAGGAGGTTGGCGGCGCTGTTGCCGTAGCCGGAGATCGCGCCCGTCCCCTGCAGGATCAACGTCTCGACGTTGGCGGGTAGCTGGTAGGTCGCGGTCGTGAGGACCGTGTCGTCGCCCTCGTTCGGCTGTTCGACCACGACGTCCTGAGAATTGTCCACGATGTAGGTGTCGTTGCCCGCGCCGCCGACGAGCCGGTCCGCCCCGGCCCCGCCATTCAGCGTATCGTCGCCAGCATCGCCGGTGAGCGTGTCGGCACCTGAGCCTGCGGTGATCCGGTTGTCGACATCGGACCCGGTGAAGTCGAGGGACTTGGTGCCGGTGTAGGTATAGTGCTCGATGTTAGTGACGAGTCCGCTCAGCGCCTGATTCGTTCGAAGCTCATCGCCGGGGTCGCTTCCGGTCTCGTTGATGACATCGGTAGCGCTTACCTGGATATAAAGGTCATCGCCGGCGCCCCCTTCCAGGTAGTTGCTGCCGGTGCCCGTGCCGCCACCCAGCGTATCGTTGCCATCGCCGCCGAAGAGCAGGGCGAAGCCCGTGGCAGTGCTGCCGCCGGTGATCGAGTCGTCTCCGGCGAAGCCGTAGAGCCAGTCTACCTCGCCGCCGTTGCCGATGATCGTGTCGTCTCCGGTCGAGCCGGGGATCAATTCAGCACTTTCCTTCTGGTTCGTGCCGGTCATCCCTGACGGCGTGTAGATGCCCTGCACGCCGAAATGTGGGTCGGTGATCTGGAAACCGGCGAGTCCGGTCCCTGCGTACTGGTCTACGATGCGAATGGGGTCAGATTCGTGTGAGCCCCCCGCATCTTCGGTGAAAACAGTAATCAACAGATCGTTGCCGACCCGTTCGAAGTCCCAGCCAACTTCGAACCCGGTGAACGCGAGGACATCCAATCCCTTGTCCCCGGTCTTGATGACGTCGGGCCCGTCGACCAGCGGATCGATGTCATAGAGATCCGCA